>OGHO01000581.1_pt1 | contig 46566 bp, 43 predicted proteins | sample 1571421 | NCBI WGS metagenome assembly OGHO01 (sample SAMEA2581937, study PRJEB24529) | metagenome | biome: Human gut stool | place: China | collected 2011
GACGCAATACTTAAAGTGAAGGAGTATGCAGAAAAAGGATACACTTATGCAGTATGCAGCTTTTCCGGATGGAACTCGAAATGCAATAGGTATACTTTGTGGAAAGTTGAAAATGCAAAATCTTCCTGAACAGACAAAAAGAGCATTAGAATTTGTGGAGAGACTTTCAGAAGGCGGTTATGGGGAAAAAACAGAAGATTTTCTTCCGAAGCTGAAAACAGAAGCTGCTAAATCAGGAATTAACATCATTGGTATTGAAAACAGCAGACCATATTATATGAATCCAGAACAGCTTTTCATACAGACTCTGATGGAAGCATGGAGGGAGGTTACAGGTCTTGAAGGCAGACCATTTGTTATGGGAGGAGGAACTTATGCGAGGAAAATTCCCAATGCAGTGGCATTTGGCCCTGGACAGGAGCGAAATCTAGACAGGCTCGGACTTCCAAAAGGACATGGAAACTGTCATTGTGCAGATGAAGCGGAATTGTTTGAAAATCTGAAGAATGCAGTGAAAATATATGTTTTTGCACTTAAAAAACTGGACAAAAGAATAAAAGAAATACGTTAACTAAAGAGAAATACATAAATTAAGTATAATACAGGAGGATACAAAAAATGAAAATGTTTCAGATTAGTGACAAAATAAACAATGTATCAAGAATTGGAATTGGATGCATGAGAATTACAGGTTTATCTGATGAAAAAGCGGTAAGGAGTCTGACTGAAGGAGCACTGGAGTGTGGAATTAACTTTTTTGATCATGCAGATATTTATGCAGGCGGAGAAGCCGAAACGGTATTTGGAAATGCGCTGACACCTCAGTTGCGTGAAAAGATGGTGATTCAGACAAAATGTGCCATACGTCCGGGTATCTGTTATGATTTTTCAAAGGAATATATTCTGAATTCTGTAGATGGAAGTCTGAAACGTTTAAAAACAGATTATGTAGATATATTACTTCTTCATCGTCCGGATGCGTTGATGGAGCCGGAAGAGGTAGCAGAAGCATTTGAAATTCTGGAAAAAAGCGGAAAAGTAAAAGCATTTGGTGTAAGCAATCACAATCCGATGCAGATTGAATTACTAAATCAATACTGTGGTGGAAAAATCTGTATTGATCAGATACAGTTTTCAGCGGCTCACTGTCCAACGATTGATGCAGGACTAAATGTAAACATCCATAATGATGCAGGATGTGATCGTGATGGTGGTATTATCGAGTATGCAAGACTGAAGAAAATGACATTGCAGGCATGGTCTCCGTTCCAGTATGGAATGTTTGAGGGAATATTTATTGGAAACGAGAAATTTCCGGAACTGAATAAAGTGTTAGATCGTCTGGCAGAGAAATATGGGGTAACACAGAATGCAATCGCAGTTGCATGGATTATGCGTCATCCCGCAGGAATCCAGACAATTGTAGGAAGTACAAATCTGAAAAGAATTCAGGATATAAGTAAAGCATCCGATATTGTTCTGAGCCGTGAAGAATGGTATGAAATTTATCTTGCAGCAGGAAAAATGCTGCCGTAAGAAAAAATATATCATCTGAATCAGATGGTAAAGAACTTTGCTTGACAGTTAGGAGAAGAGAGAGCGTATTCATGGAAAAAAAAGTGTATGAGAGTTATCTGGAGATTCTCAGAGAAGAACTTGTTCCTGCTCTGGGATGTACGGAACCTATTGCAATTGCATATGCAACTGCAACAGCAGCTTCTGTGCTGGAAAAAGTGATAAAAACAGATGATGATGGAAATAAAAAATATGATGGATATTTAAATCTTTATTGCAGTGGAAATATAATAAAAAATGTAAAAAGTGTTACAGTACCAAATTCAGGGGGAATGAGGGGCATTGAAGCTGCTGCAGTTCTTGGAATGGTTGGTGGTCAGGCAGAACGGAAACTGGAAGTACTGGAGGGAATTACAGAAGCTGAACGCATTCAGACAGCAAAACTTCTGGAAGCACAATTCTGCACATGTTATCTTGAAGAAGGAGTAGAGAATCTTTATATCCGTGCAGAACTTACGCAAAATGGACATAGAGCAGTTGTAGTTATAGAAAATAAACATACGAATATTGTCCTGATCAAAAAAGACGATGAGGTACTGTTGGAAAAGAAGGGCTTTCAGCAGAAAAAAACAGAGAAAAACCAGGATAAAAGAGATTTGCTGAATGTAGCAGATATTCTGGAGTTTGCAAAAATTGTGGATATAAAAGAGATAGAGGAAGTCATAGGACGCCAGATTGCCATGAATACAGCAATTTCCGAAGAAGGCCTGCGTAATCATTACGGAGCAGAAGTCGGACGTACCCTGCTTCGAGCATATGGTGATGATGTCAAAGTACGTGCCAGAGCAAAGGCGGCAGCTGGATCTGATGCAAGAATGAATGGATGCTCTATGCCGGTAGTTATTAATTCCGGGAGCGGAAATCAGGGAATGACCTGTTCTTTGCCAGTCATTGAATATGCCAGAGAACTTAACGTTCCTAAAGAGAAAATGTATCGTGCACTGGTTGTAAGCAACTTAGTAGCGATTCATCAGAAAAATTATATTGGAAGTCTGTCAGCTTACTGTGGAGCGGTAAGTGCCGCATGTGGAGCAGGAGCTGCCATATCCTGGTTAAACGGGGGTGATTACATTGCAATATCTAAAACAATCACAAATGCTCTTGCAAATACAAGTGGCATTGTATGTGATGGAGCTAAGTCTTCATGTGCTGCCAAAATCGCTTCAGCAGTAGATGCAGCAATTATGGCATACGCTCTGGAGGATGCAGATCATTGTTTTCAGGCAGGAGAAGGATTGGTACGTGATAATGTTGAGGATACAATCCGAAATATGGGATACGTAGGAAGAGTTGGAATGAAAGATACAGATGTTACAATCCTGAATTTGATGATCAATCAGAAAAAAGTATAAAGAATAAAAGCAAAGAACCTGTCAGGTTTTCGACAGGTTCTTTGTCATGGAAATTTTCATCATAAAATTTTAAGGAGTATTTTTGAGTAAATATTTATTGCCATATATCTCATGGGATAACAATCATCTGTTGCCGAAGATGAGTGATATCAGACAACTATGGGCAAGAATAACATCTGATATCACATCATTCATCAACAGATCACAGGCTGCAGTGAATGATATCCAGCATCTTTTTTAATTCATGCACACCGACCTGTCCCGGAGCAGAAGCTTTGGAAGCAGCACCGAAAGTGAGAGCGGAGCCAAATGTCTCACCTGTCAGGCGGCTTACAACGCCTGTTCCTGCCATGGACATGGTAATGATCGGGCGGTCTGCATATTTCTCAGACATTTCCAGAGTAGCAGAGAGGAGTGTAAGAACATCCTGTTTGCAGGTCGGCATAACAGCCATTTTCGGAATATCAGCACCGAAATCCTGCATCATACGAAGACGTCTGATAATCTCCTCCTTCTCAGGAGTCTTAAAGAAATCATGGTTGGAAGCAATTACCTTTACACCTGCCTCGTGAGCAGCATTGATGATCGTCTTGACAACATCATCGCCTGTAAATGCTTCTACATCGATTAAATCTACATAACCGCTCTGAGCAGCCGCGATATTTAAAGCAGCGTAATCACTTACGGAAATCTTTTTTTCCCCGCCCTCTTTGGAAGTACGGAATGTAAGGAGAACAGGAATATCTTTTAAGACTTCCTGAAGCTCTTTTGCGGTTTCTAATACCTTTTCAGTAGCAAAGACATCATCGAACCAGTCAACACGCCACTCAACCACATCAACCGGAAGAACAGTGATCTTTTTGGCTTCTTCGAGAATGTCTGTTTTTGTTTTTCCAACGATCGGAACGCAGATCTTAGGTCTGCCTTCACCGATCACAGTGTTTTTTACCTGAACTGTGTTCATCTGTTTATCCTCATATTTTCTGTTGTATTATAGTAGTTCCGGATTATTATGGAACTGTTATAAGAATAACCGTAACATAACCGCATAATCAACAGCTTTTTGAAGCAAACTGCAGGATATGTACATTCTGCGCGGAGTAATATATCAGTACATCTCCTGCAGTACGCCGAAAAGCGGTATATATCAAATATTATGTGCGGAAAGATCAGTGAAATGATCTGTTCTGCATCACAATATGAGATATCCATACTGAAGATACCATCAGGTATCAGTCATCATAGGAGATGTGAAGAATCTCTTTCATATGTTCGATAGGCATTGGTTCGCCTGTCCATAACTCAAATGCAGCGGAACCCTGGAATAACATCATTCCCAGACCGTTCATTGTCTTGCATCCTACCTCTTTGGCCATGGAACGCATCTTTGTTTCCAGAGGAGAGTAAGGAACATCTATAACGATCAGCTCAGGACGGAAGTAAGACTTGTCCGGAACAACGGACTGGCCTTCCAGAGGTTTCATTCCCACACCTGTAGCATTGACAAAGATAAAACTGTCATCCATCTCAGCTTTCAGTTTATCAAGATCTGCCAGATCATAAAGAACTGCATGGCAGGATGTCTTTGCGTTGATCTTCTCTACTGTGGACACTGCACGATCCCAGAATTCATCCTTGCGGTTAAAGATTGTGATCTCGGCAACGCCGTCCAAAGCAGCCTGGATCTCGATAGCAGTGGCAGCACCGCCTGCACCGACGATAGTCATTTTCTTTCCAATCACATCAATATCATTATCTTTCAGGGCAGACATAAATCCAATACCGTCAGTGATATGACCTGTAAGATGACCGTTGTCGTTTACGATCGTGTTAACTGCACCGCATAATTCTGCAGCAGGAGAAAGCTCATCCAGGTATTTTCCAACCAGAGTTTTGTTTGGCATGGAAACATTGGATCCTCTCATTTTCAGAGTACGGATTGCTTTTACTGCATCCTCAATTTCATCTGCGCCAACCTCGAAAGCAAGGTAAGCGTAGTCATACCCGAGTTTTGCAAAAGCCTCATTCTGCATTGCAGGAGAGCTGGAGTGACGGATCGGGTAAGCCATCAGACCGATTAATTCAGTATGTCCGGTAATTCTTTCAGCCATTATAATATCCCCTTTTGTATTTTGTTGTAAAGTATTTTGTTGTAAAGGTTTTTATTGAAGGTATCCCATCTGGGTCAGTGTATTAAGGATATTTCTTCCTTCCAGAGTTCCGTCGATGATTCTTCTTGCACGTTTGCTGTCTCCGATGTTCAGGATCTCAACATCATCAGAAACAAAAGCATCGGAAAGCTCTGCGAAAAGCTGTCCCTGAGCTCTCATACCAAGACATACGAATCCGTAGTCAAATGGAAGCTCACGTTCACCTTCTGCATCTTTTACAAGGAAAGAGCTGTCTTTTACTTCCTGAAGAGCTGTCTTTGTAAGCTGGGCCACATGATGTTTCTTCATCTGGTCCTTCATGTCATTCTTTGTAACAGGATCCAGGTCACGTCCGATCTGATCCATCATCTCCACAATAGAAATCTCAGCATTTCTTGCTGCAAAGAATTCCACAACATCAAGGCCAACAGCACCGCCGCCCACAACAACAACCTTCTTGCCTGTCATATCTTCCGGATAGTCATTGATGTGATTGATCATTCCCAGGATAGAAGCAACCTTGCTGCCTTCTTTGTCAATGCGGTCGTGAAGTCCCCTGATCGGAGGAAGCAGTGGTGCGGAACCTGTGGAGCTTACGATCAGGTTCGGATGGAACTTGCGGATATTTTCCGGTGTTCCTTCTGTGTTTGTGAAGATATAAAGATTCTCAAGCTGCTCTGCTCTGTGAATCAGATAGTTCGGGAAATCAGCCAGACGCTTCTTTGCAGGAATCTTAGAAATCACAGAAGCAAGACCGCCAAGAGTCTCACCCTTTTCCAGAAGGAAGGTATTACAGCCTACTTCTGCGGCTGTACAGGCAGCTTCCAGTCCGGCAGTACCGCCTCCGATTACTACAACATTACAGTTTTTGTTCACTTTCTGATTCTTATAAACATCACCTTCCAGAACAGCCGGGTTTACAGTACAGCGGATCGGACGGTTAAAGCCGATTCTGTTTCCTGCACATCCGATGTTACAGGAGATACATTTGCGAAGGTCACATTCTCTGCCTGTAGCTACTTTGTTCACCCATGCAGGTTCTGCGATAAGACCACGTCCCATACCGATCAGGTCTGCATCGCCGTCAGCGAGGATCTGCTCGGCAACCTTCGGGTTACGGATATTTCCCATGGAGATACATGGCTTGCCGAATTTCTCTCTGACAGCTTTAGGCATATAGGAACGCCATCCGTCTTTCATGTAGTTGGCATCGATCTGATACTGGATAGAACCGTTTAAACCGCAGGAAACATCGAAGATATCAACTTCATCCTGAACATATTCCAGATATTCAAGAGTATCCTCAAGAGTGTTGCCGCCTTCCATCAGCTCATCTGCGCTGAGACGGAGCATGATCGGGAAGAAAGGTCCAACCTGTTTTCTTACTTCCTCAATGACCATACGGCAGAAACGTGTTCTGTTTTCCACAGATCCGCCGAACTCATCTGTACGTTTGTTTGTAAGAGGAGAGAGAAACTGGCTGATCAGATAGGAATGTCCCGCGTGGATCTCTACTGCGTCAAAACCTGCAGCCTGGGCTCTCTTTGCAGCCTCACCGTATTTCTTTACAATGTGATGGATTTCTTCCACTGATAACGGACGCGGAATCTCTCCGCCTTCTTTGGACGGAATATCAGATGCGGAAACCGGCTGCATATTTGTACGTGCGGAAACAGCGGAAGCACCTGCGTGGTTGATCTGGATCGCAATACAGGTACCATATTTGTGGATCTCTTCACAGAATTTGTACAGACGCGGCAGATAGTTGTCGTGGTCAATACGAAGCTGAGTAGTTCCGTTGGAACCCTGCGGAGAATCTACGCTTGCATTCTCTACGATGATCAGACCTGTGCCGCCTTTGGCACGCTCTTTATAATAATTAATGTGAAGAAAACTCATTTCGCCGTTCTGTTCCCCGTAATTGGTTCCCATAGGCATCATAACGATACGGTTTTTGATAGTCATATTTTTTACTGTGAGTGGTGTGAAAATATGCTGGTAATTGCTTTTCATTACGTCTTTCCTCCTGAAATTTTCTGTTGGATCTATAGCAATCCTCTAAAATAATGCATTTTAATCCAGTCCATCAGAGTGTGAAATCTTGCGTCAGATATCTTTGCCGTGCGTCAGCACGCCTGCAGATATCTTCCTTGTCTTTCGCACTCTGCTGAACTGTCTTAAATGCATTATTTACGAGGAGTGCTATATAATTGTTCAGTGCTTTAGCTGTGGCCTGAATTTCTTTGATGTGTTAATTATATAACGGGATAATCCATAAATCTAATTGATAATTCGTGCTATATAATAAAAAACATCTATGGTTTTCCGTGCACTGTCCGCGTACTGAATGAAAGCATTCGCAACTGCATCCACATCATGGGAAAATCCTGCTGAACCTGTATGACTATAGTATTTTTTCATCGAGCTGCGCTGAGACTTTTATACCTGTGTAGTCGGATTCGCAGACAAGTGAGTGGTATAGTTACTTCAAACACGCTCTGGTGTGCCGACAAGTTGATTCTTGAAACAATCTTGCAGGATAGAAATAAGAAATTCAGACGCAGGATTGTTCGAGAAATCAACTTGTCGACACACTGGTTTGCGGGAGAGGGTGAAATACAGGACAATACAAAATAACCGTAATACCCTCTATTAAATAGGAAGAAATGCTCAAAAAAACAAAATTTGGAGAAACCTGACAAATTTTTCTGCTATATTTTTAACGAAAATGACAAATAAATGTTGAAATTTTCTGCCGAAAAAGGTAAAATTAAAATCGGCTAAATTTTTGGGTTAACTTTTAAATATTCTCATAAAGATGGAGGGCAAACAAGAATGAGTAATGCAACACAAAGCTTAGCAGGCACAAGAATTACTTCTTTGCTTGACGCAAACAGTTTTGTCGAAATCGGACAGGGTGTAACAGCCAGATCCACAGATTTCAACATGACTGCAAACAAGGCACCATCTGACGGTGTTATCACCGGATATGGTGTGATCGATGACAAACTGGTTTATGTATACAGCCAGGATGCATCTGTATTAAACGGTACTGTTGGTGAAATGCATGCAAAGAAGATCACAAGACTTTATGATCTTGCCATGAAAACAGGCGCTCCGGTTATCGGACTTGTTGACTGTGCAGGTATCCGTCTTCAGGAAGCAACAGACGCACTGGAAGCTTTCGGACAGATCTATCTGAAACAGACACTGGCATCCGGTGTGATCCCGCAGATCACAGCAATCTTCGGAACATGCGGCGGTGGTATGGCAGTTATCCCGTCCCTGACAGATTTCACATTCATGGAATCCAAAAAAGGAAAAATGTTCGTCAACACACCAAACGCACTGGAAGGAAACAACACAGACAAATGCGATACAGCAGCAGCTGATTTCCAGAGCAAAGAGACAGGTGTGATCGATGGCGTTGGTACAGAGGATGAGATTCTTGGCCAGATCCGTTCCTTAGTATCACTTCTTCCTTCTAATAATGAAGACACAGATAATTACACAGAGTGTACAGATGATCTTAACCGCGTATGCGCAGATCTTGCAAACTGTGCAGGTGACACAGCAATCGCACTTTCCCAGATCGCTGACAACAGTGAATTCTTTGAGACAAAAGCAGACTATGCAAAAGACATGGTTACAGGCTTTATCCGTTTAAACGGCGCTACAGTAGGTGCTGTTGCAAACAGAAGCGAAGTATATGACGCAGAAGGCAAGAAAACAGAAACATTTGACGGAAGCATCTCTGCAAGAGGCGCAAGAAAAGCAGCAGATTTCGTGAAATTCTGCGACGCTTTTGATATTCCGGTACTTACACTTACAAACGCAACAGGCTTCATGGCAACCTTATGCAGCGAGAAGATGATGGCGAAATCCGTAGGTGAACTGGTAGCTGCATTCGCAGATGCAACTGTTCCGAAGGTAAATGTGATCATCGGCAAAGCTTACGGTACAGCTTACGTGGCAATGAACAGCAAATCTATCGGTGCAGACCTTGTATATGCATGGGATAACGCAGAGATCGGTATGATGGATGCTTCCCTGGCAGCCAAGATCATGTACGCAGATGCAGATGCTGCTGAACTGAATGAAAAAGCTGCTCAGTACAGAGAGCTTCAGAATGGTGTTGCTTCCGCAGCAGCAAGAGGCTATGTTGACACTGTGATCAGCCCGGCTGACACAAGAAAATATGTAATCGGTGCATTTGAGATGCTGTTCACAAAGAGAGAAGATCGTCCGTCTAAGAAACATGGAACGGTCTAAGCGGGGTGACGCATATGAAAATGATCAAAAAAATAACTTCTGTATTCATGACATTTCTCGTAATGGCTGCGCTGGTGATCGGCAGCACCTCTGTGGTATTTGCCGCAGATAAGGTTGATGATACTGTTAAGTCCACACTGGTAACTACAGCAGAAGGACTGACAGATGCCATTGTCCAGCTTAAAGATGAAGAAATCGAGAATTACATGAGTTCAGGAGATGACTTTACAACAAGTGCCATGCAGTCCTGGCAGACATCCAAGGATGAACTTGGCGCAAAGAAGGACAGCAATGGTGAAACTACTGTAACTTTCAAAGATGATCAGTACACAGTTACTGTTCCTCTTAAATTTGAGAAAGCAGAAGCAAACTTTGTATATGTCTTTGACTCACAGGGAACACCGACTTCCATGACTGTAGATGTACAGTATGGTATGGGCAAGACTCTTCAGAGAGCAGGTCTTAATACTCTGATGGGTATTGGAACTGTATTCGTAATGCTGGTTGTATTAAGCCTTCTGATCTCTCTGTTCAGATTCATTCCGAATCCGGAAGCAAAGAAAGCAGCAGAAGCAAAAGCAGCCAAAGCTGCAAAAGAGGCAGAGGCAGCAGCCATCGCACAGGCAGCACCTGCACAGGCAGAAGAGAACCTTGCAGATGACGGAGAGCTGGTAGCTGTTATCGCAGCAGCCATCGCAGCAGCAGAAGGAACTACAACAGACGGCTTCGTAGTTCGTTCCATCCGTAAAGTAAAAAGAAATAGAAGATAATTGTCATTTATTTAGGAGGATTTTAAAATGAAAAGCTATACAATTACAGTAAATGGTACAGCATATGAAGTAACTGTTGAAGAAACAGGAAGCGTATCCGCTCCTGCAGCAGCTCCAAAAGCAGCTCCTAAGGCTGCACCTGCAGCAGCTCCGAAAGCAGCAGCTCCTGCAGCAGGCGCCGGCGCAGTGAAAGTAACTGCTTCCGTACCTGGTAAAGTTGTCAAAGTAGCAGCAAGCGTTGGACAGGCAGTAAAAGCCGGAGACAGCGTAATTATTCTTGAATCCATGAAAATGGAAATCCCTGTAGTAGCTCCTCAGGACGGTACTATCGCAAGCATTGATGTTGCAGAAGGTGCCTCTGTAGAAAACGGAGATACTTTAGCAACAATGAACTAAGACGGGAGGTAGTCAAATGTCTTATGTAACAGAAACATTGTCCAACCTGATTCACCAGACAGCATTCTTCAATCTGACATGGGGCAATTACCTGATGATCGCAGTAGCCTGCGTATTCCTTTATCTTGCTATCAAGAAAGGATTCGAGCCGCTTCTGCTTGTTCCTATCGCATTCGGTATGCTGCTTGTAAATATCTATCCGGACATTATGGCAAACCCGGAAGATATGTCCAATGGTGTAGGTGGACTTCTTCATTATTTCTACATCCTTGATGAGTGGAGTATCTTACCATCCCTGATCTTCATGGGTGTAGGTGCCATGACAGACTTCGGTCCGCTGATCGCAAACCCGATCAGCTTCCTGATGGGTGCTGCAGCACAGCTTGGTATCTATGCAGCTTACTTCCTTGCAATCTTTCTTGGATTCAACGGAAAAGCAGCAGCAGCTATCTCCATCATTGGTGGTGCTGACGGCCCGACTTCCATTTTCCTTGCAGGTAAACTTGGACAGTCTGCACTGATGGGACCGATCGCAGTGGCAGCATATTCCTATATGTCACTGGTTCCGATCATCCAGCCGCCTATCATGAAACTCTGCACAACAGAGAAAGAACGTAAGATCAAAATGGATCAGCTTCGCCCGGTTTCCAAACTGGAGAAGATCCTGTTCCCGATCGTTATCACAATCGTTGTCTGCCTGATTTTGCCTACAACAGCTCCGCTGGTTGGTATGCTCATGCTTGGTAACCTGTTCAGAGAGTGCGGTGTTGTAAAACAGCTGACAGAAACAGCTTCCAATGCCCTGATGTATATCGTAGTTATCCTTCTGGGTACATCCGTAGGTGCTTCCACAAGTGCAGAAGCATTCTTAAACGCAGATACTCTGAAGATCGTAGTTTTAGGTCTTGTTGCATTCGCAATCGGTACATTCGGCGGATGTATGCTTGGTAAACTGCTCTGCAAACTGACTCATGGAAAGATTAACCCGCTGATCGGTTCCGCAGGTGTATCCGCAGTACCTATGGCAGCCCGTGTATCCCAGAAAGTGGGTGCAGAGGCAGATCCTACAAACTTCCTTCTGATGCACGCAATGGGCCCGAACGTTGCCGGTGTTATCGGTACAGCCGTAGCAGCCGGAACATTCATGGCTATTTTCGGAGTATAACCAAATCAAGCAAGCTATCTTGCTTGTATCAGGAGGAGTGCAACTCCTTCTGATAAGCTGCGGAGCAGCTATTTGGTTATGAGCAAGTAGCGAAGCGGATTGCGAATATCCGATTAAACAAACTATAAAGGAGATTTAATAATGGCAGAATTAGAGAAAAAACCTGTTAAAATTGTGGAAACCATTCTCCGTGATGCTCATCAGTCTCAGATCGCAACACGTATGACCACAGAACAGATGCTTCCGATCGTAGATAAACTTGACAAAGTCGGCTATCACGCAGTAGAGTGCTGGGGTGGTGCAACATTCGATGCATCCCTTCGTTTCCTTCACGAAGATCCATGGGAAAGACTTCGTAAATTACGTGACGGCTTTAAGAACACAAAACTTCAGATGCTTTTCCGTGGACAGAACATCCTTGGATACCGTCCATACGCAGACGACGTTGTAGAATATTTCGTACAGAAATCTGCTGCAAACGGAATCGACATCATCCGTATTTTTGACTGCCTCAATGACCTTCGTAACCTTCAGACAGCTGTAAGCGCTGCAAACAAAGAGAAGGCTCATGCACAGGTAGCTCTTTCCTACACATTAGGAGATGCTTATACACTGGAATACTGGACAGACATTGCAAAACGTATCGAAGATATGGGCGCCAATTCCATCTGTATCAAAGATATGGCAGGTCTTCTCCTTCCAAATAAAGCTACAGAGCTTGTTACAGCATTAAAAGAAACAGTTAGTATCCCGATCGACCTTCATACACATTACACATCTGGTGTAGCTTCCATGACTTACTTAAAAGCAGTAGAAGCAGGTGTAGATATCATCGATACAGCAATGTCTCCATTCGCACTGGGAACATCCCAGCCTGCAACAGAGGTTATGGTTGAGACATTCAAGGATACACCATACGACACAGGATTTGACCAGAAACTTCTCTCCGAGATCGCTGACTACTTCCGTCCGATCCGTGACGAAGCTCTTGACAGCGGACTTCTTAATCCGAAGAACCTTGGTGTTAACATCAAGACTTTACTGTACCAGGTACCGGGCGGTATGCTCTCCAACCTGACTTCCCAGTTAAAAGAACAGCACGCAGAAGACAAATTCTACGATGTTCTTGAGGAAGTTCCGCGTGTACGTAAAGACCTTGGTGAACCGCCACTTGTTACTCCGTCTTCCCAGATCGTTGGTACACAGGCTGTATTCAACGTACTGATGGGCGAGAGATACAAAATGGTTACAAAAGAAACAAAAGATATCCTGTTAGGAAAATACGGCGCAACTGTAAAACCGTTTAATCCGGAAGTACAGAAGAAGTGCATCGGCGATGAGAAACCGATCACATGCCGTCCGGCAGACCTTCTTGACAACGAACTTGAGAAACTTGAGAGTGAAATGGCTCAGTACAAAGAACAGGATGAGGACGTATTAACATACGCACTGTTCCCACAGGTAGCTATGGACTTCTTCAAGTATCGTCAGGCTCAGAAAACAAAAGTTGACGAGAAAGCAGCTGACAAAAAGAACGGAGCATATCCTGTTTAATTAAATATGTAACAAAAGAAAAAAGGAGCTTGCGCAAGCAGGCTCCTTTGCGTTATTATAAAAAAGATGTAATACCCACAAGACAGGAGCTTCTTCGTAGTGGAGCAGTCCGCAGGGTATGGATAAACGCAAAAAACACAGGAAGGAACATTCCATGAGCAAAGTACTGATCATCGGCGGCGGTGCTGCCGGAATGATGGCGGGAGTATTCGCAGCCCGCAACCATCATGAAGTTCATATATTAGAAAAAAACGAAAAACTCGGCAAGAAAGTATTTATCACCGGAAAAGGCCGCTGCAACGTAGCAAATGCCTGCGACACAGAGGAACTCTTCCCAGCAGTCATGAGCAATCCGAAATTTCTCTACAGCGGATTTTATTCATTCGGTCCGCAGGACGTCATGAATTTTTTCGAGGAAGCAGGCGTACCTCTGAAAGTAGAGAGGGGAAACAGAGTATTTCCACAGTCTGATCATTCCTCAGACATCATCCGCGCACTGGAACGTGAACTGAAGAAAGCCGGAGCGAAGGTTCATCTGCACACTACAGTAAAAGAGATCGTTAAGAAACCGGAAGCGGAGAAGGTCACAGGAGTCATTCTTGAGGATGACACTTTTATGGAGGGTGATGCAGTCATCGTAGCCACCGGCGGCTTCTCCTACCAGAGTACAGGCTCCACCGGGGACGGATACCGTTTTGCAAGAGAACTGGGCTTGAAAGTCACAGATATCAGCCCATCCTTAGTCCCATTAAAGACAAAAGAAGACTACATCCCGAAACTCCAGGGACTTTCCCTCAAGAATACGGGACTTACCATAAAGAACGGCAAGAAAGTTCTCTACGAAGATTTCGGCGAGATGATGTTCACCCATTTCGGTGTGACAGGCCCGATGATTCTCTCTGCCAGCGCCCACATCGGAGCGAAACTGGCGAAAGCAGAGAACGGAGAACTCTGTGCATACCTGGACCTGAAACCGGCTCTTACCAAAGAACAGTTAGATGCCAGAATCCTGCGCGAATTCGAGACAGGACAGAACAAACAGTTCAAGAACGTGATCGGAGTACTTTTCCCGTCATCCCTGACACCGGTAATGCTGGAACTTGGTGGAATCCCGGCAGAGAAGAAAATCCATGATATCTCCAGAGAAGAACGTCAGCATTTCGTTGATCTTGTAAAAGCCTTCCCGTTCACTATCACAGGCATGGGAGAATTCAAAGAAGCCATCATCACCAAAGGCGGCGTTTCCGTAAAAGAGATCAACCCGGGAACAATGGAATCAAAGAAAATCTCAGGACTCTACTTCGCAGGCGAAGTACTGGACCTGGATGCAGTGACAGGCGGATACAACCTTCAGATCGCATGGTCTACCGCATATTTAGCTGCTCAGGCGATACAGTGATTGGTTAAAAACTTAAAAGTTAAAAGGCAGAGAATACTGCTGTAATTAATAGAAACAGGAGGAACCGCGAAAATGGGATGTAATATTGCCATCGACGGACCTGCAGGAGCAGGAAAGAGCACCATCGCCAAAAAAGTGGCGAAAGAATTATCATTTATCTACGTAGATACAGGAGCCATGTACAGAGCCATGGCCTTATATCTTCTGAACAAAGGAGTAAACGGAGACGATCAGAAAGCAATCGAAGCAGAATGTTCCGGCGCTGACATCTCCATCGAATACAAAAATGGAGAACAGATCGTAATCTTAAACGGCGAGAACGTCAACTCCATGCTGCGCACAGAGCAGGTGGGAAATATGGCATCCAAGAGCTCTGCAAACGCAAACGTAAGAGCCCACCTTCTCAGACTCCAGAGAACTCTGGCAGAGAAGAACGACGTCGTTATGGACGGAAGAGATATCGGCACAACGATCCTTCCGAACGCTGAAGTAAAAATCTATCTCACAGCAAGTGCTGACACCAGAGCCAGAAGAAGAGCCCTTGAGTATGAGCAGAAAGGCGAACCATTCGACCTGGACCAGATTCGTAAGGACATCATTGAGCGCGACGAACGCGACATGAACCGCGAAGTTTCTCCTCTCAGACAGGCAGACGATGCGGTGCTTGTAGATTCTTCAGAGATGGGAATTGACGACGTTGTAAATGCAATCCTTGATGTTTATAAGGAGAAAGTGCAGAAATAATGAAAGTAAAAGTAGCCGAAACAGCCGGCTTCTGCTTCGGAGTTAAGAGAGCCGTGGACAAAGTCTACGAACTCATCGACACCGAACAGAAACCAATCTTCACCCTGGGGCCGATCATCCACAACGAAGAAGTAGTAGCAGACCTGGAATCCAGAGGCGTTAAGGTCATCACAGAAGCAGACCTCGACACCCCGGACAACAATCAGCAGAACGGCATCGTAGTGATCCGCTCCCACGGCGTAGGCAAGTCAATCTACGATAAACTGAAACAAAAAGGCATCTCATACGTAGATGTCACCTGTCCCTTCGTCCTGAAAATCCACAGGATCGTAGAGCGCGAAAGTCTCGCCGGAAACCACGTAGTCATCATCGGTGACAAAGACCATCCAGAAGTACAGGGCATCTGCGGCTGGTGTCAGGGACCGTACACGGTGATCAGAAACAAAGAAGAAGCCGAAGCATTTGTACCCCCAAAAGGCAAAAAAATAAGTATTGTGTCCCAGACGACATTTAATTACAACAAATTTAAAGATTTAGTTGAAATTCTTTGCAAAAAGAGGTATGATAATAATGTTTTAAATATTCTCAATATTTTAAACACTATTTGTAATGCTACCGAAGAACGGCAGAGAGAAGCAAAAAACATAGCCGGAGAGGTAGACACTATGTTGGTCGTAGGCGGCCGGCATAGTTCCAATACTCAAAAGCTGTTTGAAATATGTAAAAAGGAATGTGGAAATACTTACTATATACAAACACCTGTAGACTTGGATTCTGAAATGTTCCAATGCAGTAGTTATGTAGGTATTACAGCAGGGGCTTCCACCCCAAACAAAATTATTGAGGAGGTTCAAGAACATGTCAGAATTAAGTTTTGAACAAATGCTGGAAGATTCCGTAAAGACTATCAGAAATGGAGAGATTGTACAGGGTACTGTCATCGATGTTAAAGAAGATGAGATTATTCTGAATATCGGTTATAAAGCAGACGGTATTATCACAAAGAACGAATACTCTAACGATGCAAGCCTTGTACTCACAGATGCTGTTCACGTTGGAGACACAATGGAAGCAAAAGTTCTCAAAGTAAACGATGGAGAAGGTCAGGTTACTCTTACTTACAAGAGACTGGCAGCAGAGAAAGGCAACAAACGTCTTGAAGAAGCATTTGAGAATCAGGAAGTATTAAAAGCTCCTGTAACTCAGGTACTTGACGGCGGACTTTGTGTAAACGTAGACGAAGCAAGAGTATTCATTCCTGCAAGTCTCGTTTCCGACACATACGAGAAAGACCTTTCCAAATATGCAGATCAGGAGATCGAATTCGTTATCACAGAATTCAACCCGAGAAGACGCCGCATCATCGGTAACCGTAAGCAGCTTCTTCTTGCTGAGAAAGCAGAGAAACAGAAAGAATTAATGGAGAAGATCCATGTTGGCGACACAGTTGAAGGAACAGTTAAGAACGTTACAGATTTCGGTGCATTCATCGATCTGGGCGGAGCAGACGGACTTCTTCACATTTCCGAAATGTCCTGGGGCAGAGTAGAGAACCCGAAGAAAGTATTCACAGTTGGCGAAACACTTAAAGTTCTTATCAAAGAGATCAACGGAGACAAGATCGCACTTTCCCTCAAATTCCCGGAAGCAAATCCATGGCTCACAGCAGCTGAGGACTTCGCTGTAGGAAACGTAGTAAAAGGTAAAGTTGCACGTATGACAGACTTCGGCGCATTCGTAGAACTTGCACCAGGTGTAGATGCACTTCTTCACGTATCTCAGATTTCCAGAGAGCACGTTGCAAAACCAGCAGACGTACTGTCAATCGGACAGGAGATCGAAGCTAAAGTTGTTGACTTCAACGGCGAAGACAAGAAGATCAGCCTGAGCATGAAAGCTCTTGAAGCACCGGCTGAGGAAGCTACAGAAGAATAATAACAGACAACAAAAATAGTTGTGTTGAATAACAGAGACTGCCGGATGGAAAGCTGCTTGCTGGATATCCGGCAGTTTTGTTGACGGAAGGGATAACAAGAATGCTCGAAGAAGGAATATTCGATATACATTGCCACATTGTGCCAGGAGTGGATGACGGAGCTGCGGATATTGAAGAAACAAGAAAATTATTGGAGATGGAATATAAGCAGGGAGTGAGAAACATTATTCTGACGCCTCATTTCCGTTTCCGGATGTTTGAGACACCTCTGGAAAAAGTACAGAGACAATTCCGTCTGGCAGAAGAGGCGGCAGCAGATATCAGTAAAGATCTGCATCTTTACCTCGGATGCGAATTTCATGCAAATATGGAGATGCTTCCTATGCTTCGTGAGAAAAAAGTTTCTACCATGGCTGGTTCCAGGTATGTGCTGGTAGAATTCTCTCACAATTCAGAGGCATCCTATATCAGAGAACGCCTGTCTGCAATGCTTTCCGGCGGGTACAGACCCATTGTTGCACATATTGAACGATACGAAGCGACACGCACAGATCTGGACTTTGTAGAAGAACTGACAGAGATGGGAGCTTATATGCAGATCAATGCAGACAGCATTGTGGGAAAAGACGGCTTTTTTACAAAACGCTACTGTCAGAAGCTGATGAAGAATGACCTGGTTCATTTTGTGGGTTCTGACTGCCATGACAGCAGTAAAAGAATTTCCAGAATCGGGGAAGCCTATAGCTATGTAATAAAGAAAATGGATACAGACTATGCGAAACAGCTTTTCATTCGAAATCCGCAGAAAATCATAGATCATAAATTTTAATGGATTTTGATCGAGTTAACTTTGTGGTCGGATTTTAAAGAATTTTAATGAATTTCAAAGAATAATGTCACTCGCAATTGACTTTTTATACGTACTACGGTAAAATATATACGGTTTATGTAAAACTGTAACTGTCTGCTGTAAAATAAATCAGCCGGATAATTACAAAAACTACAATGAAAAAGGGAAAAGGAAAATATCAGATGTTAGACAATTTGAACAGCAAATTTGAGAGCAGCAGGGTGCAGGCACTTGATGTCAATGACGATGAAGTTGAAATTGATTTACTGGAAATATTTCATGCACTCAGAAAGAAAATTCTGCTGGTACTGATGATTGCTCTTATAGGTGGCTGTATCGGAGCTGCATGTACACAGTTCCTGATGACACCAATCTACAGTTCAACATCCAGTATGCTTGTTCTCTCAAAGGAAACCACGCTGACATCTCTGGCGGATCTGCAGTTAGGTGCCAGTCTGACAAGTGATTACACAGTACTGATCACAAGTACCCCTGTACTGGAACAGGTAGTTACAAATCTGAACCTGGATATGACAGCGGAGAATCTGAAAGAGAGTGTAAGGATTAATAATCCGACAGATACCCGTATTCTTGAGATCACTGTTGATAATCCGGATTCTACAATGGCTAAGAAGATCGTAGATGAGATTGCGAATGTTTCCTCATCCTATATCGGAGACAAGATGGAAGTTATTCCGCCTAAGATCATCGAAGTTGGTAAGATTGCTACAGAGAGAACTTCTCCAAGTGTAATGAAGAACTCAGCAATTGGCTTCTTACTCGGATTTCTTGCATGTGCGGCAATCGTAGTTGTATACGCTGTAATGGATGATACTATCAAGACAGAAGAAGATATTGAGAAATATCTCGGTGTTTCTGTACTTGCCAAGGTTCCTGACAGAAAAGACTACGTAAACATGAAGAACAAGAAACCAAAGAGCAATAAGAAGAACAAGAAGCGTCGCTAGAGTAATGGAGGAATCTGAGCAATGAAGAAACTCAATTTAACAGATAAAAGAAAACCGGACTATTTCTACAGCGAGGCGATTAAAACGCTGCGTACAAATATCCAGCTGTCCGGTCAGAGCATAAAGACAATTCTGGTTACAAGCTGCTTTCCGAATGAAGGTAAGAGTGATGTAGTACTCAGCCTTGCACAGGAGCTTGGAAGCATCGGTAAGAAAGTTCTTCTTCTGGATGCGGATATCAGAAAGACTGCTTATGCAGGACGACTGGGAGTAGAAGAAGAGGTCAAGGGTCTTTCTCAGCTTCTCAGTGGGCAGGTAGGACTGCAGGATATTATCTATGAGACGAATTTCCCGAATATGGACATTATATTCGGAGGTCCGGCTGCACCAAACCCTTCAGGACTTCTCAGCGAGAACATTTTCAAGGTTTTTCTGAAAGAAGTCAGGGAATATTACAATTACATACTGATTGACACACCGCCGATCGGAACTGTAATCGATGCTGCGGTAATCGGCAGATGCTGTGATGGAGCGATCTTCCTGATCCAGCCGGGCAGCGTCAGATACAGAGATGCACAGAAGGCATTTGCACAGCTTGAGAGAAGCGGATGCCGTGTTCTGGGAGCTGTTATGAATAAGATAGACACCAGTGGCGACAAATATTACTCTTCTTATTACAAACATTATGGTGAATACTATCGCAGAAGCGATGATGAGTCCCAGAAATAATATCGCTGTCTGATAATCGTTCAGATGTGATATCATAACCATAATTAACAGTAAAGGAAAATTGGGAAAAGTGAGCAGAAATAAGAAGAGAAAAGGGAAAAAGACAAATATTTTGCTGGGTTTTATCTGTATTATCCTGGTGGGGGTTCTCGGTACAATTCTTGTGATGAGCTATAATACAGAGCAGGAAGAAACCAAACGTCTGACAGAACTTGCAGGTAACCAGCAGAACGGAATCGAAGATTATGAAGCAGTAAAGGAACACGCTGCACAGTTAGAGAAGGCATCCTCCGAAGATGAGAATACAGAAGATGTCGATAACAGTGAGACAAAGAAGAACAAGAAGAAAGAAGACACAGCCGGGGAAGAGGATGCAGAGGAGACTGCACAGGCAGAAGATACTACTGAAGCAGAAGCACCGAGAACAATTTCCGGTGTCGTATGCTGGGGAGATGATCTGATCAATGGTGAGGAATCCAACACCTATTCCTACATGGCAGTACTTCAGAAACTTCTGACAGACAACGGATATAACCTGACAGTGATTAACAAGACCCTTCAGGGCGGCGGTACACTTTCCATGATGAAGATGGCCGGTGTAAGTGATGAGACTCTTCAGGGATATATTGCGAAACATCAGCAGGCTGCAAATGGTGCGCAGCTGAATGTAACAGAGACAGGAATCCGTGATCTTACAGAAGAACAGACTACCAGAAATGATATGGACTGTGTACCTGTCATCTTCATGGGATACTATGGCGGATGGAATCATGATCCTGCAGAGCTTGCTGAGCAGCAGGAACAGATTTTAAATACATTCCAGAACAAAGACCAGTTCATTGTTGTGGGAACACGCCCTATGGATGGAAGCGTGACTTCTGAAGCACTTGATCAGGTGCTCAGCGAGAAGTGGGGCGAACATTATATCAGTCTTGCAAATGTGACACAGCAGCTGTCTGCTACTTATGAAGCACAGCAGGCTATGGCAGAGGCAGTGTTCCAGAAATTGCAGGAGCTTGGCTATATTAGCCAGAGCTGAATAAACGATTGAAGGAATGAAAATGAAAAAAACAGCAAAAGAAGCTGCGAGACAACGAAAGATTTATATGATTCTGATAATTATCCTGATCATAGTTCTTACAGTTTTGGGCGGCGGGTATTATTTTATGATGCAGACAAAAGCAGCATCCCAAAGGACAAGTGGCAAGAACAGTGATGGTCAGAGTCAGACGAGCCAGACATCTGGAAGTGATACTGTGGAATATAAGGGCGAGTCATATAAATACAACGATCATCTCAGCAACTACTTATTTCTAGGAATTGATACAAGGAATCCGGTAGATACCTATCAGACACAGGAAGACGCCGGTCAGGCAGATGCGATTTTTGTGGTTTCCATGGACAGGGCAACAGAAGAAATTAAGGTGCTCTTTATTCCAAGAGATTCTATGACGGAGATTGAAGTTTTCAATCCATCCGGTAAAAGTCTCGGAGAGTCAACAGACCACATCAATATACAGTACGCATTTGGTGATGGCAAGCAAAAAAGCTGTGAACTGATGAAGACAGCAGTATCCAATCTGCTGGACGGACTGCCGATTCAGGGATATTGCTCCATGAATATGGATGGTATTCCGGTGATTACGGACTTTGTAGGTGGAGTTCAGATCACAGTGCCTGACAACAGCCTTGAGGATACATATCCGGAATTTAAAGAGGGTGCTGTTGTTAATATTACAGGTGAAAACGCAGAAAAGTTTGTACGATATCGAGACACTGACAAGACCCAGAGTGCTCTGGTCCGTCAGGAGAGACAGAAAACCTATCTCCAGGCATTAATTCAGAAAGCGCAGGAGAAGGCAGGAGAGGATGCCGGATTTGTGGCAGACCTCTATGACAGTATTAAGAGCTATACAGTTACAAACATGGGAAATGACATATTCGCGAAGTTGCTTACAGCATCCGGAAACGGCATCACTGATACAGAGACTGTACCAGGTGAGGGAAAGCAAGGTAAGAACTTTGATGAGTATCAAGTAGATAAAAATGCTCTGTCGGACTTGATTATTTCCATGTTTTATGAGAAAATTCAATAAACCGGTTAGAAGACAGCCGGTTTGGAATAAACTGTATGGTGGCAAATAGTCATTAGTACTGTTATTATTACTCAGAGATAATTCGTACAGACTTCCTGTACGATTATCAATATAAAAATAATCCAAAAGGAGAGGTGCATTATGAAAATTGCAAAAAAATTCATGACACTTGCTTTAGCAACTGCCCTTGGAGTAGGATGTGCTACTGTAGGTGTCAGTGCAGCAGGAAGCCGCACAAGCGCAATTACAGTATCTGCTGAACAGTCTGCAATCTATGAAGTTGTTCAGAAGATCGAAGAAGCAGAAGGATTTGCTGATCTGCAGGCAGAACTGCCGGCAGTAGCTGACGCTTTCAAACAGGTTAACGAAGGTAAAATGGAAGTTGCTGCTTTCGTTGACGTTCTGAAAACTCTTTCAGAAGAGACAACAGACGAAGAAGTTAAAGCAGCTATCGATGAACTCGTTCAGAAACTTGACGGAAAAGAATTCGTTACAGGTTTTGATGAATTCAAAGTACTTGATGCAGACAAAGCAGAGAAGAATGCTGATGGTAAATATGAAGTTGAGATCTCTGTTCCAAGTATCACAGATACTATGGAGAACATTCAGCTTGTAGCTTACAGCAAAGAAGATGCAAAGAAATGGCAGATCGTTGATCCGATCAGCGTTGACAAAGAGAACAAAACTCTTGAAGTTGCATTAGATGATGGTGCTTTCTTCACTGTTGTTGCAGATGCTGAATAATTAATGATTGAGAGACCTCAGAATCAAAACGCAACGCCAGAGATGGCGGCTGCGTTTTGTGCCGTTCCACAGAAATTTTTTACGGATGAAGTCAAAAGTTTGATATACGCTTATTCATTATCTGTAAAGATTTTAAAATTTTAACAAAAGTGGTTGCATATTTTTAGTCATAAAGCTAGAATATTATTCTGAATAAGACAAAAAGTTTATAGTCTTTAAATCGTCGCTTTGCCGCGTTTGAAGATATTGATTTACATATCTTGAAGAGAATCTGCCTTGTAACACAGGCAGAATGGCGAAGCATACCCAAAATACGGAGGTAAGATATCCAATGTGGTATGTGATGCAGGTGCGAACAGGCACAGAAGAGAACATCTGCTGCCAGTGTCAGCGGATGATAAGCAGCGATATATTGAAACGTTGCTTTATTCCCTACTATCAACAGAAGAAACGATTTCAAGGCAAATGGCATATCCAGGAAAGAATCCTCTTTCCCGGGTATGTCTTTTTGATTGCCAAAAATCTGGAACAGCTGTCTGAAAATCTGAGAAAAGTCATAGGAATGACTAGACTTCTGGGCACAGGTGATGAGATCGTCCCTTTATCTCAGGAAGAGGTAGAGTTGCTTCAGAAGCTGGGAAAGGAAGAACAGTTGGTAGCCATGTCCACAGGGATCATAGAGAATGATCAGGTCATAATACTCACAGGACCCTTGCAGGGCATGGAAGGTTATATCAGAAAAATCAACAGACATAAAAGAAAAGCCTGGATTTCCATTGAAATGTTTGGAAGGAGCATGGATATGGAGGTTGGGTTGGAAATTATAAAAAAATAAGAAGATAATGAGGGCATATATACAGAGAAACAGTTCTGTATATATGCCTTTTAAAATAAAAAAGAAGGAGAACTAAGGAAGGCGTATGTATAGAAAAAAATCAAGAGGATGGTATAAACACAAGGACTTTATATTTTTAGATCTTGTGTGTTTACTTCTGTCTTTAATACTGGCATATCTGGTTCGAAATGGTTCTGTCCGGAACCTATTTGAACTGGGAATATATCACGATATGATATTCTTTGTAATATTGGCAGATTTATTTCTGATCATTATTTTTGAATTTTATAAAGGCGTTCTGAGAAGAGGTTATTATCAGGAATTACGTTCTGCTATCCAACAGATGATCCTGATAGAACTGGCAAGTGGTCTATATCTGTTCACTGTCAGTAATGGACACGGTTTCTCAAGGACAGTTCTGTATCTTATGGGAGTCTTTTATATACTCCTGTCCTATGGCACAAGAATAATATGGAAAAAACACCTGATCCATAAAATGGCAGAAGGTGGAGAACATTCACTCTATATTGTAACAAATTATAATCTTGCGTCAAAAGTAATCCAGAATGTAAAAAATCACAATTATAATCGATATAACATTAACGGTCTCATAATCGTTGATAAAAATATAGCAGGCAGGGAAATTGAAGGAATTCCGGTTGTGGCAGATTTAAAGAATGCTGCATCCTATATTTGCCAGCAATGGGTGGATGAAGTCTTTGTTAATGTAGATGCATCTTATCCATATCCCCATGAGTTGATAGATGAACTGCTGGAGATGGGAATGGCAGTTCATGTGAATCTGACAAAAGTCAGAAGCACTCCCGGGCAGAAACAATTTGTAGAAACCATAGGTGGATATACAGTTCTGACAACTACCATGAACTATGCTACAGACAGACAGGCACTTGCTAAAAGATTACTGGATATCCTGGGTGGACTGGTAGGCTGTCTCCTGACAGGGATCATTTTTATCTTTGTGGCACCAGCCATTTATATCAGCTCTCCGGGTCCGATTTTCTTCTCACAGATACGGATCGGTCAGAATGGAAAACCATTTAAAATGTACAAATTCCGAAGTATGTACATGGATGCGGAAGAACGCAGGGCAGAACTTATGGCACAGAATAAAATGAGTGATGGCCGTATGTTTAAGATTGATTTCGACCCTCGTGTAATAGGAAATAAAATCCTGCCCGACGGAACCAGAAAAACCGGGATAGGAGAATTTATCAGAAAAACATCACTTGATGAATTCCCACAGTTCTGGAATGTGCTAAATGGGACCATGAGCCTTGTAGGCACCAGACCGATACTACAAGACGAATTACAAAAATATGAGCTGCATCACAGAGCCAGAATTGCCATTAAACCAGGGATTACAGGTATGTGGCAGGTAAGTGGCAGAAGTGATATTACAGACTTCGAAGAAGTAGTAAGACTGGATACAGAATATATCAGCAACTGGAATTTTGGGCTGGACATAAAGATTCTGTTTAAAACAGTGATGACAGTATTGAAGAGAGAAGGATCCGTGTGAGAAACATGATGAACATACTGTTGTAGATAGATAAAGCCCGCCGGTGTACTGCATCGGCGGTTAGATATAAAAACTTGTGAGAGGAATATAGCGGAATCATATGGATAATGTAACCTTCATTCCATATCAGGATAAAGCTGGCTTTATATACTCTTTGAATGCTGGTGATGTTCACTGGTGTGTGAACGCAAAAGGCATTAAAGGAGTAAGCTGCCCATCGAATGTCTACCTCAACAAACCGAAGCAACGTAGCATAGTCAAAAAGACCTGATTTTCACACTCAACATACCGAAGATTCGTTGCAAAACGCCCTGAAATATGAGGCGAAAATGTGGATTTGTTATACAAATTTCCGGTGGATGAGGAACACATTGGACGGTTGATAGCGGAGATGTGGGCGGAATGAGAAAAATGGCCGCGCAGATGAAAAATTCATCAAAAATCCATGAGCTTATCACTTACTCTGCTAATGTTCTATTGAGTACACTATCGCCGGTAAATATGAGGGCTACTTTGCTACGGTTTGTTGAGTCATGAAAATATCGGGGAAAATGGCGATTTCTACTTCGCAACTTTTCTGTTGAGTAGACCTGTCGTGGAGATGATAGGTACATAAAGGCGGGGTGCCGAGGGTGAAAAATCTGCATGATTTGTTCAAGGTGACGGTTGGAATAAGGTTGAGAGTGGATGATATATACAGTTTCAACAACATATACGCGCCTACGCCCTTTGAGTGTATAAAACAGCACTTCGCAAAAATGGCATATGAGCATGGACGGGGTTCGACAGTATAAAACAACACTTCGATGATTGCAAAAGCAAGACAGGTGTACTCGACAAACCGGAGATAAGTAGAAAATGTGATTGCTGCGCCGAAAGGGTATGACAGTAAGGAAAAACACTTAGGCGTGTGAGCGGCAAGAGGAAAAAGAAATACCATCCATGGGATGTGTACATAGATTGGGATATTAAACGAAAAGATGGAGGAATACAAATGAGCACAGTTAGCTTAGAGAATAAAACGATTTTAGTCACAGGCGCGGCCGGATTTATCGGTTCCAATCTTGTGAAGCGAATTTATCAGGAGGCTCCTTCTGCAACGGTCATTGGCATCGATAACATGAATGCCTACTACGACGTTGCCCTGAAAGAGTTCCGTTTGAATGAGCTAGCCAAGTATCCCACATTCACTTTTGTAAAAGGCAACATTGCTGACAAAGTGTTGATCACAGAGCTGTTCGAGAAATATAAGCCCACTGTGGTCGTGAACCTTGCAGCACAGGCTGGTGTGCGTTACTCCATTACCAACCCGGATGCTTATGTGGAATCTAACCTGGTCGGCTTTTTTAATATTTTGGAAGCCTGTCGCCATTGTGAGAGTTTGGAGCATCTGGTGTATGCTTCCTCCTCCAGCGTCTATGGCTCCAACAAGAAGGTTCCGTACAGCACGGATGACAAGGTAGATAACCCGGTTTCCCTGTATGCGGCAACCAAGAAATCCAATGAGCTGATGGCTCATGCTTATTCCAAATTGTACAACATTCCATCCACGGGCCTGCGTTTCTTCACAGTATATGGCCCTGCTGGTCGCCCGGATATGGCTTATTTCGGCTTCACTAACAAGCTGGTGAAGGGTGAGACCATCAAAATCTTCAACTATGGCAACTGCAAGCGCGACTTTACTTATGTGGACGACATCGTGGAAGGTGTTGTTCGCGTGATGAAGAAGGCTCCGGATAAGAAGAACGGCGAGGATGGTCTGCCGATTCCTCCGTATGCAGTTTATAACATCGGCAACCAGAATCCGGAAAATCTGCTGGACTTCGTGCAGATTTTGAGTGAGGAGTTAGTAAGAGCGAAAGTTCTGCCGGAAGATTACGACTTCGAGGCTCATAAAGAGTTGGTTCCGATGCAGCCTGGTGATGTGCCTGTTACTTATGCAGATACGAGTGCTTTGGAGCGTGACTTTGGTTATAAGCCTTCTACCAGCCTGCGGACTGGTCTGCGGAAGTTCGCTGAGTGGTATGCAGAATTTTATAAATAATTAGAGGATAGAAAAATGAGAGAGTTTAAGGATTTGAAAATTGCAGTGGCCGGCACAGGCTACGTTGGTCTTTCCATTGCTACACTGCTGAGCCAGCATCATCATGTTACGGCTGTGGATATCATCCCGGAGAAAGTGGAACTGATCAACAACCGGAAGTCTCCGATTCAGGATGAGTATATCGAGAAGTATCTGGCAGAAAAAGAGCTGGATTTAACTGCAACTCTGGATGCAAAGGAAGCATACTCTGATGCTGATTTCGTGGTCATCGCTGCACCTACAAATTACGATAGTAAGAAGAATTTCTTTGACACAAGCGCAGTTGAAGCGGTCATCAAACTGGTGATTGAGTATAACCCGGAAGCCATCATGGTTATTAAGAGCACCATTCCGGTAGGTTACACTGCATCGGTTCGTGAGAAGTTCCACTGTGACAACATCATCTTCAGCCCGGAATTCCTGCGTGAGAGCAAGGCTCTCTACGACAACCTGTATCCGAGCCGCATTATCGTCGGTACCGATGTGGAAAACGCACGACTGGTAAAGGCAGCACATACCTTTGCAGAACTTCTGCAGGAAGGCGCAATCAAGGAGAATATTGACACGCTATTCATGGGCTTCACTGAGGCAGAGGCTGTCAAGCTGTTCGCTAACACGTATCTTGCTCTGCGTGTCAGCTACTTCAACGAGCTGGATACTTATGCCGAGATGAAGGGGCTGAACACACAGCAGATCATCAACGGTGTCTGCCTCGATCCTCGTATCGGCACCCATTACAACAATCCTTCCTTCGGCTATGGCGGCTATTGCCTGCCCAAGGATACTAAGCAGCTGTTGGCTAACTATGCCGATGTACCGGAAAATTTGATTGAAGCTATTGTTGAAAGTAACAGAACAAGAAAAGACTTTATCGCTGACCGTGTGTTGGAGATTGCTGGTGCGTATGAGGCAAATGATAGCTGGGATGAGAGCAAGGAGAAGGAAGTCGTTGTTGGTGTTTACCGCTTGACCATGAAGAGCAACAGCGACAACTTCCGCCAGAGCAGTATCCAAGGTGTCATGAAACGCATCAAGGCAAAGGGTGCAACGGTTATCATCTACGAGCCGACATTGAAAAATGGCGAGAAGTTCTTTGGCTCTGTGGTTGTAAATGATTTGGACGAGTTTAAGAAGCAGAGTCAAGCCATCATCGCAAACCGCTATGATAAGTGCCTCGATGATGTGAAAGAAAAAGTTTATACGCGCGACATTTTCCAAAGAGATTAAGTATAACCAAGACAGATTAGAGGAGAGAGTCAGATGAAAAATAAAAAAAATATAAAGGTATGCTTGGTGGGTTCATCTGGCGGTCATTTAACCCACCTTTATATGCTAAAGCCGTTTTGGAAAAACAAGGATCATTTTTGGGTTACGTTTGATAAAGAGGATGCAAGAAGCCTACTCGAAGGTGAAAAAATGTATCCTTGTTATTATCCGACAAATCGGAGTCTAAAGGCTCTTATTAAGAATACCAAGATTGCATGGAATGTGCTTCACAAGGAAAAGCCAGATTTAATCATTTCTTGTGGCGCAGCTGTAGCCGTTCCGTTCTTCTATCTTGGAAAGATGATGGGGGCAAAGTTGGTTTATATTGAAGTGTTTGATCGCATTGATAAGCCGACAATGACCGGTAAGATGGTTTATCCTATTGTAGACAAATTTGTTGTGCAGTGGGAAGAACAAAAGAAAGTTTATCCGAAAGCGGTTAACCTTGGCAGCATATTCTAAGTAGGGGACGAGAAAATGATTTTTGTGACGGTGGGAACACATGAGCAGCCGTTTAATCGGCTGATTCAAAAAATAGATGAATTAAAAAAAGATGGCACGATTCAGGACGATGTAATCATTCAAACGGGATTCAGTACATATGAACCGAAATACTGTCAGTGGAGCAAGCTGATTCCGTATCAGCAGATGGTCAAAAATGTTGCAGATGCGCGAATCGTAATCACACACGGTGGTCCGGCAAGCTTCATTATGCCGCTGCAGGTCAGTAAGACACCAATCGTTGTGCCGCGTCAGCACCAGTTCAATGAACACGTTAATGATCATCAGGTGGAATTTGCACGAAATGTGTCAAAGCGCATGGGCACGATTATTGATGTGGAAGATATTGAGACGCTAGGTGACATTATAACGAACTATGACCAGATCGTTGCAGGCATGGGACATGGTATGAGCAGCAACAACGCAAATTTCAATGAAGAACTAGAGAAGCTGGTAAGGCAGTTGTTTTGAGGATGAATAGATGAAAAAAGTTGGAATCATGTCAATGCAGCGCATTGCGAATTATGGCTCGTTTTTGCAGGCGTATGCACTGAAGCAGTTAATAGAAGAATTGGGACATAAAGTAGAATTTGTGGATTACCATGTCGGTGCACCGGTTATTGTGGAAAATGCGGATAGTAAGAACAAATTTATTCGCAAACTGAAAAAAGGACTGGAAACATTTCGATATCAGGCTCCGCTTTCCCATAAATTTTCGTTCATCCGGTACAAGCAGTCTTTTGCTAAAAAGTATATGCCGCTTTTAGGGATTACCGATGAGATGAATTATAACCCCACACTGGATTGCCTAGTTATTGGAAGCGACGAAGTTTTTAACTGCATTCAGAAGAATTCCAACGTAGGCTATTCGACAGAACTGTTTGGTAAAGACAATCACGCAGACAGATTGATTACTTATGCAGCATCGTTTGGAAACACAACACTGGAAAAGTTGGAGAAGTATCAAAAAGCTTGTGAAGTAGGAAGTCTTCTGAAAAAGTTTGATGCAATTTCTGTGAGAGATGCAAACTCTGGAAGCATTGTAGATCAGCTTACTGGGGAAGAACCGCTATATAATCTGGACCCGGTTTTGATGTATGACTATATGAATTGCTGCGACAGGATTCCACAGATCGAAGTAATCGAGAAATATTTGATTCTGTATGCATACGCTGGGCGTATTTCTAACGAAGAGGCAGATTGGATCGCAAAATATGCAAAGAAAAAGAATTTGAAAGTTTATGCCATTGGAGGCATCCAGAAGTGTGCAGACCGGTTTGTCGACTGCTCGCCGTTTGAGGTTCTGGCTTATTTCAGAAATGCAGAAGAAGTGATTACAGATACTTTCCATGGCAGTATCTTCTCCGTGATTACACACCGTCCATTTACAACACTGATTCGTAAGAGCGTAGGAAACAGCTACGGAAATGAAGAAAAACTCAGTGATTTGTTGAATCGTTTGGTTCTGACAGAGCGGATGACAACGAAAGTGGAAGATACGGAACGAATCAATCAGCAGCCAATTGACTATAAAAAAGTAGATGATGTTTTGCAGAAACAGAGGGAAATAGCAAAGAAGTATCTGCAGAATAATATTGAGGGATGACATGGAGAATATATCGCGGATCAAGGAGAAATGCGTCGGTTGCAAAAGCTGTGAGCAAAGCTGCCCAAAACATTGCATTTCCATAGGAGAAAACAAAGAGGGCTTCTGGTATCCGATTGTCGATGAAAAAAACTGTGTTGAGTGTGGTAAGTGCTTAAAAACCTGCCCCGCAGAAAACATAGAACAACATCGGAATATGCCTCAAACGGTGTGGGCATGGCGCAACAAAAACGATGCGGATATTATGAAATCTGCATCTGGCGGCGCTGCAGACAGTGCTGCAAAAGCAGTGTTGCAAATGGGTGGTGTAGTCTATGGTGCTGCCTACGATGAACAGCTTGTTGTAAGCCATATTGAGATTGAAAGCAACGCGGAGAGAGAAAAAATCCAATCCTCCAAATATGTTCAATCCGACCCGAACGATAGCTATTCAAAAGTGAAGCAGAGGCTTGCAGAAGGAAAAAAGGTTCTTTATACGGGAACGCCCTGTCAGATTGCCGGATTGTATGCATTCCTCGGTGGCGATAAGCCAAACCTGTACACGGTTGATTTAATTTGTCATGGTGTTCCATCGCCGAAATTCTTAAAAAAATATATCGAATACCAGAATAAACAAACAGATGGCCGAGTAATTTACTTCAATTTCCGTTCAAAAGACAAAAGAGGCTGGGGAACACAATATCTGCTAAAGACAAAGACAAAGACAAAGACAAAGACACTCTCCCTTGATCGCTATGGGAAACATTTTATGGATGGCGATTGCTATAGAGAGAGCTGTTATCAGTGCGCCTATGCGAATACAAGCCGTGTGGGTGATATTACCGTGGGCGATTTTTGGGGAATTGCAAAGAGCCATCCTGAGTTTAATTCGCCGAAGGGTGTATCCAGCGTATTTGTGAATACGGAAAAAGGACAAGAGCTTTTTGAAAAGATGAAGCCATTTGCTGAGATAGAGCAGGCAACATTGAAAGAAGCAATGGTAAAGCAGCATAATCTCGTACAGCCAAGCAACAGACCAGAAAATAGAAGCAATTTTTATAAGGAAATTGATGAACCAGATTTTGTATCAAATCTGAAGGTGGGATTACAGCTCAAAGCCCGGATAAAGGCTATTTTGCCAAGCAAATTGATTCAAAAAATCAAATCGCTTTGAGATTTACGGAGGAAGAATTCATGGGAGAGCCGATAAGAGTATTGCATATACTCCAGAGAATGGAAGCCGGCGGCACACAGGCGTTGTTAATGAATATCTATCGAAAAATTGACCGCACGAAAGTGCAGTTTGATTTTTTGGTTGTGTATAAAGAAAAGCAATTTTACGACGATGAAATTGAAAGTATGGGAGGGCATGTTTACAAGCTGTCTTTCCGGGAGGACCTGAATCTCCCTAAATTTCAGAAAGATTTGAAGAACTTCTTCAAGCAACATCACGAATATCAAATTGTGCATTGTCATGCTTATACGATTGGATATTTCTGCCTGAAAGCAGCAAAAAAAGCGGGAATCCTTGTGAGAATTGCACATTCACACAATAACGAGACCGTTCATGATATAAAATATTTGCCCAAATTATTCATGCAGCGACTGTTTACTTTGAATGCAACAGATCTTTTTGCGTGCTCGGAAGAAGCTGGAAAATATTTGTTTAAGGATAAGCCTTTCCGGGTGTTGAAGAATGCGATTGACTCTCAGCAGTTTATTGCAAATGAGAACATACGTAGAGAAGTCAGACAGGAACTTGGATTAGAGAATAAATTTGTTGTTGGTCATGTTGGACGGCTGCATCCACAAAAGAACCATGATTTTTTAATTGACGTTTTTGCGGAAATCAAAAAGAAAAAGCCAGACGCAGAATTGATTCTTGTAGGTACTGGACCTTTGGAAGAAAAGGTGCGCAGCAAGGTTGCAGACAAGGGTCTGACAGAGAGCGTACAATTTCTGGGCAACCGTAAAGACATGGACCGAGTCTATCAAGCAATGGATATTTTTGTTTTTCCGTCTCTGTTTGAGGGTCTGGGAATTGTGGCAATTGAAGCACAGGCGGCAGGTGTTCCGATTGTTTGTTCCGAGGGATTGCCGCCAGAGACGGATATTACGCCGAATTATCGCAAGCTGATGTTGAGTGATCGTGCACAACGGTGGGCGGATGTCGCTCTTGAAATCGCGCAAAACCCTATGGCACATACAAACATGCAGAAGTATGTTATTGATGCCGGATTCGATATGAGTGCTACAGCGAAGAATATGGAAGAATATTATTTAAGCAAATTAAGCTGAATTTATAAAGATTTGAAATTACATCGATAAAAGTGATATAGAGCAAAGTATTCCTTTTGTCGGCAAGAAAGAAGAATAATGCACGAAGAAAGGAATGCGTACTAGTATGGATTGTAATGAAAGGCAGCAATTGGATTACTTGGATATTGCCAAGGGAATAGGTATTATATTGGTTGTATTGGGACATTCATTATCAGCGATATCCAATGAACTAACCAGTATGGCAGAATTTGTCAGAACCATTATCTATTTGGTTCACATGCCACTTTTTTTTACTATTGCAGGTTTCCTTTTTGAGAAAAATAAAGGTAATTATAGGAAAAATGGAATAAAGAAATATGCAAAATCGAAGTTTTTTACTTTCATGATACCATATTTCACTTTTTCTATAGTAATTACGATCGTAGCGATTTTGTGTGAACATGTAAATGCCTTGCATTTTATCGCAGCGAAGTTGCGGCTTGCTGGAATTTCCTTTAGTGCTGTAATAAAGGGAATCTTCCTTTATATAAATCCACTAGATGATCATCTGTGGTTTTCATATGTAATGTTTGCTGTTCTGATACTATCTTTTGTTCTTGCGGAAATTAGTGAACAGAAGGTTTTAATATTCTTTTATGTAATGTATATTATTACTTTTTTTGTGGACTTGCCAGAAATACTATGGAAAGTGATGAGATATATGTTGATATTTCAAAGCGGGAGGGTGATATACAAAAGGAAAAAAGATTTTCTAGATGTAAAAGCTTCTACCCTGCTTATCGTATTTGTTGCATCAACTACATTATATTTGTTTTTTAAGAATGAAAAAATAGGATTTATGGGTGCTTTTAAGCCAATAGCTGAAGTGAGTAGTTCAATGCTTGTCATTAGATTTTCAATGTGGTTGGAAAATGTGAAACTGAGCAAAAAGCTAATTTATATTGGAAAGAATTCTTATGCGATATACTTGATGCACCAGCCATATATTGTACCTGTCATTATGCTGTTAATGTCGGGTGGATTGGTGAAAAATGTAATAGCAAGCTTTGTTGCAGTCTTTTTGGGAGTGGCCATTCCTATTGTTATAGAGAAGCAAATTGTTTCTAAATCTAAATTTTTATCCATAGCAGTTTTGGGAGGACATAAATAGTTGATTGGTATGAGGAGAATGAAATGATTAGCGTTATTATGAGCGTATACAATGAAAAGAGCATTTATGTAGAGAAGTCAATCGATTCCATACTGAATCAAACCTATAATGATCTTGAAATGGTTATAGTGTTAGATTCCCCAGATAATGAAAAGCTTTTGAGGATATTGAAAGAATATACTCATAAAGATGCTAGAGTAAAACTGTTAATTAATGATAGAAATATTGGATTAGCCATGAGTTTGAACAGAGCGATAGAAGTGGCACAAGGAGAATATTTAGCACGGATGGATGCGGATGATATTTCTAAAACAGAGAGACTTGAAAGGGAACTAGAGTATTTAATTAAAAATGGACTTGATGTTGTTTCGTGTGTTGCAGATAAGATAGATGAGAATGGCAATGTTTGGGGTGAAATCAAACCATTTAACAATAGGCCTGAAGTGATTAAAGATCTTCTTGAAATACAGAATGTCATTATTCATCCAACTGTATTAATGAGAACAGACATCATAAAGTCAGTAGGCGGATATAGAAATTTTCCGTCGTGTCAAGATTATGATTTGTGGCTCAGACTGGTAACGAATAATAATAAAATCGGTATCATAAATGAGAATTTATTCCAGTTTAGAAAACACAGAGAAAGTGTTACGGCAACTAGACGATATAATCAAATATTAAATGAAAAATATATCAGAGCAATGTATCATCAGAGGTTGAAAAATGGAAAAGATTCCTATTCTGAGGATGGTTTGCAAAGGTTTCTTAATGAAAATGGGTATAGTGATTCATATAAAAGACAGCTAGAAAATGAAATGTTGAAGCAATATGGCAATGGAATTAATCTTTTGAAAAAGCACGATGTAAGAGGGTTATGGCTGGTAATTAGGAGTCTATCAAGTTATTCTGTTAGAACTAGCATAGGCGTTAGCATATCGGGTCGAGTAGTTAAGTTCAAACATAGAGGAAAGTGAAGAGTTAATGAGTGTAAAAAAAGTTTTGAAGCAAATTGTCGGAGAAAAGCGATTATCAAATTTAAAGGGAGAAGTATGTCATTACGGCTGCTTGTTAGTCTTAGCACTTAAGCAAAAAGCAAGGATGACATGTGTAGGTAATCAAATTCAGGTCAAGTGCGAATTATCTTCTCCTGCTTACCATATTTATCGAGGCTATTATGATTTAAGGTACATGGATTCAAAAGGCGAATTGTTTTTGTGTCATCGATTGCCAGTGAAAACACATACAAACCGTGATACAAAGTGCGAAATTGGCTATTACGATTTGAAAAAACTTGAATTTACAAAATTGGCAGAAACAAATGCGTGGTGTTGGCAGCAGGGTAGTAGATTGAGATGGTATCCTCAAAATGCTAAATGGGTGATGTTTAATGATGTGTCAGAAGATTCGTATTGTACAAGAATAGTTGATATTGAAACAAAAAAAGATGTCAAAAAAATAGACTATCCAATTTATGATATATCTTCTGATTGCAAATGGGGCATCAGCTTGAATTATTCGAGACTTCAGAGATTGCGTCCAGGATATGGATATAATTATTTTGACGATAAAACATTGTATCAGAATTCACCTTCAGATGATGGATTGTATTTGATAGACATTGAAAACAACAAATCCACCCTTATTGTTTCGCTTAAGGAGTTGGCGGATAAAATCAAAGATGGTTCTCAGTATGTACATTATCTGAATCATATATCAGTTGCCCCAGACAGTAACCATTTTATTTTCTTCCATATTTACACCAAGATTGGAGAAAAAGGATGGGGTACAGTTTTATACGTTTATTCTGTTAAAGATAGTGCGTATTATGCTATTGAAAAGGTCGATAGGGTATCACATTATTGTTGGATAGACAATGAAAACATTATGATAACTTGCCATAGAGAAGATGGAAGTGAGTATTATGCAACATATAATGTCTTAAACGGAGAGAAAAAAAATCTTGATATAGATGGTCTTGGTGTGGATGGACATCCAAATAGACTCGGTGAAGGAAAATTGTTTATTACAGATACTTACCCACAGCAGAAGAGTATTCAATATATAGAATTATTTAAAGAGTCTAGCACGAAGGTGACAAAAATCGCTGAGTTGTATCATGACTATAGAATGCGTGGCGAACAAAGATGTGATCTTCATCCGAGTGTTGAAGATGGCGGTAGATATGTTGCTGTCGATACAACATATCACGGCGGAAGAAGAAGTATCGTTATTTTCAAAAATAGTATGGAGGAAATAAAGTGAGCAAAGTAAGTATAATTGTGCCGGTTTACAAAGTTGAAAAATATATTCATCAGTGCGTGGAAAGTTTAACGCACCAATCACTGAACGACATTGAAATAATTTTGGTGGATGATGGAAGTCCCGATGGTTGCCCTAAGATTTGCGATGAATATGCAAATAAAGACAATCGTATTAAAGTAATCCATAAAACAAATGCAGGAGTAAGTGCTGCGAGAAATGATGGACTCAGCATAGCAAATGGAGAGTATGTTGTTTTTTGCGATTCTGATGACTGGATGGAAAAAGATTGTTGTGAGAAGCTTTATAATAAGGCAATTGCTGATCAGGCTGATGTTGTAATTGGTGATGTCTATATGGCTTACGAAAATAGAGAACGTAAGCGTGTGAGTTTTTATGAGAAGGAATTTGTGACAGAGGACGCTTCCTTTATAAACAAAATGATTCAGGGAGATATATATAGAACATACGCTCCCTGCCCTCCTAAGTCTGGTCATGCATTTGGATATGGAGGGCCGTGGAATAAGCTCGTAAAAAGAACAGTGTTAAAAGAAAATAACATTGATTTTGATTTGAGAGTAAAAGGTGTTTTTGATGACATCCTGTATACAGCACATATACTTGCCGTGGCTAACAAGATTTCCTATGTGAAGATTCCGGTTTATAATTATAGAATTATTGGCAGTTCAATAACTCATTCCTATAAGCCTAATGTCCTTGAGATTAATAGTGCTATTTTCGCTTCATGGAGAGAGTTCTTTTCTAGGTACAATGTAGAAGAATTCATGAAACCATTTTATGCATGTGTATTGAGAAGAATCGAAGAAAGCATCAGGCTGTATTATGTAAACTCTAAAAATGAAAAATCAAAAAAAGAATTGCTCAGGGAATACAATCAGATGTTGGATTCAGAACCATACCATACAGCAATTAGGCAAGTTGATTTAAAAAAATTACCTAAAAAGCAAAAGCTCCTTGCGTTGGTGGGGAGAATGGGCATGAATGGAGTGATATGGAGAATCTATAGAGAAGGATAAGGTTTTAGATGATGAGAAAATCATTGGTGATATCTACAAAGTATTTATGGGAATATCTTGCAATTATTGCGATAATCCTCGAGTGTTCGAGTGTTTATTTCAATCAGATTAATGGATTTCCGATTTCGGCAAATTATACTCTTCTTATCGGCTTCCTGCCTCTTGCATTATGGGGATTGATGAATATGATCCCCAAAAAAGAATCACATAGATATTTGTTTGGCTTTGTGACTGTATATTTATTGTTTGCTATTCTATATGCGATTACTCTTGGAAAAGCTGAACTGATGAATTTTTTGATGAAATTTGGTGTCATATTTCCATGTATTGGAATATATGTGTTATATTTGATTGATTCTTGTGGCTTTCGTAGATTTGCGAATCGGTTTGTGAAAATTGTTTCATTAATTGCGATTGTTTCACTTATAATCTGGTTCTTTGGTTCCATTTGCGGGATAATTAAACCGACAGGGAGCATCGTGTTCACATGGGGAAATATGGAAAAAAGGGCTTCATCATATTTTAATATTCAATTTGAAACCCAGATTGAACAAACGGTTTTCGGATTGTGTAGAAATACTGCTTTCTTCACTGAGGCTCCAAAATACGGATTGATTCTATCAATAGCTTATATTTTTAATTATATGTTTGAAGGCGATAAAAGAATTGCGATGCTCTTGTTCGTGACAATTGTTTCCACCTTTTCTTTCACCGCTATTATTGCCATAATTTTGCTCCATTTTATTGAGTATTCAATGAATGTTGGCAAAGATGTTTTATCACAGAAAGCAAGGCTCAGGACCATAATATGGCCGATTGTTATAGGAATTGTTCTTATTATCGCCTTCTTTCTTATGAGCAATAAGTTGGATACGTCTTCTGGGGTTGGTCGTGTCGGTGATTTTGTTGTTTGTTTTAGTGTTGGAATGAAACATCCTCTTTTTGGATGGGGATTCATGGATAATGAATATTTGAACATGGTGCTTCATACGTCAAGATTGGCAAGCGGCGTTGGAAATACAATGGGCCTGAGTAATTCTATCTGTCAAATTTTTGTTGATGGCGGATTATATATGCTTTTGTTCTATTTATTTCCATTAATGGTTCTTATCCTATTTGGAAAAAAACATAATAAGAAGATCCTTTCAGTAGGACTTGCGCTCTTGTATTTCTTTGTAACAACGTATTTTGCATATACAGGCATTATGTTCTTTGTGCTTTCCTTAGGATATGTATTCTTTTTGTATAGAAAATCAGTGAAATTAGAGGAGTTTGTGGAAGTAGGTGATAATGAATAATGGCAGTGAAACAACAGAAATCTCTGAAATTAAACTTTATAATGAATGCGATTTTAACAATGTCGCAATTCATATTTCCATTGATCACATTTCCTTATGTATCCCGAATACTTTTGCCTGAGGGAACTGGCAAGGTTTCATTTGCAACCTCGGTGATATCATATTTTGCGATGTTCGCGCAATTAGGTATTCCGACTTATGGAATTCGTGCATGTGCAAAAGTTCGAGATAATAAGGAAAAACTTACAAAAACTGTTCAAGAACTTTTCATCATCAATTTCACGATGAGCTTAATTGCATATGTAGCATTGTTTGGTGCGATTGCCCTTGTACCAAGGCTGCAACAGGACAAATCATTGTTTTTGATTGTTAGCCTGACAATTCTGTTTAACGCAATCGGAATGGAATGGCTCTATAAGGCGTTAGAACAGTATACCTATATAACGATTAGATCCATTATTTTTAAGTTTATTGCTTTAGTAGCGATGTTTGCGCTGATCCATCAGAAGAGTGACTACGTTATCTATGGAGGAATCTCTATTTTAGCTGCGTCAGCTTCTAATATTTTTAATTTTTTTCATGTACATAAGTATGTTTCACTTAGGCCAATTGGAAACTATAATTTTAAACAACATTTTAAGGCTGTTGCAGTATTTTTTGCGATGTCCTGTGCAACAACGATCTACACTCACTTGGATACAGTGATGCTCGGATTTATGACATCAGATGCGGATGTTGGATATTATAATGCTGCTGTGAAAATTAAATCAATTTTGGTCAGCATTGTTACATCATTAGGGGTGGTATTATTACCGCGAGCATCGTATTACGTTGAGCATAATCTTATGGAGGAGTTCTATCGTATCACAAAGAAGGCAATCAATTTTGTCTTTTTAGTGGCATCACCGATGATGGTGTATTTTATTATATTTGCAAAAGAAGGTATTTTCTTCTTGTCAGGTTCAGCCTATGCTGGCTCGATTGTTCCAATGCAGATTATTATGCCTACATTGCTACTCATTGGACTCACTAATATTATGGGCATTCAGATGCTGGTACCTTTAGGACGAGAAAAGACGGTTCTCTATTCGGAGATCGCAGGTGTTATAGTAGACGTAATTCTGAATGCCCTTTTGATTCCGAGATTTGCTTCCGCAGGAGCAGCAATTGGAACATTAGCTGCTGAGGCAGCGGTATTGATAGTACAGTATTTCGCATTGAAAAATGAAGTCAGGGACGCATTTAAAAACGTTCATTATGGGTCTTTAGTGATAGCTTTAGCAGTTGCTAGTATATTATCCAGCTTTATAAAACGGACATCGTTTGGCACTTTTATAATGCTGTGCGTATCTGCTATTGTGTTTTTCGGTGTTTACTTTGGCATTCTGACCGTTGTTAAAGAGCCATTAGTAATTGATATAGAAAAACAATTGTTAAAAAGGATTAAACATAGTAAGTAAGGGAAGGAAAAAAAGATGTACGATTATTTAGTAGTAGGCTCTGGTCTTTACGGAGCAATTTTTGCTCATGAGGCAAGGACTCATGGAAAATCTGTTTTGGTAGTAGATAAGCGTCCCAACATTGCGGGCAATATCTATACTGAGAACATCGAGGGTATCAATGTTCACAAATACGGCGCTCACATTTTCCATACCAACAATAAAAAGGTCTGGAGCTATATCACACAATTTGCAGAATTCAACCGCTTTACCAACAGTCCTGTGGCAAATTACAAGGGTGAATTGTATTCTTTACCTTTCAATATGTACACTTTCAACAAGATGTGGGGTGTTGTGACGCCGGAGGAGGCTGCCGCCAAAATCGAAGAGCAGCGCAAGGAGGTCACTGGAGAGCCGAAAAACCTTGAGGAGCAGGCAATCTCCCTTGTCGGCCGCGACATCTATGAGAAGCTCATCAAGGGCTACACCGAGAAGCAGTGGGGCCGTGACTGCAAGGATTTGCCCGCCTTCATCATCAAGCGTCTGCCCGTGCGCCTGACCTTCGACAACAACTATTTCAATGCGCTGTATCAGGGCATTCCCATCGGTGGCTACACTAAGATGATTGCCAACCTGCTGGGCGGCATAGAGGTGCGTTTGAATACGGACTATCTGGAGAACAAAGCCGAGTTAGATGCATTAGCTGATAAGGTTGTATACACTGGACCGATTGATGCGTACTTTGATTATAAGCTGGGTACGCTGGAATACCGCTCTGTTTGCTTTGAGAATGAGCTGCTGGACAAGCCCAGCTTCCAGGGTAACGCCGCAGTCAACTACACCGACCGTGAGACACCGTGGACCCGTATCATTGAGCATAAATGGTTTGAATTTGGTAAGGATGAGGATGGAAACGACCTGCCAAAGACAATCATCAGCCGTGAGTATAGTAGCGAGTGGAAACCGGGCGATGAGCCGTATTATCCGGTTAATGATGCTAAGAATGGCTTGCTTTATTCTGAATATAAGAAGCTGGCAGATGCAGAAGAAAAAGTGATTTTCGGCGGTCGTCTTGGTGAGTATAAGTACTACGATATGGATCAGGTAATTGTCGCTGTACTGGATAAATGTGAAAAAGAATTTTGTGAAATGAAGCAATGAGGGTATTGAAATTGAAAAGTGGCAGCGAGATAATCTTGACAGACAGACAGACAGACAGACAGACAGACAGACAGACAGACAGACAGACAGACAGAGAAATTCTAATATCGATCTCGTCCGTGTCATTGCGTGCGTGGCCGTTGTTGGATTACATTCATTTTCCAGAGATAGTTCGACAGAATCACTTTTAGTATATTATCTTTGTGGCTTTGCTATTCCTTTTTTCTTTATGTCAAGTGGATTTTTTTTACTGAATCGGAGTAAGCTATCTTGGAATTATCCGTTGAAAAAAACGCTTGGTATCCTAAGGATAGTCGTGCTGTGGGATTTAATCTTTTTCATTCTAAAAAGTGTAATTAAAGTATATTCAACAGGCAAACTATACTTCGACTTGCTAGGATTCCCCAAAGAAGTAATCAGAAGTTTGCTCCAAAAAGGTGAAATGGGGCATTTTTGGTATTTAGGAGCACTCATTATTTTGTATTTCCTTCTTCCGTGGATAAGTAAAAGATCGTTGGAAGGCAAAGGATTTTTTCTTTTTGCGGCTGGAATTATATGTTTTGTCTTTCAGGCAGTATCATTTTTTGTTAAATATCCATTACAAGCATATATAATACAGACATTTCGGGTATGGACGTGGTTCTTTTATTTCCTTCTTGGCGGGTTTGTTGAAAGAATGACGTTTTGGATAAAAGACAGTATGCGTTTTGAAAGGCACTTGGCTTTGACCGCAGTAGTAACAGGAATTGTATTGATTGTTCATTATATTATTGGGACTAAAGTAATCTTGTTGGGAGAGAAACCTCTCAAAGCGGAATATTTTTATGATAGTTTTTTGGATATTGTATGGGCAACTTGCTTTTTTTCTCTACTAATAAGAGTGAAATTGCATGAACATACAGAGATGGTGATTCAAAGAATTGCAAGCCTAACATTAGGTGTGTATATAATCCATTTTCCACTTAGAAGTATTGTGACACATATTATAAAAGTTAATTCGTTTACAAATGCTGTAGTGTTTTGGCTGATTGTTTTAACAGCTTCAACAGGGATTACATGGGTTATTGGCAAAATTAAAATCGGACGGTATTTAACAAAAATATAGGATAGAGAGAAAAAAGATGAACACAACATTACTTATCATGGCAGCCGGAATCGGCAGCCGATTTGGAACAGGAATAAAACAGTTGGAGCCGGTGGATGCTTCTAATCATATCATCATGGACTACTCGATCCATGATGCGATTGAAGCTGGTTTCAATTATGTGGTATTTATCATCCGTAAGGATATTGAGAAGGAGTTCAAAGAGGTCATCGGTGATCGCATTGCGAAAATCTGTGAGAAGCACAACGTGACCGTTGATTATGCTTTCCAGGACATCAACGATATTCCGGGAACTCTGCCGGAAGGCCGGACAAAGCCGTGGGGAACAGGTCAGGCAGTGCTTGCGGCAAAGAACGTGATCGACACTCCGTTCATTGTGATCAACGCAGACGATTACTATGGCAAAGAGGGCTTCAAAGCTGTCCACGACTATCTGGTAAACGGCGGAAAGTCCTGTATGGCGGGCTTTGTGCTGAAGAACACACTGTCTGACAACGGCGGGGGGACCCGTGGTATCTGCAAGATGGATGAGAATGGAAACTTGACTGAGGTTGTGGAGACCAAGAACATCGTAAAAACAGCGACCGGTGCAGAAGCAGACGGTGTGGTTATCGACACGGATTCTTTGGTTTCTATGAATATGTGGGGACTGACACCGGACTTTCTGACGGTACTCGAAGAAGGCTTCAAGGAGTTCTTTGAGAAAGAAGTTGCTACCAATCCGCTGAAAGCAGAGTACCTGATCCCAACGTTCATCGGTGAGCTGCTAGACGCAGGTAAGATGCCGGTAAAAGTGTTGCGGAGTAATGACACCTGGTATGGTATGACCTACCATGAAGATGTCGCAGCTGTAAAGGACAGCTTCAAGAAAATGTTAGAAAAAGGTCTGTACAAGGCTGACTTGTTTTCGGATCTGTGATAAAGTCTACTGAGAGGGTTGAAGAAAGGAGAACAATCGCATGACAAAGGAACAGTCAAATATCGTAAAGGGCTTTGCTATCCTGTTGATGTTGGTTCATCATTTCTTTACATTTCCGCAATGGATAATGGGGGGGGGATACACACCGAATCCACAATTTGTAAGCATATTTAATTCGCCTACAAAACTATGCGTGTGTATGTTTGCTTTCTTGAACGGATGGGCATTTGTAATAGACGAAGCAACATGTCGACGAGCTTTTATGAAAATAAAAAAACTCTTGATAAATTATTGGTGCATTGCGATACCGGCAACTATTTTCGCAATATTGTTCTGTGGGTATAAAACAAACGCATGGTTACTTGTGAAGATACTCTTTGGATTCGACACGGCTTTAATGATTTTTGCGTGGTATGTTCCATTTTATTGTGTTTCAATTCTTGTGATGACCTGTATCAAGAAACTGTTGGATAGAAATATTTTAGCGGCGGTTGTTTTTGGAGTTGTTGCTCCAATTCTTGTCTTTTCTTGTTTGAAAAGGATTCCGGATACTAACGAAATTATAACATTGTTCAACAATCTAAAACATTGGTTTCCATGTGTAGCAGTTGGGTACATATCAAATAAGTATTCTTTTTTCAATACAGTGGAAAAGAAGCTGGGAAAAGCTAATGGACCTGTTCTGTCCATCTTTATGATAGTTGCTTGTTTTGTAGGACGAAGATTTATTTCGGGTCTTGATTTTATATATTGTTTCCTTATGGTATATGGAATACTACATTTTGGAATTACTGCAAATTCATATTTGGGGCGATTTTTACAATTTTGCGGAAAGAAATCCTCTAATATGTGGTTCTTGCACTGTTTGTATTTTGGATCGGCAACACGAAAGGTGATTCAACCACTTGCTTATTTCTCAAATAATTCTATTGTGATATATTTTATTGCAGTGATAGAGTTGCTGATAGCATCTATTGTAATCGATGAAATAAAGAAAGCAACTTCAAGAAAAATAAAAGTGGTGACATAATGGAAGACCGACTAAATGACCTTCAGAGACGAGCGGATATTCCGGTCTTGGTGTCTGTGCTGTCCAGCGGTTAGGAAACCGGTTGGCAATTATTCAGAATACAAGAAATCTCACCAATATAAAGCCGGCTATAAGATTCTAAGAGTTCATTTTGATGGCCGTGTGTAAACATGGCTACGCCGTCCAAAGGATGCTGCCTCTACGTGGCGGACGGCAGGCAACAGCTAGTGTTTAAACACCCGCTGGCTAAAGCATAACTATACCTTATAAAAAGAGCGCGAAGCAAACATAAGCTTCAGAAAGGACGGTTTGAAAAGCTAAAACCCAATGAACGACTTCGGCCCGAAGCGCCCGATGTCCGAGGATACACCGTGTGTATCAAAAGACGCCGCAAAAGCGAAGCGCGGCCGACCGAAGAAAAAGCCAGACTACGATAGAGAGAAGGAAATCGAAGCCTTTCAAGCCAAGGCGGTGGAGCTTTTCGGGGAACCATACGATGACCGAATCGAACGATCTGAGGATGCTCCAAGCATCCGGGATGTGGCAAATGCCATGAATACGACGCCGCTGAGGGTGCGGAAGATGCTGGTCACTGCAGGGGTTTACAGCACGAAGCTCAGCCGTAAGGTGCAGAGTCTGTATGAAGAAGGCTGGACAATCCAGCAGATTATGGACGAAACGGGGCTTAAAAAATCATCTGTCCATGGGTATTTGCCCTATATAAAGGGTAACTACAATTTGCCGGAAGTAACTTTGGATGCCGAATACTCACGTGTTTACAGAAAGAGAATTTCTGTGTGTGAGCGACTCAGGCGAGAGATAGATTCGCCAGATGCAGAAGAATATTTGTGGGATGCAATTGTGGCGTATGTCGATTATTTGTTTATAACGGAGAAAGGCTTATCCTTGAAATATACTGTGCAAGGCGGAGAAATCTTCTTCAACCGAAAAAAGAAGAGTGTGACCAGAGCAACTGTGATGAAAGCGTTTCATCGGGCTCGACAGCACCAGCATGAGAAGGGCTTTGTCAGTGGACCCAAAGAGCTGGGAACTTTTGGCGCAAGTTATATCTACCCAGTATTTCTTCGGATTGGCGTGTGCGTAAAGAAATCAGAGAAAATTTTTGAAAACGTGTACTCAAGAGAATCTAAAAATTTTTAATCACACGTATTGCGGCACATGGAGAAGCAGTTATCCGATCTCGTAGTTTTCTTTCCCATCATTCGTAAATGTTCCTGCATATCCCGCTGAACCATTGAAAAGACAGTTTGGGATACGGAAGAGGTGTATTTCTATTGATTGGTATTGGAATTCCATTAGTGTTTACAATCATATTTAGCAGATATCCGATGACGCGTAAGTTATTTGGATTACCGGATATGCCAGAGATATAATTGAGGTTATTTGTAACGCTCATAATGTACCGATGGATTGCTCTTTCCAGAACATCAACTATGATTCTGAACGACTGAAAGTTGGGCAAACCGTAGGAAACAGGTTGGGCGCACTCGATACCAAACCGACCCCAATGGCTCATTCTATTTGATTTGATACATGGAGGAGGCTGTACGCGATGGAGGTAGATGAAACATATCAAAAAATGTTAGAAAAGCTGAGAGAGCATTGCGAAAGAGAAAAAATGTCGATATATGCGTTGGCAAAAAATACAAATTTGTCAACTTCCAGCTTGAGCAATTTACTTAACGGAAAAACAAAACCATATGTATACACGCTATTACTGATCTGTGATGCGCTTTCAATTTCAATCACAGATTTGGCTGATAAGGATGTATCAATGACAGAAGATGAAAAATGGATAATATCTTCTTATCGAAGCTTGTCAACTAAGAAGAAAGAAATGTTGACAACCTACATAAAGATGCTGTCACAGTATGAAGAAAAAATGTAGACTATGTATTTATTTAGAAATGTGTAGTTCGGTATATCGAAAGGACATGACGCTAATACTGTGGTAAACTATATATATGAGAAATGGGTGACTCTAACTCTAGAATAAGAGACTTTAATTAAACTTAAATTTGTAAAAACAAGAAACTCTGCTACCTTGATTTGACGTAATTGTACGGTGATTAAGACGGCAGAGTTTTTTTAATAGATTGCACATATGACAAAAGAGCTGTCTAAAGCGTGTGTAGCGAATAAATCTGTGAACTTGTAAACGGAGATGGGTGATGGGAGGTGCAGGGGATGGACAAAAAATTGTATGATAAACGAAAAAAACCGGATTGCAAAAAAGAACAACAGCGAAAAGAAATTTTTAGTACATATTCGGAATTGTGTCCTCAAAAGCCTCAAGATAACCCAATGTCATTAACTTTAGCAAAAAGCAGAAATCGTAAGTATTTATAAAACTATGA
>OGHO01000583.1_pt1 | contig 46376 bp, 43 predicted proteins | sample 1571421 | NCBI WGS metagenome assembly OGHO01 (sample SAMEA2581937, study PRJEB24529) | metagenome | biome: Human gut stool | place: China | collected 2011
ATCCGATCATTCCGTTTATCCTTCTTTTTACCTTCTTGTATAAGGCGATAAAGGAACAATGAGAATCAAAAAAGAATGTTCACTTCTGTTGAAAGTGAATGTTCTTTTGATTTTCAACAAGTTACCATTCAAAGAAGAAGAGAGGACACAAAAAACAATCACTTTTATTTGTAATCAATTAAAACTGAATATTATGAGTTTGAAATACAGTACAACAACAGCGGATTATCTGAGATGGGATGAAATGTCAAATCTGGTCAGAAGATTAAGCAGGGACGGAGATTATAAAATGTCCTTGCTGATTGCGATAGGTTGTTTCTGGGGATTGCGTATCTCTGATATATTGTCATTACGTTGGAAAGATATTCTGAATGTGGATGAGTTTACCTTGCAGGAAAAGAAAACAAAGAAAAACCGTACAATCAGGATTAATCCTCAACTGAAAAGACATATTGCAGAATGCTACGATCACATTCAGCCAATAGGGATTAATTCGCCTATACTGGTAAGCCAGAAGGGGACAACATACTCAGTACAAAGAATCAATGTGATCTTAAAAGAGATCAAAGCCAAATACAAACTGAAAGTTCAACATTTTAGTTGTCATAGCCTACGAAAAACATTTGGCAGGCAGGTGTACAACCAAAATGCAGAAAACGCAGAACTGGCTTTAGTCAAGTTGATGGAGTTGTTTAATCATTCCAGTGTGGCGATCACAAAAAGGTATTTGGGATTGAGACAGGAAGAAATATTGCAGACTTATGACAGTCTTTCCTTTTAGATGGTTAATATTTCGACTTAAATCATTGACACATAAAACACTTTTCGTAACTTTGTGGCAATTCTACAAGTTCATGGCGTTGAACCTCTATAGAAGGACATACGTTTAACGAAAGGTGTTATTGATATTATCTTCTACATTCAAACTTCGCAACTTTGATTATTCCGTGAAGATGATAGCAATAGCACCCACATCATTTGATATATGGTTATCTGTGAGGATAAATTATATACAAAACTGGTGTGGGTTGCTGTTGCTTTATCTATACTACAGGCAATGCGAGAAGCCCGTCAATAAGATAAAGCAAATACAGTTCCCACACCTTTTTTATTTATTAATCTTTCCAGAGGGGACAGGAAGAATCAAATCCAATTGTTATGTGTTCAGGGGAAATTATCAGAAATAAATTGGGTAATCCTTTAAAAGTGATTTATTCTAATGACTTTTGTTTTGAAGGTGAGTTTACTGCTGATGAAAAACTTTCTTATGGAAGAATTAAAGATGAAAAAGGTAACTTAGTTTATGAAGGAATTATTGAATATGATATTTATCAATATTTTCAAAAGTGTGCAGAAACAGGTAGAACAATTAAATCTAAAACATTATGAATACTTATATTCGTAATATGATAATCATTCTCTCTATGATAGGGGGATATTCTACATTCTTTGTGGAAAATACTTTTGCACAAAGAATATGGTCATCTCAAAGACAATCAAAAGAACCTGTGAGTATAGATGCTTATAAAAGCGTGGATGAAGATTTTTATCTCCAATTAAAAGTAGAATTTACAAATGAAGAAGAAATATCCATCACTAATATTGATTTTCTATTGAAAATTTTTCCAACAGAAGGATTTCTTCCTGAACTTATGTACAAAGTTACTATTTCAAGCGAAGGGAATTGTCCAGCTGGAGAATCTCGGACAATAAAAATGACTATTAGTCCAAATAAATTTTCAAGCCTATCTGCTTATCCCATAAGTGATGAATATGAAGGATATATACAAGTTTCAAAAATTCGATACAGTAATGGAAGAGTGTGGGTTAATAGAAATCCAAAAAATCACATTTTAGAATGGATGTAATAAAATATCTCACAAGCGTATATTTAATAGATAATTGATATTCAGAAACATGAAAGCATTAACACTATTATTGATTCATTTATTCATCCCTCAATTTTTTTGGTTTACACCATCTATCAGTAAACAAATGGATCTTGCAGAATCTTTTTTTATAGAAGAAAAAGCTATTATGACAGAAAAAGAAGCCTTATCCAATGAAATAGATTATTATAAAGATCCAAAGGTTACTTATAGAAATCATATTAGATCTCTAACAGGAAAAGATTTAATACATATTTGTAATAAAATAATCAAATGGAACAATGATGAAACTCGTTCTTCTTTTTTAGGAATAAGACTTATGATTAGGATTGATGACATAAAAAAATATGCATTAGAACATCCTAATGATATTGTAGCGAATGAATTTAGATTTGAAGGTATATTTACCTGTTATGGTCAGAAAAAATATACTGAAGAAGAAGCTATAATTTTCTACATCCCTAAATTAGACAGATATATTGATCTTCCCAGAGCATTATGGGAATAAAAAGGAATAGGCATGGAGAATAATATCTATAAGTTTTTTGCTTTATTATTACTATACACTTCTTGTATTACGCATAAAGAGCAATTGCAATCAAATGCTGAAATATCTATTCGTACCACATTGCAGGAAGTCAATGCAGATTCAGGCTTAGTTATGTTGATGGATTCAGCAGGAAATGTCATAGGCAAAAGCAGTCTTTCTCTGTTAAATGGTAAGTCTTTAGAAGATGAAGTATATACTACAGTTAGAGATATGGGGACACTTGCTGTCCCTGTATCTTTAATTCCTGTTTTGGAGAAAGGGAATGTTTCACTGTCTGACACTGTTGATGTGGGTAATGGTATATATAATCACAATGGAAAAGAGATCAGAGATCATAATGCGGATATGGGTGGATATGGAGAAATCACCTTACAACAAGCAATCCTGTTTGATTCAAAAGTGGGTGTAATCAAATCATTATCTCCATATACAACAATCAAGACAACCTATTCACCTACGGAAATACTGAATTTCTATCATTCCATTGCCGTATCTGATCATTCTATTTGTTCTGCAAAAACAATGAAGGAGATACAACAGACCTTTGAAATGGTAGTCAGTGAAGGTACAGGTAAACCTTTATTTTCTGATAATGTAAAGATCGCAGGAAAGACAGGATCAGTTATCAAAGAAGATGGAACACATGAAGTTTCCTTCTGTGGTTATTTCAAGGTGAACAATGTTGTATATATCTGCTTAGTCATTATTTCCAATCCTAAAAATGGTTATCCGTCTGGTGGTGTAATGGCTGGGAATGTGGTAAAAGAAATTATAGAGACTTCATTTAGTAAATAACATAGGAAGAAACATGAAAAAGAAATTATTGACAACAAGTATTTTACTCACAACCATTATCATATCTTTTTTCTTTTATAAAAAATATCAACAGGCAAAAACAACAGAAGAAAAAGTAATAAATATAGCTGTTGATAGGATTATAGAACGAGAAGAAAATAATGAGATACTACAATTCGTAAAAGAGTTTTTCAACGATTCCACCATTCAGGTTGTTGATGCTGAAAAAGGTATCTTACGAAAAGATTCCATCTGCTTCTTTTACGATACGAAATGGGATACTTATTTAGTCGTTCCTGATTCTTTTACTTTAAAGATACCAGAAGATCATTCAAGCATGAATTTAATCTCTGACAACGCAGAAATAAAAACATGGGTTGCATCACGTGATGAAGAAATATGGAAAGGTAATAAAAATATGAAAAACAGTTTGATTGAGGCTGGGGCTGGAATCATAATAGATGAATTGATAATGACTGATTCAATTTTCGTACTTTCAGGTGATGCAAAAAAAGGAGAGATTTCTTATTACTCTTACTTGAAAATAAAACCTTTGTCAGATGGTACAGATTTATTCATTTCCTATCAAACTCCATCTGAGTATAAGCAAGACGCAATAATTAGAAATGTTATCAAACAATTCCCTGATAAACCTTTTTAAAGCCTCTGAGTTCTAAAATACATAATAATATGACTATTAGATACTACATGCTCTTACTTGGGTTATGTCTACTTAGTTGTAACAATCAGTCAAGTAAGCAAGAGAATCTGTCTAACTTAGAACAGCAGGATACAATAGAGCAAATAACAATAACGGACAATTACGAATTATTATTTCAAAGATTGTCCCGTGAAACTTATGTGCAAGCAAATGATTTTGCTAAAACGTATCCTGATGAATATAAGATGACAAATGCCGTTTTGGGATTAGATATGCTAACTTCAAGCCAAGACACTTTAAATCTTATTATTGAATCATGGTTGGATAAATATTATGCAGTAAAGGGAATAAGCAAGAAAACAAATACAATAGAAGAGTATCATCAAAGGGATAGTATTATCAATAGATTTATTATAGATGTGGAACAAATAGATGAATTACAGGATATTCTCATCTATTTTCATATTACATCTATTTATGAATGCTATTTGTATCACCATTATTTACAATATCTTTTGAATCTTATAGAAAATCAAGAATTACGGAATGCGGTAACTGAGGAAATTACAGCATGGAAGGATTTTTATAATAGTCAGGTTGAAACATTAGGAGTTCTTACGTCAGACATAGGATCAGGAGTAACAATAGGTTCTACTTTCTCCAATTTCAAAACTTCGTTTTATTCAAAAATGAAAGTCTCGATACTAGATTTGTATTGGGCTTTGACAAATCCAACTTATGCAATTAACTCAAAGTTTATTCCAATAAGTAAGAAGTATTTTGAAAAGGAATATCTTATTATGACAGACATTATTCAAGATACAACTCAGTTCTCCGATCATTACTATCCTCTTGAAGAGCGACTACCAATAGTTCAACAAGAGAAAAAGGCTTGGTTTGAACTAATGCAAAGAAGAGAAATTGTATCTCGACAACTATCAGGTAATGTTAAATCTGTTTATGAGAATGCAACATACCGTTTGCAAAAACAACATTTGATTGAATTGAAAAACGAATTTGATGAGTATGGTTGTTTTGGTGCAGAATATGGAAAATTACTATTAACGGATAGTTGCAGCTATGAGAAACTATTGAACAGTAAACATCCAAGTGCTATATTACGAGAAAAATGGGAATGATTTTTCTTATTTAAATTCCCCTTCCAATAGCAAGGATATAAAGAAGATCACCCAAGCGAGCAAAGAGTATTCTTGCTTACTTGGGTGATTTTATATAAAAGAATTAAAAGGCTAAATAGCAAATTAAGAGGATGGTATATATACATATTAAAAAAGAGAAACAGACTCACAAGACTTGGATTATCCTTATAAGGAGATGCAGAACCTACATTAAGAATTTCCAAGCTCTTTACGCAATATTATTTAACAATACAAGTCAATTTATTGCATTTCTGTTTCCTGTCCCAGCATATTTAACTCAAATGTTTCGTCAAGTTTTTCTCATTCAACAAATTACACACATCTAATATATTAATTCCTAATTCAGCACATCTATTCACTGTATATCGTTCTGCATACATTTCCTGCAATTCATCCATACTAAAAATTTCATCTGCATCCACATTAGTGCCGTTCACTCCTACTTTTATCTGCTCATTATGATTACAAGTTATATATTCCATTATGGAAATATCATATAATTCATTCAAGAAAAAATCATAAGTCATACTTCCTGTGGATATATGACACCTCTGTTCAAGTATCTGCTTAATCAAATCATATCTATCTTTTCTACCCTGTTCAGTCTGTAAATAGTCAGATAATTGTTTAAGCGTATATACATCATTGTTATATCGTACCTCATCTGATAACATATCATTGATAAACAAACATTTATAAACATCTACTTCCTTAAATAATTTACTATTATCACACGATATACTAGCATTTACTCGTTTTGATTCTGTTTTTTCAACATCTGTCACACCTGCAACTATATCTATCTTATTATCCATAGATAATTGCAGATACACTTCATCTACCATCTTTGTTGATTTGTGTCCTACCATATACTTAATAACATCCTTAGATATACCATTTAAGAATGAATTAGTAACAAAAGTATATCTACCAATATGAGAGCGCATTTGTTCATAGATTGGCTTACCGTCAACTAATCTATCTAAGTTTGCCAACAAAGCAATTTTCCTCAAACGACTATTATATGTACTTGTCACTGGTTCTTCTAAGCCTTTTGGGTATTTAGACAATATAGGTTTGATCTTGTCTGCTTTAATAAAAGCATCCACCCCCTTCTTTTGGGTTTTAATCACAAATACATTCCGTCTCTCATCATATATATAATCGTCCTCAAATAGCTTAATAACATCAGACTTTCTTGTACCAGCTAAGCACTGAACTACAAATAAATCCCTTGTTTCTATTAGTTTTTCATTATCTAATTGAAGATTTGCCAGTTTATCTATTTCTTCTTCCGTCAGTACAATTCTGACCGTTTCTTTTTCGTTTCTATTTTTATAAAGCCTAAAAGATCTCATACCGCTTTCAGCATAACTAAATGGAATATTATGCTTACTATCAGCTTCTTTCAACAACATTTCAAACATACTAAAGACAGTCTTGATAGTTTTATTCTTACTACCTACATCTATATACGATTGCTGATAGCTATTAAAAGTTTCCAAATTCATATTGTTCCAACTATCTGATATACCATTAGCTTTTAAAAAACGTCTGAATTTATTAACATTCCCATGATATATTTTTTTAGTCGAATCACCAATATTCAAATTCTCACTTATAAATCCATCCATTGCATAAGTTGCTGGCTTAACGCTTACATTTCTCATTTTTATCTGACCTTTATAAATTTTGTCTTTCAATATGTTCAAACTATCCGCTATTTTATCTGGATTGTCACAAAAATACTTCTTGCACTCTGAAAAAGAAACTTTCAACTCATTTATTTTATTATTAGCAATCTCATTATTTCTATTATCCAATTCAGGCAAACGGAAACTCACATAAGCTTCCTGCTTCTCCTTATTCCAATGTTCAGGATAAACTTTTACACCCGTTGCTAATTTTAGCTGTTTCCCATTAATACGGACAACTAAATAGATATTGGTTGGCTTATTGGCTTTAGGTTGTCGTAAATTAAATCTTGCCTGCATTTCATTAATAAAAACCTGCTGTTCCATCCCTGTTATTCAAATTGGTTCTTCACTTTTGTTCTTTGTTTTCGTTCTTTTTATCAGATCTACGCTACCCAGTTTCAAAACAGCATTCATATATACATTTGATATTCAGCGAAAAAACTTTTTGTTGATATAACCAAAAATTTTTTGTATCTTTGTAGCGTCTTTATAAAACTAGTTTACAGAATGGATGCAAAAAAAATCTTGTTTATAGCTCAAGAAATAACACCCTACCTTCCCGAATCAGAGATTGCAACGATATGCAGAAACCTGCCACAAGGCATACAGGAGCGTGGTCGCGAAATTAGGACTTTCATGCCCAAGTTCGGTAGCATTAACGAACGCCGCAACCAGTTGCACGAAGTAATCCGGCTTTCGGGTATGAATCTCATCATTGATGATACCGATCACCCGCTGATCATAAAGGTAGCATCCATTCAGGCAGCCCGCATGCAAGTATACTTCATTGATAATGAAGATTTCTTCCAAAGAAAACATACTATCAGCGACGATGATGGAAACGAATACGAGGATAACGACGACCGTTCGATCTTCTACGTTCGTGGTGTATTGGAAACAGTGAAAAAACTCCGTTGGATACCGGACGTCATTCACTGTCATGGTTGGATGTCAGCGCTAACAGCCCTGTACATCAAACGTATGTATGCTGACGATCCTTGCCTCAAAGATGCAAAGATCGTATACTCTATTTATAACGATGACTTCAAAACACCGTTCAGAAAAGAATTTGCAAGCAAGTTAAAAATGGATGGAGCCAAGGACAGCGACCTGAAAGGCATCAAAGCCGATACAAGCTTCACCGGGCTGACCAAGCTCGCCATCGATTTCGCAGATGGTGTGATACAGGGTAGTGAAACGATCAATCAAGATGTGTTGGATTATATTGCCACTAAAAAGCACACTCCATTCCTGCCTTATCAGTCGCCGGACGTTTATATGGATAAATTCAACGAATTCTACGATGTCATATTAGGCACAAAATAAATTTAGAGACATGAAAATCAAGCTTTTTATACTTGGCCTGAGTCTCGGAATCTCGATTCTGAGCGGGTGTAATGATGATTTGACGCAGGTAGGAACAGGTATTCAACCGGAGAATGACAGACCGCTGGTATATGCGGACACATTTTACATGAAAGCAAAAACATTACAGACTGATTCTGTCTATGCCCGGACAATTTACGGTTCATTAGGGGAAATATACGATCCTTTGTACGGAAACCTGAAGTCTGATTTTATGTGCCAGTTCTACTGTCCGGAAAATTTCCGGTTCAGGTATACACCCTACAACGGCATAATAGATTCGGTCGAATTTAAAATATATTATAGCCGAAGCTGGACAGGTGATTCTCTAACTCCGATGCGTGCACAACTATACGAAGTAACAACTCCGCTAACGAGAGATTTTTATACGAATATCGATCCGGAACAATACTGCAATATGCAGAAATCATTAGGTATGCAGACATATACGGCACGTGATCTAAGTGTTTCGGACTCTCTTTGGAATGATAAAAATTCAAACAACGTACTGACTTATCAACCGAGAATAACCATCCGCATGCCCCAGGAAGTAGGTCAACGTTTCTATGACGCGACAATCAAAACTCCGGAAGTTTTTAATGACCAGAATACGTTCAATCAGTTCTTTCCCGGTATTTATGTCACAAATACATACGGTACAGGAAACATCCTGAACATTGAAAGTACCCAGATGAACATTTACTATAAGCACACGGTAAAAGGCTCTGCCGACCAGGATTCAATCGTACAGGCTTGGGAGACTTTCAGTGCGACATCTGAAGTTATCCAGTTGAACAGATTCAAGAATACAGACATCAGCCATCTGCTGGAACCCAATGATAGCATCGCTTATCTGAAAAGTCCGGCAGGCGTATATACCCAGTTGACAATCCCGGCACAAGATATTGCTCCTATTATCCAAGGACGTATTGTCAGCAATGTGGACCTTTCTTTAAAAGCCCTTCCGCAAGAAGACTGGAAATTTGCATTTGAAGCTCCCGCTAACGTGCTGATACTCCCAAAGGATTCTATGGATACATTCTTTAGAAACAATAATGTAGAAAATAACATCACTTCCTTCCGGGGATCTTATGTGGCTTCGACCCGAACCTACTCATTTGGAAACATAGCCAAGCTGCTTAAAACCCACATAGAGAACTCTCCGGATGAAGATCTGGTTATCAACGTTATCCCCGTACAGCGCAGAGTAGGAACGACAACCAACTACTACGGGCAGACAAGCGAATACACTGTCGCCATCGAGAACTATTTGAAACCTTCCGGTGTAAAACTACGTATCGACAAAGACGCAATGGAAATGCGTATCGTAACAATTGAATATAGATAAGCAAGACTGACTATTTATTATCTATCAGATATAAAAAAACCGGGGTTCCTTTTAGGGAATCCCGGTTTTCATTTATTACTTTACCTTTATTCAGCAGCCGTTTTTTTCGCTGCTTTTTTCTTATACTTATCAAGCTCTTTCTGTAACTTTTCAATCTCTTCACCCTGGTTCTTAATCGTTGTAAGAAGCGAATTCAACTCTTCGTTCTCTATCTCAACAGGATACAAAGCATCTACACGGCTGATAAAATCACCTAATATATTCATATAATTGGTAAACGCATCATACGGAGAATCATAAATACCACGATTAAGCCAAATTCCAGTTTTCTTGGTTGTCATAAAACGGAAGTTATTGCTTGCCTGCAAATAGTCCCAGTCCTGCTTGATGCGGCGATCATCACATAAATGAACACGACCAGCCACACTATACAATTTATTAAACGCCTCACGCTGCATCACATTACCCAGCCAACAACTCGTATCTCTTTCCTCATCGGCCCATGACATCGGATAAGGAACATCGACTTGATCTACAGACTTGAACTTTGTCACGATTTCAGACGGAGTCGAGAATGAAATGCCCTTTTCTTTCGCACAAGCCGGCAAAGCCTTCATGAACTGCAGGATATTCGAAGACAACGGTTGTGCAATACCCAAGGCAGAAAGCTCCATAAAAATATTGATAACCTGTTCTTCTTCCGGTAACCCCGCAATCCAACCGATATATTTATCTGCAAATAACGGATATTCGCTCCAATCCGAATTAGAGAAACGCAGACTAATGTCGTCCGACAGTTTGAAATCACGAAGCAAAATCTTCAAATTAGGATTATAGGCACAATGGTACACATAATGCGGGCTCTTCCATCCCAGCACATGTTTGGCTCCTTCGGTCAAAATCCCCTTAAATCCCATACTTGCAACAACCGATCCGATCTCATTCGAATAAATCAAACTGGAATTACGGAAAACCTTGGGAGTTTGTCCAAAAACTTGTTTGATCTTCGCACTCATTCTGGAAACTTCTTCACGGAAACATTCTTCATTAGCCAAAGAAGAAAGCCCATGAGAATAAGGTTCGCACAAAAATTCGCAACAACCTGTGTCATTCAATTGATGCAACAGGTCTATCACAGCGGGAGAATAGATCTCCAACTGTTCCAAAGCCACACCCGAAATAGAAAAAGCGACTTTAAAAGCTCCTCCGTTATTCTTTACCATTTCAAGCAAAGTGGTCAATGCCGGAATATAAGAACGCTCTGCAATCTCCGTGATACTGCGTTCATTTTCATAATCATCATAATAGTAATGATCCGTACCGATATCGAAACAACGATAGCGTTTCAGATGTATGATTTGATGTATTTCAAAATAAAGACAGATTGTTTTCATATCTAATGTTGTTTTATTATTTACCGTAATTCTTTAAGACATTCTCATAAAGAGCGCGAATACGCAAGCCGACTTTTTCCCATGTGATGCCATCGACCTCTTTCTTTCCTTCCACCTGAAGATATTCGAACAAAGACGGATTCGTGCAGATCGAATAAATAGCGTCAGCCATTGCATGAATATCCCAATAGTCCGTCTTAATCACCTTGTCGAGAATTTCCCCACAACCGGACTGTTTGGAAATAATGGAAGGTGTTCCGCACTGCATGGCTTCCAACGGGGCAATCCCGAACGGTTCGGAAACAGAAGGCATCACAAAGACGTCACTGTTCTTGTAAGCTTCATATACCTGCCTTCCACGTTGAAACCCGGGAAAATGGAAACGGTCGGCAATTCCACGCTCGGCGGCCAAATTAATCATAGCGTCCAGCATATCACCCGAACCTGCCATAATGAAGCGGATATTACGTGTACGTTTCAAAACAAGCGCTGCTGCCTCGACAAAATATTCCGGTCCTTTTTGCATGGTGATACGTCCCAGGAAAGTCACGACCTTTTCCTTTTTATGCTCCGGACGAGGAATGTCCAAAAGTTCTTGCGACAACGGATAAACCGCATTATGCATGGCAAAACATTTCCGCGGATCCTGATGATACTCCCGGATAACCGTCTGCCGTGTCAATTCAGATACACACATAATACAATCCGCATAATCCATACCGTTCTTTTCCGTTGCGTATACGGTCGGGTTGACCTTTCCGCGTGAACGGTCGAAATCGGTTGCATGAACATGAATGCAAAGAGGCTTACCACTCACCATCTTAGCATGCACGCCGGCCGGATATGTCAACCAATCGTGGGCATGAATAATATCAAATTGCTGCTGGCGAGCAACGACACCCGCTATAATCGAGAAATTATTGATCTCGTCATGCAGGTTAGCAGGATACCCTCCGGCAAACTCCATACACCCCAAATCATTTACATTCAGATATGAGAAATCGGCATAGATATGGTCACGGAAAGCATAATATTGCTCCGGCGTCATATAATTGGGAAGCCTGGACTTCAAATAATCATAATTGACATCCCGCCATACGACAGGTACTTGATTCATACCTATAATATTCAGGAAACTTTCTTCTTCACCGGTAGGCTTCGGCAAACAGAAAGTCGTTTCCACATCATTCTGCAGACTCAGACCTTTAGTAATACCATAAGAGGCAACCGCAAGACCACCATATATTTTGGGAGGAAATTCCCATCCAAACATTAACACTTTCATACAGGCTCCTCCTTTCAATAGTTATATTTGCTTAATAAGTATAATATTCTCAATATTTCTGCAACATTCATTGCGAATGATATAGCTCCACGCCCCTTGAACGGAGGATTACCGTCAAACAATTCTGAAATGGACCCGATACAATGAGACGACATTTCATCTTCGTACCCAATCAGATAACGTTCGATAAACCCTATACCGCTCATCTTATAGATACGAAGATATGCCTCAAAATAGAAACCTGCCAGCCAAGGCCAGGCCGTTCCCTGATGATAAGCATAATCACGCTGGATCTGAGGACCGACATAATTAGGATTATACCCACCGCTCTTCGGGCTCAAGGAACGGAGTCCTTTAGGAGTAAGCAACTCTTTCGTCACAATATCGAGTACACCTTTTTTCTGGCTGGAATTCAAAGGAGAATAATCAAATGCCACGGCAAATATCATATTCGGACGCACACTCCACTCCATCATGTTACCATCGACATAATCGAGCAAATAGCCATATTCATTCAAGAACACATTGCCAAACGACTTCCCGCTTTTCTCGGCCAAAGCTCCCAATGATTCAGCCAAAGCATTATTTCCGGCCTCACCCGACAATTCTCCTGCAAACCGCAAAGCGTTATACCACAATGTATTGATCTCAACAATATATCCTGTACGCGGAATAACGGGATGTCCGTTAACCGTCGAGTTCATCCATGTTACAGCCCTATTCGTCCCATAGGTATAAAGCAATCCATTATCATGCAGAATCAGATTCGGATGTTTATCCTGACAGAGGAACCTCATGATATCTTCCAACAATACACCATATTTCTCGCGGCATGCCTCACGTGAAACCATTTTAGCATATTGCTGAATGCACCAAACAGCCCAAAGCAAGATATCGGGATGCTCCATTTCATAAATCTTGATCTGGCTCGGTTCATTACGGATAAAATTATAAATCGCCTTACGGGCCGTTTCCATTACCATTTCAAACTTGGAAACCTCATCGATAGCCAAAGTCAGCCCCGGCAAAGAAATAAACAAATCGCGTGCCCTGCACTTGAACCACGGATAACCGGCTAAAATATAAAATTCATTTTCCTGCTTATTTAAGAATTGATGTGCTGCATTGATCAGGCAATGTCGGAAAGTATCGCGAGGTGTACGTTCTTCAACCTCGTCTTCAAAAGTCTTTTTCAACGAACGGGTTCCTATTTCAGAAACCCCACCGGAAAAGACGATGCTTTCCCCTTTCTTTATCTCAACTTCAAAATATCCGGGAACATACAGATCTTCGTTAAAGTCATAGCCTCTCTCCTGCTCTTTCGGATATTCGATGCCCCGATACCAATCAGGCAGATAATGAAACTCATTCTTTTTGTTCAGTTGCATATACAATTCAGGATAGCCCGGATACATACAGGTTTTGATACCATTCGACACAACCTGATATTCGCGACTGGCCTGGGCATTCTCGTGTGTATATTCACGGACACTGCGAAACGCTAAAAACGGACGCAAGCGCAATGTTGTTGCCGAATGGGCATCCAACAACGTATAACGGATCAAGATTCGATTCTCATGATGCACAAACAACTTCTCTTTTTTCAGAATAACACCTCCTACACGATAGATCGTCGTAGGAACTTTCTCGCATTCGAACTCACGAATGTACTTATGACCTCTCGGACTGTAATTATCCCCCTGATACTTATGAAGCCCCAAGTTAAATTCGGCACCATGCTGTATGACAGTTTCATCCAATGACGACAACAATACGTGATTCTCATCATCCAGTTCCGGAACCGGAATTACAAGTAATCCGTGATATTTTCTTGTGTTGCAATCAACGATAGTTGTACAATGATAGGCTCCCGAACGATTCGTACGAAGAATTTCTCTTGGCAGCGCTTCTTCCAGGTTCGTCATAAGAGTCTTGTCAAATTTAAGATAACTCATATTTTTATATTTGGTTTTAAGTTTATGCTTTAACGTGATAACATATAAATTACTTTTGTATCTTGACCAAAAGTATCACTTAAAAAATAAAAAAACAAATTCACTTTCATATTTATTTAGAAATTTCATTTTTACGATTTAAAAACAGTTTGATTGATAATCTGTTACAAATATGCCAAAGTGGATATATGTGTTGTCAAACACATGCCAAGCTGTTAAAAACTTCCAAATCCGGCAGTTTGGCATCGTCTGGCAATCAATGCATTTTTATTTGCCGATTATTCCGTACCTTTGTTATATAATAAATCAACACGAAAGAACATGAAACAAAATAGAGAAAATCCCTTTTTCGAGACTTATCGGACTCCGTTCGGAACTCCTCCATTCGACCAGATCGAAACAGAACAGTATGAACCAGCTTTCGACGAAGGAATCCGGCAATTGGACGAGGAAGTCCGAGCCATTGCCGACAATACGGAACTTCCTACATTCGAGAACACAATCATAGCACTCGAACGCAGCGGCAAGCTGCTGGATAAAGTCATCTCGGCTTTCTTCAACGTATTGAATGCAGAAGCAGACGACGAGATGATGGATATCTCGCAACGAGTATCCCCCAAACTGTCGGAAAGCTCCAACAATATTTATTTGAACGAACAACTATTCGCACGCGTAAAGAGTGTCTACGACCGGAAAGATGAACTGCATCTCCCGATGGAAGACGCACGTCTGCTGGAGAAGACATTCGAAGCTTTTTGCGCACGTGGCGCCGCACTCGGACCCGAAGAGAAAGAAAAATACCGTAAACTCAGTTCCGAGTTAAGCCTTCTTTCCCTCACATTCGATCAGAACGCATTGAAAGACAAGAACCGCTACGAACTGTTGCTAACAAAAGAAGACGAACTGGAAGGACTACCGGAAAGCATACGCGAAGCTGCCGCACTCAGGGCTAAAGAAAAAGGAAAAACCGGATGGCTGTTCAATCTCTCGGCCCCAAGCTACGTGCCTTTCATGCGTTACTCAGCTTTGCGCGGGTTACGGGAAAAGATGTATCGGGAATATATGAGCATAGGTAACAAAGGGGATGAATACGACAACAAGGAAATCATACGGGAAATCGTCAATATCCGCCTGGAAATCGCAAGATTGATGGGATATACCAACTATGCCGACTACAAATTGAAACATACGATGGCCAAAACTCCCGCACGCGTCTATAAACTGCTGAATGAGTTATTGGATGCCTACAAGCCGGTAGCCCGGAATGAATACGAGACCGTACAAAGATTTGCTTCGGAAACGGAAAAAGAAAACATAACGGTCATGCCTTGGGATTGGAGCTATTATTCCGAAAAACTGAAAGACATCCGTTTCAACGTGAATGATGAAATGACGCGTCCCTATTTCGAACTGAATCATGTAAAGAAAGGCGTGTTCGGTCTGGCTACGCAATTATATGGCATCACTTTTAAAGAGAATAAAGAAATTCCGGTTTATCATCCCGAAGTAGAGGCATACGAGGTTTACGATGCCGACGGGAAGTTTCTTTCCATATTATATACAGACTTTCATCCGCGCGACGGGAAACAGTCGGGTGCCTGGATGAACAGCATAAAGGAACAATACCGGGATCAAGACGGCAAAGACAGCCGGCCCCAAATCATTATCGTAATGAACTTCACACGTCCGACCGAGACGAAGCCTTCTTTGTTGACTTTTGACGAGGTCAACACGCTGTTGCACGAATTCGGGCATGCCCTGCACGGTATGTTTGCCGAAGGATCATACGCGAGCCTTTCCGGTACAAATGTCTATCGTGACTTTGTGGAACTTCCTTCCCAACTGATGGAAAACTGGCTGACAGAGAAAGAGTTTCTGGATCAGATCGCCATCCACTACAAAACCGGGGAAAAAATCCCGCAAGAATTAGTACAGAAATTAATAGACGCTTCCAATTTCAACGCAGGATATGCCTGCTGCCGTCAACTGAGCTTCGGTTTCTTAGATATGGCCTGGCATACCCGAACAGAACCATTCGGCGAAGATGTTATCTCTTTCGAGAAGGAAGCCTGGAAACAGACCGTGATCGTCCCCGAAGTTCCCGGAACCTTGATGAGCAGCAGTTTCGGACACATCTTCTCCGGTGGATATTCAGCCGGCTATTACGGCTATAAATGGGCAGAGGTCCTGGATGCCGATGCTTTCTCGGTCTTCAAAGAGACGGGAATCTTCAACCGGGAAACAGCCCGTTCTTTCCGTAAAAACATCCTATCGAAAGGCGGAACCGAAGATCCGGATATCCTGTACAAACGTTTCCGGGGAAAAGATGCGGAAATCGGTGCCCTGTTGAAAAGAAACGGAATAGAACCAGATGGACCATCCGCATCCGTCCAGAGCCGGATGCAAGTCTGATTTGTTTTCGAGGTTGCCTTCTATGGTATTTTATGATACACGCTTGAACAAAAAAACTTCGAACCTATTCCATTTATCCCAAATATATGTACCTTTGTCTACTATTTATATAATTAAGGCATATAAAATCAGAAGACGATGTGCGATAAGAAGGAAAAGCAACTCGAATTGGATAAGCGCTATCTCAGAATGGCGGCCGTATGGGCTGAAAATTCGTATTGCAAGAGACGCCAGGTTGGGGCACTGATAGTAAAAGACCAAATGATTATCTCTGACGGATATAACGGTACGCCATCCGGTTTCGAGAATGTTTGCGAAGACGAGAACAATGTTACCAAACCTTACGTTCTGCATGCGGAAGCCAATGCCATTACGAAAGTGGCCGCTTCGTCCAACAGCAGTAAAGGTGCAACGATCTACGTCACCTCCGCCCCTTGCATCGAATGTGCCAAGCTCATCATCCAGTCTGGGATCAAGCGGGTGGTATACTCTGAAAAATATAGGGTGGAAGATGGTTGCAACCTATTACGTCGCGCTGGTGTTATTATAGATTATATAGAAATAAACGACTAAAGATACGTTTTATGGACAAGAACAAAAGGCTGGCTGTATGGTTGCCTGTGATTATAGCATTAAGTATTGCTCTCGGGATATTTGTAGGGAATCATTACCTCAGACTGACACAAGGAAAGAGGCATATTTATTCCAGTGGAAATAAAATCAATGCCATCCTCGACATTATCGACGAACAGTATGTCGATACAGTCGATATGAAACAATTAGTGGAAGATGCCATTCCTAAGGTCTTCAGCGAACTGGACCCGCATTCCGTGTATATACCGGCAAAGGACGCCCAACGGGCAAATGAAGACCTGGAAGGATCGTTCAGCGGCATCGGGGTTTCATTCAATATGCAGACCGATACCATCCTGGTTATCAACGTCATTCCGGGGGGACCTTCAGAGAAGGCCGGCTTGAAGCCCTTCGACCGTATCATCACGATCAACGACTCCCTGTATGCCGGCAACAAAAGTGACCAGGAAGTCATCATGAAGACTCTGCGTGGTGCGAAGAACAGTACGGTCAAGTTAGGCATAAAACGTAAAAACGAACCGGAACTGTTGTATTTCGACGTGACGCGCGGCGATGTCCCCGTCAGTTCGGTCGACGTGTCTTACGAGGTAAGCAAAGGAATCGGCTACATCAAGGTAAGCAAATTCGGCCGTACCACTTATAATGAATTTATCACAGCAATCGCCAAGCTGAAACAGGCAGGTTGTACCTCATTCGTGATCGACCTTCGCGGTAACACGGGCGGTTATATGGATGCCGCCATCAATATGGTAAACGAATTCATGCCGGAAGGCCGCCTGATCGTATACACGGAAGGAAAAGCATTCCCGCGCAACGATGTCTATACGAACGGCACAGGTACTTGCCAGGATGCTCCGATTGTAGTCTTGACAGACGAATTCTCGGCTTCCGCCAGTGAAATCTTCTCCGGAGCTATCCAAGACAATGACCGCGGGCTGATTATCGGCCGCCGTACTTTCGGAAAAGGCTTGGTCCAGTCGCCGATCCAGTTAAGCGACGGTTCGGAAATCCGCCTGACGATCGCACGCTATTACACGCCGTCTGGACGTTGTATCCAGAAAAAGTACGAACTGGGTAAAGACAGCGAATACGAACAGGACATCTACCAACGTTTCATGCACGGTGAATTTGATTCTGCCGACAGCATCAAGCTGAACAACAGCGAAAAATACGAAACCGTGATGGGACGCCCCGTTTACGGCGGCGGCGGTATCATGCCGGATATCTTCATCCCGCGTGACACAAGCGGTGTGACTTCCTATTTCTCCAACGTAGTCAATTCCGGTATGTTGAACCTATATGCACTCGAATACTCGGATCGCAATTACGACAAGTTGGCTTCTTTCAAGACCTATCAGGACTTACACAAATACCTGCAACAACAACCACTGCTTTCCGATTTCACCAATTATGCCGCAGCAAAAGGGATCAAGAAACGTCCGCACCTGATCAACATATCAGGCAAACTGATCGAGAAACAGATCCAGGCCTACATCGTCCGTAACTTCTTCGACGAAGCCGGCTTCTATCCAATATTCCAGAACGATGACATCACGCTGAAACGCGCCGTCAAAGTCCTGAACGAAGGCAAATCATTCCCGACACTGGAGAATAAAAACAATACGCCCAATGGAATTGCGCAAAGCCAAACAAACACTTCGAGAGGATATGGCTTCCTTAAAGAGATCATATACGAAGACTACATTGCTGGATCTCTCTGCTAAGATAATGGACCGGCTGGAAGAGACAGACCTCTTCCAGCAAGCTTCGTGCATTGCACTATACCATGCCATCCCCGGCGAAGTGCAGACTGCCGGACTGATCGAAAAATGGTACCGGAAAAAGAGATTATTGCTCCCTCTTATAAAAGGGAATGATCTTCAATTGCTCTTGTATGCAGGAAAAGAATCACTCAAAACGGGTGTTTTCGGGATATTGGAACCAAGCGAAGATTGTGAAACCGTACCGGAAAGCGAAATAGACCTGATCATTGTTCCGGGTGTCACTTTCGACCGCCAGCATAACCGCCTCGGACGGGGAAAAGGATTTTATGACCGACTGCTTTCGACACTGGATGTTCCTAAAATCGGAATCTGCTATGACTTCCAGTTAAAGGATCAGATTCCGGCCGAGCCGTTCGACCGGAAAATGGACTTGATTATAACTGAAAAAGAAATATTGTGATTCAGATCTTATCCGTTTGCAACAGTTCCATGACCTTAGCATCCGCCTTGGCTCTTATCTCAGGTGTGATGCTATCCTTCACGATTTTCAGGACAAGTCCCATCACAGCTACATCGTCAGTAAAGCCGATCACCGGAAGAAGACCTTCCGGTATCAGGTCGAACGGCAGAATAAAATAGCCTAAAGCACCTATGATATAAGCCTTATGTTGTAACGAAACATCTTTATCGTGCAGCAGATAATAAAGCTGGAAGACAGGACGTATCACCGTCGCACCGACTTTCTTTGCAACCCGTTGTACTTTTTGCCAGAATTTATTTTCAGAATAGTATGTGCCATACTTTTCCACTTCATAAACCTCTTCAAACGGAACTTCTTCTATCTTTTTTGCATCCATAATGATTCAACTCTTTCATCTGATAACTATATCTTGTATAACTTCCGAACCGGCATAATCGTTCAAGCTCTTCACCAGACGTTCCCGGCACAACACCAATTCACTTCTCAAGACGGAAGAAGTGAGGGAAACATACAGCACTTTGTCTTTTACATATATATTACGAGTGTACTGAGCGACCATCGGCCCCAGTATCTCGCCCCAGGCCCGCATGACACGGATTTCCAGTATCTTCCCCCTCAACTCAGCATTATCCTCGAAAAACTCCCGGATCGCATCGCCCAACGTCTGTGCATTCCGGTGCATCATTCCGCTTCCTCCATCGGTTGCACTTCACCCTGTTCGACCCTGAACAGAGCGTAGCCGTGATTGATCGATTGCAGGATGGCGTCCAAATATTTCCGGTTCGTATCAGTAATGAAAATCTGCCCGAACTGGTCGCCGCTCACCAACTTGACGATCTGCTCCACCCGGTCGGCATCCAGCTTGTCGAAAATATCGTCCAACAGAAGGATCGGACGCGCTTGCCCCCTGCAGGAAAGAAACACATACTGAGCCAGCTTGAGGGCAATCAGATACGTCTTGTTCTGCCCTTGCGAACCGACACGGCGGATCAGGTGGCCGTTCAACGTCATCTCCAGTTCATCCTTGTGAATGCCGGTCGAGGTATAACCGAGTATGCGGTCACGTTCCCGATTGGCAGCCAGCATATCCGCCAGGCTCCCCTTCTCCAACTGGGAGATATACCGCAAACCGACCTGTTCGGTCGAACGGCAGATCGTCTGGTAATATTCGTTGAAGATCGGGATAAAATCATTCACCAACATCTGCCGCTTCTCGTACACCATCCGGCCGTACATGTCCAGCTGCATTTCCAGCACTTCATAAAGGGAAGCGTCGATACACTGGTCCTTCAACAGCGAATTCCGCTGAAGCAAGGCTTTATTATATTGTATCAACGCATGCAGATAAGGCTTGTCCTGCTGCGAAATAATCACATCGAGAAAGCGGCGACGTTCTTCGCTCCCGCCTTGTATCAGTTCCGAATCGGCTGGCGAAACCATCACTAATGGCAACAGACCGATATGCTCCGACAGTTTGTCGTACTCTTTTTTATTCCGCTTGAACTGTTTCCGTTGCCGGCGACGGATAGCACAAAAGATCTCCTCTTCACGCCCCTCATAGTCATAGTTACCTTGCAACACGCACATATCCTGACCATTGTTGATCAGCTGGGAATCGGGCGTATTGATATGGCTTTTGCAAAAAGAGAGATAATGAACGGCATCCAACAGATTGGTCTTTCCCATTCCGTTATTCCCGAAAAAACAATTTATTTCGGGAGAGAAAGAAACTTCTGCCTGGAGAATGTTTTTATAATTGAGTATAGAAAGCTTTTTAAGTATCATCCACGCTATATTAGTTGCACAAAATTAAAAAATATACTTCTAAGTATAGATTTTCTCAGTAAAAAAAACTACTTTTGCGACTTGAATTGCCACAGGCATAAAACAATGATAAAATAATAACAACTATAAAACATTATGGCTACTAAGGAAAAAGACACCAACAAAGAGTTAGAGGTCGAAGAAATTGTTTCGAGATCGGAGCAGTTCATTGAAAACAATTCAAAGAAAATCATTTATGGTATTATAGCACTCGCTCTCGTTGTTGGAGCTGTTTTGGGTATCAAGCACGGATATTTGATTCCGCAGGAGAAAAAAGCCGCAGCAGCTATGTTCAAAGGCGAACAATATTTTGCAAAAGACTCTTTCAACCTGGCACTGAACGGAAACGGTGCGGATTATGAAGGATTCGAAGCTATCATCGACCAATACGGAAGCACATCGGCCGGTAACTTGGCAAAGGCTTATGCCGGTATCTGCTATTTCAAGATGGGCGACAATGAAAAAGCATTGGATCTGCTGAAATCTTTCAGTGGCAGCGACGACATGATCTCGCCGGCTATCACGGGCCTGATCGGTGACTGCTATGTAAATATGGGCAACGTAAAAGAAGGTATCAGCTATTTCGAAAAAGCAGCCAAGCAGGCAAGCAACGAAGTGATCAGCCCGACTTACCTGAAGAAAGCCGGTATCGCTTATGAAAGCCTGAAACAATACGGTGATGCTGTTAAGGCATACACGACGATTAAGGAAAAATACTTCAATTCAATGGAAGCTTCCGATATCGACAAATATATCACCCGTGCTTCGGCATTGAACAAATAACGTATACACATTATTATAATCATATAAGAGGATGTCTCGTCAAACAAGGCATCCTCTTCTTTTAAGAACAAAAAATATGGCAACAGCTTATCAGAATTTATCGGAGTACGACTTTAACAGTGTTCCTGACGGATCGGAAGTGACTGTCGGAATCGTCGTAGCGGAATGGAACAAGCACATCACCGAAAAGCTATTGGAAGGCGCCTGCAACACATTGGAAAAACATGGCGTCAAAGCCGAAAACATATTTGTAAAACGAGTACCAGGCAGCTTCGAACTGACTTTTGGCGCAAAAAAAATGGCTGAAACAAAAGAAGTGGATGCCGTTATCGTTTTGGGCTGCGTCGTAAGAGGAGATACTCCTCATTTCGATTATGTCTGTTCAGGCGTTACGCAGGGCATTACAGAATTAAATCTTATGTACGATATTCCGTTCATTTTCGGCTTGTTAACGACAGACACTATGCAACAGTCCGAAGACCGTGCAGGTGGCAAGTACGGAAACAAAGGAGATGAAGCGGCAGTAACCGCTCTTAAAATGGTAAATTTTTCTGCCTAAACGCTTGCAGGTTTCAAAAATAATCGTACCTTTGCACTGCAATTGAAAATAACGGGGGCAGTTACCAGAGTGGCCAAATGGGGCTGACTGTAACTCAGCTGGCTTTCGCCTTCGGTGGTTCGAATCCATCACTGCCCACAAATTAATTGCGGAAGTAGCTCAGTTGATAGAGCATTAGCCTTCCAAGCTGAGGGTCGCGGGTTTGAGCCCCGTCTTCCGCTCTCAAGAAGAGGAAAATCGAAAGGTTTTCCTCTTTTTTTATTTGGCAGTCTGCATTTATTTACATTCCTTTGGAAGGATCCATCCATCATCTATTGGGGCGATATCCGAAAAAGAAAAGAAACTATATGCCGTAGACGGAGACACTGAAGATGCCATATATGTATATGACTTGCCCACCCCTTGATTGGTTTCATCTTTCATTTTCTAAAGATATTGAAGTAAAAACACTCCTTTCTTCAATGAATATCACTACTTTTGTCATTGTGTTTACTAACTACAAAAACAAGGATATATGAAAAAGATGAAATGGCTGTATGTACTACTGGCCACATTCCTGCTGACAAGTTGCGGAACGCTCATGCAACCCTATCAAATGGATAGTAAGATGAAAGACATCGAATTAGGCATGACCAAAAAGAAAGTGATCTCCATATTGGGAAAAGATTTCGAATCGGCAGGTGCCCGCATGACCTCCGAAGGTTCGATCGAAACCATCAGCTACAAGACAGCTTCCATGACTGAAAATACGGAAGGGTATTACCTGTTAAGTTTCAAAGACGGAAAATTGGTTGAGTGGTTTAAGGAAAAATATCCGGTACACAACCACCAGCACTAATTGTCGCAAACGACAATGTACAAATAAGGCAGATGCCTCCGGGCATCTGCCTTATCTCTTTTACGGTTATAAACCTTTTTCGATACATGTACCCGGTTGAAACTGACCGGATGACCGTGATTCTCAATCTCCGCTTCCCTACTTCCTTTTCGGTTCGCTTTGATGTAATCCATAAATGAATCTTTTTTCTTTGTTTTCATACGAATAATATTTAACGTGACAAAGGTACGGATAATATCTGAAGTTGGTTCAGTCTTTCCTGAAATGTACGGAAATACATAAAAAGCCCCGCCACTATCGCCTGTTCTCATGGAGCAACTGATCCGTAACATACCGTAAACTATCTCAAAAGTCATAGTAAACTAATTCAAGACATACTTCATATTATTCATATGTAGTACTACCAATAGACGATACGTAGTACCACATATCGTCTATTGGTAGTACTACGTATCGTCTATAAATAGTAACTACCAACAGATACTTTACGATATGTTATCATTTAGTTTCTGGGGTGTTTTGACTTAGTTGATGGCATGAAACGGCTTAGTCTACCGGTTACCTGGGGATTGGTTTTAGGCGGTGTCGGTAAGATATCGTAACCAGTTCTTCTGCTTGAAAAGCCTGATTAAGGCTTTTGCTCCGGATAAGTACGTTTGGGATTCTTTGGAAACCAGCCTTTCAAGACGCGCTCTTCCTGCTCGAAAACTTCCTTTATCGTCCAGAAAGAGGAAAAGGCAAAGACGCCGCAGATAGCCGAGACGAAAACGCTTTCAACCAGCAGGGAAGCGACAGTTCCCGCTATTCCCAAAACAAGAAAGATCCACCAGCATTTCGTGCCCCAATAATATTCCGCTTTCACCACAACCGGATGAAAAAGCCCGATAATCAAAAAGGTAGCAATACCTATCAACAATCCATCAAAGTTAATCATGTCCATATTTGTTTACGATTTAAGACAGGCCTATCTGCCTGTAATGACAAAGATACGAAGAAATATGTATCGTCCATGATAAATTATTTCTATCCACTTATCGATAATTCTATCAAACAAAACAAAAAAAGAGGCATCCTTGTTGCAGGAAACCTCTTCATTATATCGAAAATCCGTTTTCTATTAGTTAGCCGGAGCTTCTTCTTCAGAAGAAGAAACGGGAGCTGTCGCAGGTTGCTGGGCAGTGCCAAAGTCAGGAGCAACCGTATTCGGATCGATTGTTACGGCATTATTTATCTGTTCTTTGATTTCAGACTGATTCGCGTGCTGAGCTCTCGGAATAAAAGCAGTAATCACAATACTTAAAACAACAACAGTGCCGGCAAGAGTCCAGGTTGCTTTTTCAAGAAAGTCTGTGGTTTTGCGTACCCCCATAATTTGGTTGGAAGAAGAGAATCCTGAAGCCAGACCTCCACCTTTCGAGTTCTGAATCAATACAATCAAGATCAATAGTATAGATGCGATCAGGATTAAGATAGAAATAAATACGTACATCTTTGTTTTATTTTTTAGTGTTAATAATCAACTTTTCCAGAAATCTGATTTGGTCTGCAAAGTAAACATTTTTTTCTGGATATTTCAAGTTTAAGTTTTTAATTATTTGCAATGCCTTCTCATATCGCTTCTGTTTTACATAAATATGAGCTAATGTTTCCGTAAAATAGGAGTCATCCAGCGGTTTATGCTGGTTCTCCTCCAACTCCGCCAGATTTCCGGGAACAGGCGCTCCGGTTGTCTCCATATCCAGGTTCAGACCACTGCCGGGAGTCCGCTGTTCTTCATTTTTTATAAAAGAATCGATCAGATCGTGATGCTGCAAACGGACTTCTTCTTCCTCTTCTTTTTCCTCCACCTGCCCGTTTTCCTTCGTCAATGACCAATAGATGTAATCCGACGAAACGGACGGCTGGAACAGAAGAGACGCATCCGTCTTCGGTTCTTCCTCCTCACGATTGGACAGGAAAGCATCGATCAGTGAAAAAGCATCTTCACGGGTTGGATTTTCCTCTTTCGCTGACTGGAGCTGCAAACCGAACCGTTCACCTTCTATCAGGGTGAACAACTTCCTACGGTCAGGGACATAGATTGCCATCTTCTTCAATTCTGCGCCAAAACGTATATCGTTCAAGACCGCCAGGTTCTTCAGGTAAAGCATCCGGGCAATCTGGAAATATGGGAATTCATCGACGATCTGCTTTAACTGCTGAAGTGTATCCTCAGTCAGCAGGGCCGGGCTCTCCATTAGTCGATATAGATCAGCAGCTTTCATTTTTACCAGTTGGCAACCGTTGCATTATAAATTTGATCGACAAGCTCGTCAATAATCTCTTCCGATAACTGGTCCTGTACCTGTTGCAACATCTGAGTCGCATCGAATTCACGGTATGCCGAAAAGCTCTGCTCAAAATCCTCATCCGGATTCACCCGGTTGGCATAACGAACCCGAACCGTAATCGTCAACTTGGTCTGCGAGGCATAAGCATCTTCTTTTACAGCCATAGGAGTCAGGTCATAGCCCGTAATTTCACCCTCCAGGTCCAAGTCGCCGTTGCTCCCCACCAACTGCAAACGGGTCTGACGGATATAAATATCCTTCAATGCTTCCGTAAACTTTTGCGAAAGGGGCGGATAGACTAACGGAGCCTGGTTCGGGAAATCCTTGATCGTGATCGTCTTGACCTTCGTATAATCAATAGAAGCTCCATTAAACTTATAGGAGATCGAACAAGCCGTCACAATCAGCCCGATCAGGCAGAAAAGCCATATCTTATTAATCTTCAACATCTTTTATTCCAGATTATATTCTTTTATTTTCCTGTAAAGTGTCCGTTCCGATATCTTCAGGTCGGCAGCGGCATTCTTACGGCGACCGTTATGTTTCTCCAAGGCCTTTCGGATCATCTCTTTCTCGACTTCTTCCAGCGACAGGCTCTCCTCCTCTTCCACTGCTTCGGCTTCCTGAATAGAAGGAACCGGATGGACGGTATGGATCGGATGGGGATAAGCCGCCGGCTCTTCCGGCATCTCGATTGGCATCTTGCCTCCCATGATGTCGTGTACCAGCTTCTTAAGTTCGTTGACATCTTTCTTCATGTCAAACAGCACTTGATATAGAATCTCCCGTTCGCTGTTGAATATCTTCTGATCGGAATCCTGTTTGACTAGGACCGGATATTTCTCGATATTCAGATCGGGTAGATACAAGCGAAGCACTGAAGCGGTGATATCCCGGTTTTCCTCGATAACAGAAATACGCTCCGTTATGTTTTTCAGTTCCCGGACATTCCCCGGCCAACGGTAGGAAAGCATCAACTGGCGGGCTTCCTCATCCAAACGGATCGGCGGCATCCGGTACTTCTCCGCGCAATCGCTGGCAAATTTCCGGAAAAGCAAGATGATATCCTCACCGCGCTCACGTAAAGGAGGAACCTGGATAGGCACCGTGCTCAGACGGTAAAACAAATCTTCACGGAATTTTCCTTCCGCTACAGCTTGCGTCAGATTGACATTTGTCGCCGCGACGATACGGACATTCGTCTTTTGGACTTTGGATGAACCGACACGGATAAACTCTCCCGTCTCCAAAACACGCAACAAACGTGCCTGCGTAGGGGTGGGTAGCTCTCCTACTTCATCCAGGAAGATCGTCCCGCCATCCGCAACCTCGAAATAGCCTTTACGGTCAGACAACGCTCCTGTAAAAGAACCTTTTTCGTGTCCGAACAATTCCGAGTCAATCGTACCTTCAGGAATGGCACCACAGTTCACCGCTATGTATTGCCCATGTTTACGCGGGCTGTTCTGATGTATAATCTGAGGAAAAGTTTCTTTACCGACACCACTTTCACCGGTAATCAGCACAGACAAATCTGTCGGAGCGACCTGTAGGGCAACATCGATAGCCCGGTTCAGCCCGGCATTATTACCGATAATTCCAAAACGCTGTTTTATCTGCTGCACGTCAACCTTTATCATATTTCTTCTACTATCTGTAATTATTTCAGTTTTATCTGCCAAAATTACAAATCTTAATCCAATTAACCGAAATCCGAAGGCGGTTTCTATACAGGTTTGTTATTTTTTAGCAGCGTACGTACGTTGATATAAAAACTCGGCCAGGTCTTTGTCGTCGGCAATATTTTGGATTTCTTCTGGAGAAACAGGCTCACCGATATAAACATCGACCGTACGCCCGCGCTTGTTAAAGGCCTCGGCTGGTATGCGCAACGTACGGATACGCCAGTCAATCCGGCCCAGCCAATAGAAAAAGCGGGAATTCAGGAAATCGAAATAAACAGGATATACAGGCACTTTCGCTTTCCGGATCAGACGAATCACACTGTGCGTCCAAGGCAAATCCTGTATTTTCTTCGTCTTCTTATTATACATCGAGATCCCCCCGGCAGGGAAAAAACCCATCGGATGCCCCTCTTTCAGTTGTTGCAGGGATATACGGACCCCGTTTATATTCTTCAGATTAGCCCCCTGATTATTGGAGTCTGGCTTGACGGACACGAAATTATCTCCCATGGCCCCGATTTTGGTCAATACGCCGTTTACCATTACTTTGAAATCCGGACGGCGTGAAGCGAATATATCGATCAACATAATCCCGTCTATCGATCCGATAGGATGGTTCGAAACTGTAGCGAAAGCGCCTTCGGGCAGATGATCCAGCACCTCGGCGTTATGTAGATCATATTTAATATCAATCAACGGGTCGTTCAGCAAGGCTGTTGTGAACTCCGCTCCCCGCAAATGGCAGTTATGGGCATGAGCCTTGTTTACCTTATCGATACTCAACCATTTGATCAGCACTTTCCCCAGAAAAGAGCCGAAACGACTTTTAAAGAACGGGGCAGCTTCCTGTAAATCATGTATGTCTACAACGCTCTCTTTCATAAATTCTTATTTATAGAATGTTGCACACATCTGTTCATGCTTTCTCATGGCGAGCAACAAAACGATGTTCAATACGATTATCTCATACAAGAAATAAACCCAAACCTCACCGACCAGAACCACGACGAACATCACGATCGTACGTCCGTTAAAAGTCAAAAGGTCTACCATGTGCATCAGTTCCTTGCTTTGCTTGCGGAAACGGATACGGATATCTTCCGGAATATCATCTCCATACCGTGCATGCAAGCTGCGAAGCATCCCTTGCAAAGAAGGGGTGGCCTTCACTTGCAAAAGCGTATAGCCACGATAGAGGAAATAGAAGAATTTATTGATACCGTACTTCATTTCCTTATGGCGGGCACGTACCTGTTCCAACGACTGGAACTCCGCACCTTTATCCTTGCTGATGAAATACAAATGAAGTGTCTTGTAATAGTCCGTGATATTCGCCTGTACCAAATGTGACAAACCGGAAAGAACCGCCAAGGCAAAGAACCAGTCCGTTCCGTAATCATGAGACAGACGAAGGGCGAAACCGACATAAATACACGTAAACCAGATATCCCCGGCAAAACCATCCAAGATACGACCGATCGCCGATTTGATTCCCGTCAGGCGGGCCAACTGCCCGTCCACGCAGTCTAGGATATTTGCACATACCAGCAACAGGATACCGCAAACATTGTAAATCAGATCATCATGATAAAAAAAGAAACCGACTGCCGCCCCTACAAAAATAGAGACAACAGTCACCATATTAGGCGTAATACCTGTACCCCTTAACATACGGGCAATACGAAAACCGATAGGACGATAAAAAATCCGGTCAATCTTATTTTCTGTTTCTATCGACTTCAACGAAGCCTCGTACTCTTTATCCAAGTCGCTCATTTATCTTCTATTTATACGAATAACCGCCATCGACGACGATCACTTCGCCATTAAAATAACTATTTTCTACTAACATTCTATAAACTTCCGCCAGTTCCTCCGGATCACAGAAACGCCCTAATGAAACCTTGTTCTCTATATTACGACGTATTTCAGCGGGTTTCGTTTTCTGCCATTCGGTATCCACAAAACCGGGAGCCACAGCATTCACACGCAACTCATACGGAACCAGGAACTTCACCATATTCTTCACCAACGCATGCACGGCACTCTTCGTCACGCCATACACCAGTGAAACCGAATGGGGCTGTATCCCCATCAGAGAACCGGTAAAGACAATGCTTCCTCCCTTATTAATCAAACCGACAATGCGTTGCAACAGGAAGACAGGGAAATGCACATTGGCAAAAAACACCCGTTCCCATTCTACTATATCCAAATCCTCAAACGAGTCACGACAGGTCAGGCCGGCATTAAAGATCACCGCATCCAAGCGCATAGAGCACCCGGTTAGAAATGATTCTATCTTTTCGATTGATTTCCGATCGGAAATATCGGCCTGAAGCGTAAGAACCTCCACTTTGTATTGCTGCAGCAAACCGTCTGCCACCCGAAGAGCCTCTTCTTTATCCGAAGCATAAGTCAAAATCAGGCTGTAGCCAGCTTTTGCCAAACATTCGGCAACCGCTCTGCCTATCCCCTTCGTCCCTCCGGTAATCAATACCCTTTTTTCCATCATCACCCTTATTCTTTTTCACCGAAGCCTTTAACAGATTCAGGTTTGGATTGCCGTTGAGACTTCAAATTCGCTTCATATGAATCATGGATCGTTTTCTTCAAGTTGGAAGAGGACACTCCTGTCCCGTAAGGGAAATAGAATACCTGAACGCCCAAGTCTTTCAAATAATCATACTTGCCATACCAATCGTCTCCCACGACAAAAGCGTCGATATTCAGCTTTTTGACTATTTCGGAATGATCCAACGTATGTTGTGGAATGACAATATCGGGAGTTTTCAATGCTTCGATGATTTGCAGACGTTCCGTAAAAGGAATGATCGGCTTCGCCTTATAAGAAGACACCAATTCATCCGTACTCACCCCCACAATCAAAATATCCGCAAGGCTGCGGGCATAATTTATCATCCGAAGATGGTTGTAATGGAACATATCAAATGTTCCTGATGTATACACAATCGTTTTATCCTTAAACATAATACTTAATATCCTTTTGAAACCGCAAACTTACACAAACTTTTCCTATCAAAAAAAAAATGGCGGTAAAAAGGACTCTCGTCCTGATTCAGTTTGGGCATTCTCTCTCTCCGCTTCATATCCACAACTATATACTTAAGTAAAATACAAAAATGACACAACTTCAACTAACGAACGACTAAACAGGCTCTTACAACAAAAATACCTCTCTCTTACTTTTCGACTACGGACAAAAAACAAAAACCATTTCCTGCTTTATCCATAAAGCAAGAAATGGTTTTTTAGTATTCAAATGATTTCCGGGCTTCCGGTTATTCGTCTTCCTCTTTTGTCAGGTCGAGCTTTTCATTGTCACCTCCTTTATCGAAATACTGCTTGCGCAGAGGGTTGGCTGTTGCCTCACGATAACGGATACGATTCCGGTAAATATCCAATGCAGCATATAGGGCCTGGCGGAAAGATTCTTCAGAGGCCACATTCTGGCCGGCAATATCATAAGCCGTACCATGAGCCGGTGAAGTCCGTACGATTGATAGACCTGCCGTATAATTAACACCGTCATCCATCGCCAGCGTTTTAAACGGAGCCAAGCCCTGATCATGATACATAGCCAGTACACCATCGAATTTATCGTACACTTGCGAACCAAAGAAACCGTCAGCAGCATACGGTCCGAAAGGCATTACTCCCTTCTTCTCTGCTTCCTGGATAGCCGGAATAATGATTTCTTCTTCCTCCTTACCTAACAATCCGGCATCTCCAGCGTGCGGATTCAAAGCAAGGACAGCTATACGGGGACGCACGATTCCGAAATCTTGCCTAAGTGACTGATTAAAAATACGCAATTTGGACACAATATCTTCAACAGTAATCTTTGATGCGACCTGTGCTAATGGGATATGTCCCGTTACCAAGGCAACGCGAAGATTATCTTTCATCAGAATCATCAATGCCTTTTTTCCCAAACCACCGAAACATTGTTCCAGATATTCTGTGTGACCGGGAAAATGAAATTGTTCATTCTGTATGTTGTGCTTATTGATCGGAGCCGTTACCAATACATCCACCGCACCGCGTTTCAAATCGGTAACGGCAGCCTCCAAAGCCAGATAAGCGGCTTCACCGGCAGCAGTTGTAGATTGACACAACTCTACTTTAGTCTCGTCATCCACACAGTTGATAATATTCACCCGGTTTGCCCCGGCATCTTCAGCCTGTGCAATGATGCTTAAATTCACAGCAGGCAATTCCAAGACCTTCCGGTGATAAGCGGCAATCTTCGACGAGCCGTAAATGACCGGCGTGCAAAGTTCGGCTATACGAGTATCCGACAATGTTTTCAGTATCACCTCGTAACCGATACCATTTATATCTCCGTGGGTTATGCCCACCTTAACCAATCGTTCTTCCATATATTTTGATTTATGATTTATGATTTATGATTTATTCCATCGCTGCTCTAAATCACAAACCACAAATCTTTTGTTACTTTTCTTCGGAAACATCCAGTTTCTCTACCTGTGTTTCTTCAAATTCACCAGGCAGACGCAAGGTATACAATGCAGATTCGATACGGCGGATAAAATTGCGCTTATCCGTCTCCGGGGCGAATACAAAGCCTTCAACGACTACAACCCGGTTGTTCTTTTCGTCCAAACGTGCATGACTGACAAATGGTCCTCCCATCATATCGCCTTTCATATGCCATAAACCGCGCAACACACCACAATATTTACCATTTACCGTTGTCGGATTATAAGTTACCCAAGCTGTATCCGTAGCCATATAAGATCCGGGAAACGTCCCCGGCATATTCAGCTTCATGACAGAGTCACGTTTTGCAATCAGATAGTCGGCTGTGAAAGTATCAGCATCCTTATATGGGAAATCATAGACAACAATATCCGTACGCCCAGTATTGGCATTATTGGAAGCCCAGAAAAAGCCGGTCGTGTCACGGAAATAGGTCATATTTGCCGGAGCACTCAACATGACGTTAAAACGGTCCTTCACGTGATCCATAACCACCGGACTATGTTCCTTCTCCAATTGTCCGATCGTACGGTTTCTTTCGCACTTGGTAAAAAATTCCACTATGTTCCGCGGATGAGCCTTTACGTATTCAAGAATGGCTGCATCGTCAGGAGCTGTCAATGTCATCACTACCTGACCTTTCGCCCAACGATTATTCTCATAGTTCAGTGAAACTTTCGTATACTGAGACTTATCTATCCTAACAATCAAAACATTGCGCACATATGTTAACAAACCGTTAAACTGGTCAGGAGTCACATAGGTGATCTTAAAGGCAGGTTCAGCCTGTGGCAATCCTGGAATATCGGAAGTCAATTCGGCTTTGATAGCCTTTCCGGCAGGAGCATCCCAGTCAGCTTTATCCATCGTCACAACAATTTCATAGGCGAAACCGGTAGCATTTCTCATCACTGGGCCCGAACTACATGCTCCCATAATGACAAGAAGCATTAAAAAGCTGATCAATAAAGAATGTGTTTTCATACCCGTTTATTTTTTTTGTTATACAAATATAGCTTCTTTTCCCTCAAAAGAAACCATTTCTATTCTTTTTGTTGTTTCTTCGCCGTAGAAAGCATCCCGCATGCGGCAAATATATCTTCTCCTCGTGATGCTCGGATCGTACAAACGATACCGGCTGCATTCAACGTGTCCCGGAACGCCTCCATTCTTGCCAAGTCCGAACTTTCCAACGACACATTAGGGATTGCATGAAAACGGATCAGATTGACTCTGCAGGGAACTTTATCTAATAAACAAACCAAAGCCTTCGCATGTTGAAGATCATCATTCAAATTTTTAAAAACAATGTATTCGAATGAAACACGACGTTGATGCGTAAAATCATATTGCTTGATCGTCTCGATAATATCACACGCAGGAAAAGCCTTTTCAACCGGCATCAAAGATCGCCGTTCGTCCGGATAAGGCGAATGCAAGCTGACAGCCAAATGGCAGTCACTCTCTTCAAGAAACCGTTTTAACCCTTTGGCTACCCCTATAGTCGAAACCGTGATTCGCTTCGGACTCCAGGCGTATCCATAAGAGGCGGTCAAGATTTCCAATACTTTGAACAGTTCATCCACATTGTCCAGAGGTTCGCCCATTCCCATAAAAACGATATTAGTCAATTCTTCCGTTTCCGGCAAGGATTGTATCTGGTTCAGAATCTCATTAGCTGACAAATTCTTGGTAAACCCCTGTTTACCGGTCATACAGAAAAGGCAATTCATTTTACATCCGACCTGGGAGGAAACACACAATGTCGCCCTGTCTTCCGTCGGAATGTACACGGATTCAACAAAATTACCAGGACCGGCAGGATACAAATACTTGATCGTCCCGTCCACCGACTTCATCAAGTCGGAAGGAGGTACGGCCCCCACCTCAAAGTTTTTCTCCAACAAGGCACGTTTCGCCGAGGCTATATTCGTCATCGCTGCAATAGAAGTCACTTTTTTTTTATACAGCCAGTCAGCCATCTGCTTAGCTGCATAGCCTGGAAGTCCGGCTTCAAAAGCCACTCCTTTCAGTTCATCCAAAGTCATTCCCAATAAACGTCTTTTCTCATTCATGATCCTTCTTGTGTTTCTTTCATGCAAAGATATAAAAAAACCGCCAATCGGTTGCGATTGGCGGTTCCCTATAATGGACGGCAGTCTCTCCTGCCGCAAACAGTTCAACGATCAATAAAAGCGGATACGGTTATCTTCCACATCAGCTTTGTTAACCAATGACTGAATAGCCTGGAAACCAAAACGGTAAGCATTAGAAGCATCCAATGCTTTGATTTCAGCAGCTTCGTCATAATTCTTGGCGTCCTTGTTCTGTTCGTATACCTTGAACACATATACACCGTTGTTGCCGACAACCGGAGCGCTCAACTGATCTTTCTGAGCCAAGGAAACCATTGCATTCAACTTCGGCTCAACCCCGATACCTGCGATACGGCGTGTTGCAAAGCTAACGAACTTAACAGAATCTGCAGAAGAATTCATAGCCTGAGCATAAGCATCGACAGAACTCAGATTTTTAGCAGACAGGTCTTGTGCGATCTTTTCACCCTTCTTCTGAGCGATCAACTCTGATTTCAACATCGGAGTAACAGATTCCAAAGAACGATAACCTTCCGGCAACGTACCCTGAATAGCTGCGATCACAAACTTATCGTCACATTCAAAAATTTCAGAAATATCGCCTTTGTTGTTCTGGAACGCCCAACGGATTACCGGACGGGAATTCTTGATAGAACCCAGCAACTGGTCGTTAGCAGTTACTGTCACATTTGACAACAAGTTGTAACCGGCCTCTTTAGCGGCATCATCCAATTTATCTATATTCTGGTTCTTTGAAATGAACTGGTTCAATTCATTATAGATGTTACCATAAGTCTTTGTACTCGGAGATACGGTCATATCAATATCTGCTACTTTGTATTTGTCTACATTTGTAGTCTTATCGGTAACTTTGATGATATGTGTACCATACAAAGATTTTACAATTGAATAGTCATTGACCGGAGTCGAGAAAACAGCTTTTTTGAAATCATCATTTACACCTCTCAAAGCTGTCGCTTCAGTAAACCAGCCCAGTTCACCCCCTTTTTCAGCAGCCTGGTCAGCTGAATATTCCTTTGCCAAGGCAACAAAGTCACCACCTTTCTTCAGTACATTCAACAAACTATCGGCTTTTGCTTTGATAGCAGCTTCATCGCCTGTATTTGCCAACATAATATGACTGACCTTCACAGAGTCAGGAGCAACGGTTTTATCGACCAACTTAAACAATCTGTATTTATCGTTTTCAAAAACAGGGCCGTATACGTCACCAACATTTGCAGTCTTTACAAATTGCTTCATTTCAGGATCCAATGCATTCTCTGTAAAGAAAGCGTCCATATAAGGTATTTCAGAATTTTCCGTCACCAAATCAGCCACTTTTTCAGAAGTAGCCAACTCGCTCTTCAAAGATTCGATTTCAGCACTTGCTTTGTCGTAGTCTTCTTTGCTCGGACGGATATCGACAGCGATATATTTGATTACTTTTCCTTCTTTCTGCTTGAACAACTCCTTACGCTGATTGTACAGCTTTTCGATATCACTCTTGCTTACCTGTATAGTTGAATCAGGAATAGAAGCATAAGATTGCATTGCATAAACGATATCAGAGCTTACAGCCGAGCCATCGAAAGCATCTTTTGCATCCAGTTTGTTGGCAGAAACAGCCTTACTCAACAGAGTTGTATACTTCTGTTCCAAACGCTGACGTTTGATATTCTTTTCCCAGAACATCCAGAACTGACGCCCCTGCAACAACTGTGCCTGCTGGTCAGCGGGATAGTTGGCAATATTATCGTCGTCGATAGTCTTTAAGAAATTTAATAATGCAGTTTTGTCAAATGCACCTGTCTGCGGATTCACAAACATCTGCATCTGTTGGATCATCGGAGAAATGTTTTCACCCTGAACCATATCGAACAGTTCTTCCGGACCTACTCCCATTCCTAACTCGGAAGTTGCTTCATTCAAAACGATATCCTGTACCATACCATCGAATACAGACTGACGGATTTGAGTCTGGTATTCTTCGGGCAGACTGGTGGAACCTGTCTGCATTTTGTACATTTCAGTCATTTCGTCTACACGATCCTGAAATTCTTGAATTTTAATAACTTCTCCGTCTACCTCCGCAACCGTCTCCTGCGATTGTCTGAAATAAGTAGAACCGGAGTTTAAAAAGTCACCGATGATAAAAGCGAACAATGCCACCCCCACAACGAGTACCAGCAGTCCTGCTTTGCTTCTGATTTTTTCCAGCGTAGCCATTTATCTTTATCTATTTTAAAGTTTATTATTCCACATTTTAAGGGCACGAAGATACGAAAAAAAGAGATTGCCGCATCTTTTTATGCTTTTTTTTTAATTAACTCACTACTTTCATACGAACTAATTCGATTTTCGTAGCTGTCACTTTTACGATTTTAAAAGAATATTTATCAATTACAATCGTTTCATTCAACTTCGGAAATTTCTGATAAAAATGCAATATAAAACCGGCTATTGTCACATAATCGTCCGACTCCGGTAATTCCAAGTCAAACTTCTCATTCAGCGTATCGATCTCTATACGACCGGACAATAGATACTCGTCATCTCCCACCTTCTTGGCAACATACGACTTGATATCGTGCTCATCTTCTATCTCTCCGAATATTTCTTCCACCAAATCTTCCAAGGTTACGATTCCCGAAGTTCCACCAAACTCATCCACCACAACAGCCATACTTTTCTTGTCCTGCATCAAGACTTTCATCAATTTATTGGCAGCCATCGTTTCCGGAACAATCGAGACGCTTCGGATACTTTGTGTCCAATCTTCCGGGTTTTTAAACATTTCCGAAGAATGGATATATCCGACAATATCATCTATATTTTCATTATAAACAAGAATCTTAGAAAGTCCAGTCTCTACAAAACGGGAACGTAGTTCCTCAAGGGCAGCCGTCTTATCGCAAGCCACAATTTCCGTACGGGGAACGATGCAATCACGCAAACGCACATTCGAAAAATCAAGTGCATTCTGAAAAATCTTTACCTCCGTATCCATATCCGAATTTTGAGGCGCATCTTCAATGCTCTGCTGGATAAAATAATCAAGGTCGACTTTGCCCAGCGCCCGTTGCGTCGAACCGGTCACATTCTTTACACCAGCAATTTTCAGAATCAGGAAAGAAAGCAAAGAAGAAAATTTAGAAACCGGATACAAAACAACATATATGATTAACAAAGGTACCGAAAACAACGTAAGCGAAAAATTCGGATTCAATTTAAAAACAGTTTTTGGAATAAATTCTCCGGTAAACAATATCAGGATAGTCGAGATAATAGACTGAGTCAAAACAATCAGTGCCTCGTTATTTACCACACGAGCAATAAGAGGTTCCAGTATAATCGCCATCTGCAAACCGTAGACCACCAACGCTATATTGTTTCCGACCAGCATTGTAGATATAAACTGATGCGGGTTCCGGTAAAATATATCCAGAATCTTACTCGTCAAGCTTTTTTCCTTTTTATCAAGTTCGAAACGTAACTTATTGGAAGAGATAAAGGCTATCTCCATTCCTGAAAAGAATGCAGAAAAAGCCAATGATATTAATATGTATGTAAGTGCACCCATTACTTCGTTTTATCCATCTCGGCCGGCACCAATTTTCGTGGAACCACTTTTTCCTTCTGTGCCGGTTGCTTCTGCGGAACAGTCTCCATAGCAGGGTTGGCAGCTATGGGCATAGAATCTACCGGAACAATATTTTGGGTTGAATCAGTCGTTACCGATTCACTGACAGGGAATACTCCTTGAGAATTAAATATTTTATATTGAGTCATATTCTGATTCGACTCGAATCCGATACCCGTTATGATTTTATCATCCTCTTGTATCCGAATGTATTTATCAGAATAGACCTTTTCCTCTTTCTGGTCCCAAAAAAGCAAGGAAGTTTCAAATTTTTTCCCTTCCAGATTCTCAACCCTCACATTGCCAATCAGCTTCCATAGTCCTTTCTTCTCATAATTATAAGCCGTATCCGCTTTAAGACTCGCTTCAATATTAAATAAAGTATCGAATTTTTCCACATAAATACCTTCAGGAAAATATGAGAACGGCTCTTTTGCCTTATCGAATTTCAAAAATTCTTTAGCGATAGCACGATAGCGTGTAATCCCCGAATCGGAGAACTGAGTAGTATAATCAGTAGTCCTCAACGTATAAGTTGTTTCAGGATCGAAAGCAACCACAACCACCTCCTTGTTATCGCCATTACAAGAGGCAGTAAATAAAAGAAGCATAACAACTACCGCAAAGATAGTTGTTATGCCTTGTTCGTTCGTTTTACAAAGAAAACGGTTCTTAATCATAATTATCTGATTGTGACAGTCTCACCAATCCAGCCCCCGATTTTGAAAGCTTTTCCTTTTTCCAGATCCGGATGCATGAAAACTTCTTCCGTAGAAGGAAGGTGAGCACGATAAGTATTAGCCAATTTACCAGCGTCTTCTGCCACATTCTGATCTACCTGTCTTGCCTTTTCAAATTTATCGATAGCTGCATAGTAAACAGCTTTGGCCAAAACGGCATCATTCGGATAGATAGATTTTGCAGATTTAGCATACATATTGCCAATCAGTATATACGGCGCACCGTAATCAGGATTGGTTTCAATTGCTTTTTGACAATATTGTCTTGCTTTTGACATATTGTTCTGTTCGAACAACAGTACACCGATCAGATAATAGTCTTCAGCCTTTGAAACTGCATCTGTTTCCATATTGGCTGCTTCTTCAAAATACTGGATAGCCTTATCATAATCTTTAGCTTTTACAGCCTGTTTTGCAATACCCAGAGCGGCATCTGCACTCGGTTCCAGTTTATAGGCATAACCTGCAGCTGTATAAAAAGCATCGATTTCCTGACAACGAACACGTCTCAACAGAGATACGATTTCTTTCAACGCAGGCAAATCATCCTTTGCAGCTTCAACTTTGGAAGCATACATATTCTGCAACGTTTCACAATCGGCAGCACCACTACCTGCAAAACCACCATCAATGGCAGACTTGTAGGTAGTCAGGTTCTTTATCTCCTTTTCATTATTTGCTGCTTGAGCTGCGGCTAACTGAGTTGCAATGATCTTTGAACATTTCAAATAGTCCTCCAAATAAGTCTCTTTGAAATTAGGATCAGCCAACAGTTGACGGTGAGACCCCATCATATACAAGGATACTCCCATTGCTTCAGAGTTTTCACCAAACTCATTGATCACTTCACCCAACCAAGCATAATACACTTTCGGGTCTGCATTATCTCCCTTAAGGCGGATATAATCAGCAGCCTTACGAGCAATAATCCAATCCTTTCCATACTTTCGGTCATTACCGAAATATTTCACACGCGTATCATACACCTTCATCAAATCATCGATAAGAGCAGCTTTCTTAGCCGGATCTTTCTCGGTATTGATTTTCCAGTCCATGATCCTCACACCATACAAGTAGATATCCTTATGAGCTCCCGGACATTCGGTATAAGCCTGATACCAGAATTCATAAGCATCCTTGAAATTCCCTGCTTTGGCATAAGGGACAAATAAGCTGATATTGGTAATACAACGTACGCTATCTTCACCAGAACCGAACGGAGTACCAGTATCCACACCTTTTTGTGCATAAGCTCCGAACGACATCATAGAGCATCCGAAAGCCAATAATAATACTTTGATCTTCATATTTATTTCTATTAAAGTTAGCTATTTAGTTAATCAACCTTAAATTTCATAAACCATGCTTCATTGAACGTATAATTCACTGTAAAACGAAAATACTGTTCATCAATCATGTTCATCTTCACTTCCGGTTTCTTTTTCACATACTCAAACGATATGTTAATCAACGAACGGTTATCAATTAACGGCAATCCCAGACCAAGGCTTGCTCCGATCTCGTTATAACCGTCTCCGGAAGGATTGGCATCTGTCCGGTTCATACGCAAATAAGAATTGCCATAATGGACACCTGCGCGATAACGAATCCTGCTGAAATATGATTTACGCATATAATCCGGTATATATTCGCCACCAACCGCTACCCGATAACGATTCTTGAAATTATCTTTCTCCCCAAAGTAAGGCATTTTTCCCCAATCCTCATAGGAAAAATCGGCTGCTAACGTTAATTTATTTTGTTTCACATAAGAAAGCCCCACTCCATACGAATTAGGCAACGCAAACGCTTTCCCGCTGATAGTATCAGACTGAAGCACTTCTCCATCTGAACCAGAAGATGTATAAGACTGAGTCAATTGATAGGATTTTGCATGCAAACTTTTTTTAGGAGAAAAAACAAGACCTAACGTCACACTCTCCGTCTTGCTTAACGGATGTGTGTACTGCAATCCGAAATCCATTTTCAGGTCACGCACCCTCAATTCCTGGTTACGGTTCGTATTATATGCTCCTGTTCCTTCACCACTCATGATTACAACTTGTTCATGCTTGATATTCCCAAACAGGAAACCAAAATTGGCTCCCACGGCTAAACGTTTTTTCCAGATATCAATAGAGACACCTCCATAGAAATCACTCAAACCGCCTGAACCGTTATAAGTTTCCGTAAATGTAACTCCTTCGTCGTTACGCAAAGCACCAAACTTATAACCGACATAAGAATAAGGCAACAAACCGAAACTCAAGGCTATCCGGCGATGAATCGGAAACTGCATTGCAATATATTCCACGTTTCCGTTGATATCGTTCTGACGGGCATTTCCGTCATCAAACCACGACAACTGACCGGCTACACCAAAATCAAAGAGAAATGTCAGGGAGTCCATGCAACTGTATGATGCCGGGTTCATCGGATTTATTTGTTTCGGCGAACGTAATCCGTAACCAACACCGCCCATGGCTCGACCTGCGCCGAACGAACGTTCTCCCAAATCACCATACCCGAAACGGGTATAGGGCGAGTTTGTATTGTTTTGCGCCATCAAAGGCAACAGCATGAATATAAGAACGCTTGTTATTAGTACTTTATTAATCTTCAACATTATACTCTAAGATTCTGTTTAATCCTGTCAACACTAAATTAATGTCTGCAAAGATGGAGTTTTTTAGTCGTCTTTCAAAATAAAACGAATGACCGCCTGTTAAAAAAACCAAAAGGTTAGGATATTTTAGCCGAAGCATTTCGATATACCCATCCATCTCGCACACTATACCATTTACTACTCCAGCCTGGATGGCTGTTTCCGTATCCGTTCCGACCAAAGGAATGTATTCCTGTTCGACAACCAAAGGCAATTTCTCCGTAAACAGGTTCAATGCTCTGAACCGGGTTGTCATTCCAGGTGAAATATTCCCTCCTAAATAAGAACCGGAAGCATCGATCAGTTCATATGTAATAGCTGTTCCGGCGTCAATCACCAGCAAATCCTTTCCTGGTTGCAGGTAATTAGCCCCGACAGCGGCAGCCAGCCGGTCTTTACCCAACGTTTTAGGCGTTTTATATTGCACCTTGATCGGAAGAGATACCGTTTCGTCCAAAAACACAAAATTCCGAAGATTGCTTCCCAGGTATTCAACCAATTCGTCATCTTTATCTATCACTGTCGAGAATATCCCTTTCGTCAGCGGGTACTTCTTAAAGATAGAAGAGATAACCTCCACGTCGAATTTCTTAAACACAAAAGAAGCCTCCATATGCCTCTTATTGTATACAGCCACTTTCGATGATGTGTTTCCTTGTTCTATAATGAGATTCACGTGTCTGAATTTTTCCGCAAAGAAAAACAAAAATGATGAGATAACAGACATATCGAAGGCACAAAGTATAAAAAACAGGAAAGGAATGACTTCCTCTCCTGTTCCATCACATAATATAAAGTTCAATTAATCAGCCAGAATCACCAATTCAGCACCCGATGCAAAATCCTGTCCGCGCTGCTCGCTCAATGCTGTAAAACGGATATAGCGGGCTTTGACCGGCTGATCGAACAGCACTTTCTTTTCCTTCTGGTTATTTTCAAAAGTACCTTTCAAGACCGGTTCACCCCAGTTTTTACCATCCAGGCTGACACTAATCGAATAATCCTTGATATTACCATTCGATCCGTCCTGCCGGGGAAGGAATGAAAAACCTTTAATCTGTTTTACTTCCCCTGCATCCAAATCCACCCAATGCGGATATTTGGCAACGGTAACGGAAAACATCGTATGCCAGATCGTATTCGGATCACCATCCGTCAGGTTCTTGGCATCTCCGTAACCGGACTCTTCGCTGCTTGTATAGACCACTTCCGTCTGAATACTCTCGATCTTGCTGAAAGAAGCCGTTGCATTGATTTTCGGATTATCTTTAAACCAGGCTTTTACGGTACCACCATTGCGGAACGGTATGGCTTCCGAATATTCCTTCGCTTTTCCTTTCCCGTCGGTCGTATAGCAAATCACAGCGTCTTTACGAGCCGATGAGAGCTCAACGGATCCGGCGCGATTACGCATGATTGTCAACGGCATTTCTCCGGCGGGTGCAACATTTGCCGTAACGGTTACATCTTTTCCGGCAGGACGGATTATAAAGCCCATGTCATGATGTCCGGCAAAGACGCGATCCTGTTCCAACGGTCCGCCTTGTCCGCAACTGTTACCACCCAACCCGGTCACAGCCGCATCCAAATGCAGATACGTATCTCCTGCAACCGGCAACTGGTAGGGATGAGAAGCCAGAATCAAATCCAATGCAGAATATTGAAGAGCCGATACAGACAAACGGTCGGTAGCCACAAACACAGCACCCTCGCCATCCGGATCGGTCAGGGCACACCAGCGTACATCCTCGTGGTTGCCCATATCTTGCGGTTTCGGGAAATTCACAAACTCGCCAGCCACCGTATTCCTATGCTGTTCGATAAACTGTCCGCTCTTGCGGTCAGCATAGTTATCGATCGGGCCACGTCCGTAATAAGTGAAGTCTGCATACTGCTGCGGGACTTTCATTACATATCCTAGGCGTGGCAATACCAGACTCGGACGGTTAGAAGTGATGCTCGACTGCAACTCGACAGACCCGTCAGGATAAACGGTCCAGATTTGATTCGTCGTAAACTTGAAATCATTTTCCCCGAATCTCCTATCTGTCAGTTCCTCTATACTATTTTTTCCCGTACTGGTTCCACCTTTGATCTTAGCACCGTTCGGCGCCTGCGATTCGACAGTGAAAGCCAAGATGACCGTACCGTCGTTTCTTTCCAAAACCGTACTATTCGTTGCCCGATGTTGCAGGTTATGCAAGCCGTGTTCAAACCACTGCGAATAGAACCAGTTGTCATTATTGGTAAAAGCACGCAAAGCATCGAGCTTCGGACCGTTTCCATCGGTTATAATCGTCTTGCCTCCGTAGGCCAGGCTGTAAATCGTACCCGTCTCCATATCGAACTTAGCAACGAAACCGTCACCACTCACCGTTTTAATCGAAGTATCCGATTTATCCAACTTCACCTTTCCGGCAGAAGCCGTCACGGCACTGATGGAAGGACGCGCCATAGCTTCCTGCAACAAAATTTGTTCCTCCGCCGTCACAAATCCTTTTTCAGCCCACGGCATATCATCTTTAAGAAGGAACTGCACCTTTACAAAATATTCGGAATCATTCTTCAACTTGTCAAAAGGCATAGGTATTGACACTTGTGCTTTGGCACGGGCAGGGATCATCCCGGAATTAACAAAACCGAATCGAATCTCCTTTCCGTCTTCATAAAGCGACCATCTTATATCATAATCCGAAAGGTCCTTAAAATAATATTTATTGAATATCTCAAAAAGCCCCTTCCTGACATCGACCGCTTTCACACCAATATGCTGATAGACTTTCTTCACTTCATAATACTGCGGTTTCGGTTCCAGATCACCGAACACAATGCCATTCATCACGAACTGACCGTCATTCGGAGTATCACCGAAATCCCCACCGTATGCCAGATATCGCTTACCGGTCTTTTTATCATAGTTATACATCGATTGGTCCACCCAATCCCAGATAGCACCGCCACAGAAAAAATTTGTCGATTCTATCGCCTCCCAGTAATCCACCAGGTTACCACAGGCGTTCCCCATCGAATGAGCATATTCGGAAATATGGAACGGGTATTTGATATCATAATCACCTTTCACCGCACCACGCGTCCAGCCAATAGACGGATACTGGTTCGACCCCATATCCACTATATCATTATTACGTTCATATTGGACGGGACGGGATTTATCCACCTGCTTCAACGCATCATAAGCAGCCACGAAGTTTTCACCAGGTCCCGCCTCGTTACCCAACGACCAGATCACGATAGACGGGTTGTTGATATTAGCATGAACCATCTCCATCACACGTGCGACATGCGCCTTTTTCCATTCTACCGGATGTGAAAGGGAAGCGGCCCCGTAATAATATTCATGCGACTCGATATTGGCTTCGTCTTCCAGATAAAGACCATATTTATTACATAAGAAATACCAGTAAGGATCATCCGGATAATGCGAATTACGCACATGGTTGATATTGGCACGTTTCATCAGCATCACCTCTTTTTCCATCATATCGCGCGTGATGGCATGTCCGACCGCCGGATTCGATTCATGACGGTTCACGCCTTTCAGCTTGACGGTCTTACCATTTATATAATAGTAACGTCCCGCCAGCCCGAATTCATCTTCTTCAGCCGGTGTATCCTTGATCTCGACCTTACGGAACCCGACGATCGTAGAGGTTGTCTCCACCACTTTCCCTTTAGCATTCTTCAACTCTGCAACCAGTGTATAGCGATATGGGAACTCTGCCGACCATTTCCGGGGAGCTTTTACATTCAAGACAGCTTTCGTGGTCTGTATCTGTCCGGGATTTACCACATCCACCGCTGCCGAAACAAGCACATTTTCCACTTTGACGTTTTCATCCGAATACAACTCATTGGCATACAACGCATATTCCAATTTATATCCCTTCGCAACCTTTTTATCCAAGTTGCATACATCGGCCGAGACTGCCAGCGAACCATCCGTATAAGTCACATCCAAATCCGGAATCGCCACCAAATCGCGCACATACACTTTCGGAACCGAATACAGAGCGACCGTCCGGAAGATACCCGGCAGGCGGAACATATCCTGCGCTTCCAAAAAAGAACCGTCGGAACTGCGATATACTTCAGCGGCCACCACATTCGTCCCTTTACGGAGGTAAGGAGTGATGTTGAAATTAGCCGTATTGCGGGAGTTTTTGGAAAAACCGACATATTGACCGTTAATCCAGAGATAGAAGAAAGAATCGACTCCATCGAAACTGATAAAAACTTCGCGTCCGTCCCAATCCTGCGGTATCTCGAAATCACGACGGAAAGAACCGACTTCATTCCGGTGCTTGTAAGTCGTCCAGTTTGCTGGCGGAGTACGCATCACACCTCCGCGCCAGTCATCGACCGCCACTTTATGCTGGAAGATTACCGGCTGGTTCACATAGATCGGAACTCCATATTTCAGGCTACCGTCTTTCTGGACTCCATAAATATTCCAACTGGAAGGAACCGGGATATTATCCCAGCCGGATACATCAAACTCCGTCTTATAGAAGTCTTTCGGCCGTGAATCGGGATCAGGCGCCCAATTGAACTTCCAGTCTCCATCCAAAGACTGCCAAAATTTACTGTTTTCCGGTAATACCTTACGAGCGCTTTCCACATCCTGGAAAGGGAAAATATAAGCATGCGGTTGTTCTTTGTTCAGAGCCAGGTTCTCAGGCGACTCCCACTCTTTACCGGTCGGTGCTTCCATCGGTCCGTAACTAAATCCCCCAAGCGGCAATTGATCAGCCATGCTATAGAAAGAAGCACAGCAAAGCGCTAAGGCTAACGAGATTTTTTTCATGATGTTCATTTTTAGGAATAATAGATTTTATTTGTGTATTCATTCTTAGACATGCCAAATCGTTCACAAATATAAGAAATTAACACAGCATATAAAAGAACTTCCAGGGCAACCGCACCAAAAACCACAAAGAACAAGTCAATTCTTACCTTCAGTACAAGCATATTCTTATAAAAGTTTTTAGAGAAAACAGCTTGAAAAACTGCTTTAGATCCGGATGTAGAGACGTAGGAAACCCGGATGTAAGAGATGTGAATACCCGGGTCTCCGTGAAACCGGAACGGGGATGTGAAGCTGTTTATCTGCCTTGTTCTGAGGAATTTTATGCTCTGTTTCTGCTTTTAATCCGTAAGGAATATGTTTTTTTTAACACAATAACCCCTTTATGCCTGTAAATGATTATTTTGATTTACATAAACATAAATATCTAATACTAAATAACATATACAAAATCACAAACTAAAAACATGTAAGCGTCTCCGCGATGCTACCATTGTTGTTCAAACAAGAGTATTTAGCTTTGTCATCAAAAAAAGATGAAAGCAGAAACTCGT
>OGHO01000633.1_pt1 | contig 42880 bp, 37 predicted proteins | sample 1571421 | NCBI WGS metagenome assembly OGHO01 (sample SAMEA2581937, study PRJEB24529) | metagenome | biome: Human gut stool | place: China | collected 2011
CGAAGGTTATATCGTATGAATGGGATTGCCTTCTGGAGCAGTACAACGATGTGGAGCTGGGGGATTTCATCCCCACGCTTGCGGCATCCGTTACCAGTGGCGTGAAAAGCGGTTCGCTTGCATCCTCTGCGTATATCAATGCGGCATCGGTTATGACACTGCTCCAACAGCACTTGAATGATTTTAACAATCCGCACCATGTTACAGCGGCACAGGTGCAGAGTTAAGGAGGGGGAAGAACAATGGAAGATATGGAAAAAAGGGTGCAGGAGGCACTGGACAGCACCAAGTCCGCACACAAGCGCATTGACCGCATGGAGAAGCGGCAGGACAACCTTGAGGAGCTGACAAATGCGTTTTCGGTCCTGCAAAACGAGCAGGAGCATATCAAAACGGATGTCGGAGAAATCAAGGACGATGTGAAGCAGCTGGTTTCAAAGCCGGCAAAGCGTTGGGATGGGCTGATTGATAAGGCTATTGCGGTGGTTGTCGGTGCGGCTATCGGATTTCTGCTGAATGGTGGCGGTTTTTGATGAAAAAACGCAGACGGATTCGTTTTCCACCAAAGATAAACGATGATACCATGTCCAGCATTGTGATTTATTCGTTGGTATTCTGCGCAGGAATCACGATTGCGGGCATGGTATTAGGTGCATTTGACCATGATGTGAGTGCTGTGGTTGACAGTGCGCATCGTGTATTTGGGACAGAATTAGGCATCTGTGGTCTGATGAAGCTGTACGATAAAGGCGTGGAGCAGGCGGAACGCAGAGCGGAGGAATGCAGGAAGCGGCGAGAGGAAGGGAAGGAGATTGAATAATGTTTTTAATGGAAAATTGGTATCTGGTGGTTGCGCTGATGGCGGTTGCAGGAATGGTCGGTGTGTTTATCGGGCGATTTCTGAAAATGCCAACATCCGAGCAGAGAGAAAGGGTAAAGGAATGGCTGCTGTGGGCGGTCACGCAGGCAGAGGCGGAGCTGGGGAGCGGCACAGGCAAGCTGAAGCTGCGGCAGACCTATGATTTATTTATCCAGCGGTTCCCTGCATTGGCTATGGCGGTATCCTTCGACACCTTCTCCCTGTGGGTGGATGAGGCACTGGAGGAAATGCGAAAGCTACTGAAGGAAAACAAAACGGTCAGAGAGCTTGTAAAGGGGTGATTACATGGCGAAAAAAATGACAGGAAAAGAATTGGTAGCCTTCTGCCGCTCCAAAATCGGCACGCCGTATGTTTACGGCATGAAGGGCAAGGTTATGACGGAGCAGAACTATAAATTTCTGAAAAACACCTACGGGAAAATGGTCTGGCTGAGTGATAGGGAGAAAATCGGGAAGGTCTGCGTGGATTGCAGCGGACTGATTTCGTGGGCGTGCGGCGTGACGCTGGGTTCGGTCCAGTGGAAGGCAAGGGCAACCAAAATCAACCCCATTTCCACCATCGAAAAAGCACCCATCGGGGCGTTGGTCTGGATGCAGGGGCATATCGGGGTGTACACTGGCATGAAGAATGGGCATCCGTATTATGTGGCGGCGGATGGCAGTGCTTACGGCGTGCGAGAAGTCCCGCTGCGGTGCAATAAATTCACACACTGGCTGTTGGTCGAGGATGTTTTCAAATACGAAATGGGGGATGATGAAGTGGTCGAGAAGTGCAAAATGATTATCAATGGGAAAGAACATACGGTGGAACGGATTTTGAAGGATGGAACAAACTATATCAAGATTCGGGATGTGGCGGATGCTATCGGGTATAACGTTACCAGTAAGGGGAATGTTGCTGTGCTGACGAAGAAGTGAAAATAAAGCGAATTTTCATTAAATTCTATAGAATTTTGAAAGTTTAAGCGAAAATAAATAGAATTTTGATTACAAAAGCCCCTCTTTCGAGGGGCCTATTTTTTATTCTGCGAACAATTCCTTCCCAAGCCCGGCGGTGTATTTGGCACCGGCTGCAAAGCCTTTTTCTTCCGTTTCGGCAATCAAATCATTCAGCATTTCTTCCGCAGTGAAATAATCGTCCGCATTGAGCTTGCTTTTCAAAAATTCCTGCAATTCCTTCATCCTGTTCCCTCCTGTGTGATACTCCTGCATTTCTATTTCTCTTTCGTGGCAGTAGCTGCGATATAAACCTTCGATTTTCTTCATGTTTTTTACCTCCTGTAAAAATTCTGTGTGTAGTTGATTTAGGATTATACCGATACCGCAGGGGTGGCATTGCCACCGATTTGCCACCATTGGACAAGTTTTGCATAAATGCGATAAATTTTACATAGTCATAAACGATACCTAGAAAGCCTTTAAAATCAACGTTTTTCGGATGTTTCTGATGATTTTTGGGGTTAGATAGTGACGCTTAGTGGCTGTCTCCAGAATAAGGCTTTGTTAAAATATGCGAATGTTTTCTTTATTGGGATGCCCTTTATCCGCTGCACAGAGAGCTTTGCCCTGATTGCTGCTGTATATAATGAGCCAATAGTTCGGATTTATGAATAAAAGTTGTAAATAAAATATCAGCGTGTTATGATAATTTAAGAGATATCCATGAAACAGGATTCGATACAGACGGGCTTATGCAATGAGGAGAAAAACATGGCAGATAGTGGAAGGATTGAAAAAAAGAAAGACCGGCAGACAAATCAGGCAGATATGGGACAGAAACGCAGATCACATCGTATGAATATCACGGCACTTCTGATTTTTCTGTTTTTATTTATTGGCTGCTCTCTTTTGCAGTTCGCGAACAACAGGCAAAATGCACAGAAGTCCTGCGGGCTGATGCTGGATCAAATGAAGGAACTGATTACGGAAAATGAAAGGAGCTTTCAGCAGCTGGAGGATACGCTGAAGGATGAATATACTATTCGGGCGAATATCGCGGCGGATTATATTACACAGGGCTGGGAGGATTACAAGGAGGCAGATGATTTTGTTGCGCTGGCGAAGCTGTTAGGGGTGGACGAGGTGCATGTGTTTGATGAAAGGGGTAAAATTATCAACGGATCTGTCCCCAAATATTATGGCTTTACAATGGATTCCGGGGAACAGATCGGGTTTTTTAAGCCTATGCTTTCTGACCACACGCTTTCCCTTTGCCAGGATGTAACGCCGAATACGGCAGAGGGCAAGCCTATGATGTATGCGATGGTCTGGGCAGAAAATGATAATACACTGGTGCAGATTGGCGTAACGCCGGACAGATTGCTGGAATGGATGCAGAGCAGCGATATCAGCAAGATTGTGGGGCGGTTGCCGTTGGTTGAAGGTATGTCGATTTATGTTGTGGAGAATGCGACAGGAACGGTGCTTGCCGCAACGAATGATGATATACTGGGGTATGAGATTTTTCCTGAAGACAGAATACAGGATTCTCTGGAGGAAGGAAAACGCTATCAGAAAACGGTTTCGTTCCATAACAGCAGCCGTTATGTTGTCTATGAAAAAATGGGGGAATATGATATTCTCGTTTCCTATAAAATTCATGCCGCGAATAAAACCTTACCGCTTTCTATGGCAGAATTTGCGCTCATTCTGATTGCAGCACTCCTGCTGCTCACGCGAGTGACAAGAAGCTACATCAATTATCTGGAGCGGCAGGGGCGTGAGCTGCGTACCTCCAATATGGCAAAGACGGATTTTCTACGCCGCATGAGCCATGATATCCGCACGCCGCTGAATGGGATTCGGGGCGTGACTGCGATTGCCGAGTATTATGCGGATGACATGGAAAAGCAGGCGGAGTGCCGCCATAAGGTAATGCAGGCATCCGGCTTTCTGATGGAGCTGGTTAATAATGTGCTGAATATGAATAAGCTGGAATCCGGTGAAATGAAACCGGAAAATAAACCGTTTGATTTGATTGAGCTTTTGAAAGAAACAACGAGTATCGTTGAGATGCAGGGACAGGAATATGCCATCCACTTTCAGATGCAGATGGGAAAGCATAAATATCGGCATTTGATTGGCAGTCCGCTTTATCTGAAACAGGTTTTGCAGAATATCGGCGGCAATGCGGTGAAATATAACCGCGCGGGCGGAGCAGTCACGTTTGCTTCTGAGGATGTTGCGTATCCCGATGGGCGCGTGGTGGTAAAATTCACCTGTACGGATACGGGGCGCGGCATGAGCAGGGAATTTCTCGCGCATGCCTTTGAACCGTTTTCGCAGGAAAATACGGATGCGCGGACAACCTTTACCGGTACGGGGCTTGGACTTGCCATCACGAAGCAGATGGTAGAGCTGATGGAGGGGACGATTTCGCTGAAAAGCGAGCAGAATGTCGGCACAACAATTTCTGTGACGATTCCATTCCGAATAGATGTTGATTATACGGAAACACAAGAGGACGTAAAGCCTGACGATGCGGCTTCTTTGGAGGGCGTGCATGTGCTGCTGGTGGAGGATAACGAGTTAAATATGGAGATTGCACAGTTCCTGTTGAAAAAGGCAGGAATCACTGTAACAACGGCATATAACGGACAGGAGGCCGTGGATGTATTCCGTACGAAGGCGGCGGGCACTTTTGATGTAATCCTGATGGATGTGATGATGCCTGTGATGGATGGGCTGACGGCAGCAAAGGAAATCCATGCAACGAACCGCGTGGATGCGGCGGAGATTCCCATTTTTGCCATGACGGCAAACGCATTTTATGATGATGTGAGACAAAGCAGAGAGGCAGGTATGGTGGAGCACCTTTCCAAGCCCATACAGGAGCAGGAGCTGCTGAATGCCATCCGTCGGCATGTGAAACGGTGAGTGCTTATAAGAGAAAAAAAGGAAATTCCTTAACAGAAGGAGTTTCCTTTTTGGTTGGTGCATTTATGCGTGGAAATAAACCCCTAGTTTTACTGGGGGAAGATAAAAACTTTAGAACCTCCTTGTTGTAAAATAGTAGTGGTTTGGCGACCGCATTACTAAAGACAACAAGGAGGTTTTTAACAAATGAAGAACGAAATAAAAAGCACGGCACATTCTAAATATCGTTGTGAATATCATATAGTTTTTGCAATGATATTTTCAATCACACATCGTTGTATCAATCCCGTCATGGAAAGCTGCGCCTTCATCTGACATTGCCATTTGAGAAAAGACCAAAAGGCAATCAACCGGGAGAGTATCTGCGTTATTATCGGCTACGAAATAATCTTACGACCAGACAACTTGCCGAGCAGGTAGGCATTGTTCAGGCAACTTTGCTGAAATATGAGCAGGGGCTTGCGCCGATACCACATGATACCGCTGTGAGGCTCTCAGAACGGCTGAAAATTGATGTGTCGCTTCTCTGTGGTTCATTGCTGCGTTCATTGCATCGCCTTATACAGAGGCTTTGAAGGCAATCAGAGAAGAAATAAAACTGAATCAGCGTGAGTTTGCCGAGCTTGTTGGCTTGAAAGCAAGCTATTACTATCAGATGGAAAAAGAAAATCGTAGACCCTCCAGAAAAGTTTATCAGCAAATCATAGATGCCCTAAATGCAAAACAATCGACAAACTTCACATAAGGATATAAACAGACTACAATAACATTAGAAAGAGAATTTGATTGAAGGTATCCTTATGGGACAAGAGTTTAGATATGGCGGAGTTAATTTATAGTTGAATCATAACCACCAGTTTGCTGGTGGTTATGATTGGTAATAATCAAATAAAAAAGCCAGCAGTTGAAAATCAACTACTGACTTATTCTTACGGAGATGGTGGGATTTGAACCCACGCACGGGTTTGCGCCCGCCTGCCGGTTTTCGAGACCAGTCCCTTCAGCCACTTGGGTACATCTCCAAAGGTTATCTTAAACAGTATAGCAGAAGAAGGAAGAAAATGCAACGTCTGTATACAGAGAAGTGTTCTTTGATTGAAAAAGCGCGGCGCGCATGATATCATTTGAAGAATGAGAGGAGGAGAAAACGCATGGAATCCATCGGTTTATATATTCATATCCCTTTTTGCAGGCAAAAGTGCCTTTACTGTGATTTTCCCTCGTGGGCAGGAAGGGAAGGACAGATGCAGATGTATGTAGATGCGCTGACGGCAGAAATTCGAGCGCAGGGCAAGCGGTATGAAAATCGCGAGGTTGTTTCGGTATTTTTTGGCGGCGGAACGCCAACAGCACTGGAAATTCCTATGCTGGCACAGCTGATGCAGGCGATTTGGGAAAGCTTTCGGGTTACGGCAGATGCGGAGCTAACTACAGAGGCGAACCCGGGAACGCTGAGCTATGAGATGGCGGCTGCCTTAAAGAAGATGGGCCTTAACCGCCTGAGCATGGGTGTGCAGGCATGGCAGAATTCCATTCTGCACAGGCTGGGCAGAATCCACACGATAGAGGAATTTCTGGAAAACTATCATGCGGTGCGGCAGGCAGGCTTTGAGAATGTGAATGTGGATTTGATGTTTGCATTGCCGGGGCAAAGCATGGCAGAATGGCAGGAAACAGTGCGGCAGATTGCGGCATTGGAGCCGGAGCATATTTCTGCCTACAGCCTGATTATAGAGGAAGGTACGCCGTTTTATGAAAGCTACCGCGCAGGAAAGCTGGAATTGGTATCGGAGGAGATGGACAGAGAAATGTACCACTGGACAGTGGACACCCTTGCGGAGTGGGGGTATGGACAGTATGAAATTTCCAATTTCGCAAAGGCGGGCAGACAGAGCCGTCACAATCGCATTTACTGGCAGGCGGAGGAATACCTTGGAATGGGCTTGGGCGCACATTCTTACATGGATGGAAAGCGCTTTCACAACAGCTATGATTTGCAAAAATATATTTCTGCGAAAGGAGATACTTCCTTATTCAGAGAGGATACAGAGCTGATTACAGAAACGGATGCGTTGGCGGAATTTATGTTTCTGGGGCTGCGGCTGACGGAGGGCGTTTCGTTTGCGCGATTCCGACAGCGATTCGGGAAGGAAATGGACGCTGTTTACGGGAAGGAATTACAGGAGCTGACAGAGCTGGGACTGCTTTTGCGCGACGAAAGCGGTGTGCGGCTGAGCAGAAGGGGGATTGATGTGAGCAATGCGGTGTTTGAGCGGTTCCTTTTATGAAAGAATATGAATGAATTGTAAACATTTTCAAAAACCATAAAAATTTTCAGATTAGCACTTGACATCTTCGGTGGCTAGTGCTATCTTTATATACAGAAGTTAGCACTCAAGCCAAACGAGTGCTAATAAAAGAAAAAGGAGGCGACGGTATGGCATTAAGTGACAGAAAGATACAGATTTTGCAGGCCATTATCAATGATTACATTGAAACGGCGGAGCCCGTCGGTTCCAGAACCATTGCAAAGAAATACAACTTAGGTATCAGCTCTGCAACGATTCGGAATGAAATGAGCGATCTGGAGGAAATGGGGCTGATTTTACAGCCGCACGCATCCAGCGGCAGAATTCCTTCCGATATGGGCTACAGGCTCTATGTAGACCATCTGATGCAGCAGAAGGAGCTGAAGCCGGAGGAAAAGAAATATCTGCAAAGCGTGGTCGCGCGAGATATCAATCAGATTGACTATCTGATGGAGGAATCCGCAAAGGCTTTGTCCCTGCTGACAAATTACACGACCTTTGTTTCGGAGCCTGTCGGGCAGAGAACGAGAATCAAACAGATTCGCCTGCTCCCGTTTGACAGCAGCTCCGTGCTGCTCATCATCGCAACGGGTGACAACTTCATTAAGAACCATGTCATCAAGATGGACAGCGCACCAACGGAGGAAAAAATCTTCTACATGGGCTGTTGCCTGAACAACGTGCTACAGGGTTGCGCGCTGAATGAAATTGATGGCGCGGTGGTCAGCAAGCTGCAGGCAGAGCTGAAGGAGTATCAGGAATTATTGCAGCCGATTCTCAAAGCGATTGAAATTACGATGCGGTCGGCGGAAAAGGTACAGGTTCACATGAGCGGTGCCAAGAATATGCTGGCGTTTCCCGAATTTTCGGATATCCAGAAGGCAAAATCTCTGATTCAGACCTTGGAGGAAAAGGATCAGCTGGTAACGATGCTGAAGGAAAGCTCCGGCAATGATATCCAGATTATGATCGGCAGTGAGAACAGCGTGCAGGGCATGCAGGATTGCAGTGTGATCACAGCGACGTATAAAATGGGGGATAATACAAGAGGTACCATTGGCATTGTCGGTCCAACCCGAATGGATTATTCACAGGTTATTTCCGTATTGAATGGAATGGTGCAGAGCATTGAAAAAGTATTGCGGAATCTATCCGATGGGAACCATAAAAATACTTAGAAATGAGGGAACAACGTGGAAGAAATGAAAAAAGACGAAGCTCTGGAGGAACAGCAGACGACGGCAGAAGCAGCGGAAGCTGCGGAAGCTGAGGCAGTTCAGGCAGAAGAGATTCCGGATGCTGTGGATGAAACGGCAGAAAAAATCGCGAAGCTGGAACAGCAGGCTGCGGATAATCTGGACAAATATCAAAGAACACTGGCGGAATTTGATAACTTCCGTAAGCGTACAATAAAAGAAAAAGCCGTGATGTATGATGACGGCGTAAGAAGTACCATTGAAAAGCTTCTGACAGTTATCGACAATCTGGAACGTGCCGTTGCGGTACAGGAAGGAAAGGTCGATGCGGACGATGCTTTCTTCAAGGGTGTGAAAATGACTCTGGTGCAGTTCCGAGAAATTCTGCACAGCATGGGCGTGGAGGAAATCAAGGCACTGGGCGAGAAATTCGACCCCAATCTGCACGCGGCAGTTGCGCATGAGGATGATGAAAGCTATGGTGAAAACGAAGTCATTCTGGAAATGCTGAAGGGCTATAAGTATAAAGATAAGGTGATTCGCCACAGTATGGTTAAGGTGGCAAACTGAGTACAAAATAAAAATGAACAATGTTCTTTTAGGAGGAATTGATTATGGGAAAAATTATTGGTATTGACTTAGGTACAACAAACTCTTGTGTAGCAGTAATGGAAGGCGGTCAGCCTGTTGTTATCGTAAACAGCGACGGTGCAAGAACGACACCCTCTGTTGTCGGCTTTGCAAAAAACGGCGAAAGACTGATTGGTGAAACAGCAAAACGTCAGGCAATTACAAACCCTGACAACACTATTTCTTCCATCAAGAGCCACATGGGTGAAAATTATAAGGTAAACATTGAAGGCAAGGCATATTCTCCTCAGGAAATCTCTGCTATGATTCTGCAGAAGCTGAAAGCAGACGCAGAGGCTTATCTGGGCGAAACCGTAACAGAGGCAGTTATCACTGTTCCTGCTTACTTCAATGACTCTCAGAGACAGGCAACAAAGGATGCCGGCAAAATTGCAGGTCTGGATGTAAAGCGTATCATCAACGAACCCACATCCGCAGCACTGGCATACGGTCTGGATAACGAAAACGAACAGAAAATTATGGTTTATGACCTGGGCGGCGGTACCTTCGACGTTTCCATCATCGAAATCGGTGACGGTGTTATCGAGGTTCTGGCTACAAACGGTAACACACATCTGGGCGGCGATGACTTCGACCAGAGAGTGATTAACTTCCTGGTAGATGAATTCAAGAAAGCAGAAGGCATGGATTTGTCTAAGGATAAAATGGCAATGCAGAGACTGAAAGAAGCAGCAGAAAAGGCGAAAAAGGAGCTGTCCACAGTAACCTCCACAAACATCAACCTGCCTTTCATCACAATGAATCAGGATGGTCCTAAGCATCTGGATATCACACTGACAAGAGCAAAATTTGACGAACTGACACATGACCTGGTAGAAAGCACCATGGGCCCTGTAAAACAGGCGCTGGCTGATGCAGGTCTGTCCACAGGTGAAATCGATAAGGTTCTGCTGGTTGGCGGTTCCACAAGAATCCCTGCCGTACAGGATGCAGTAAAGAAATACACAGGCAAGGAGCCATTCAAGGGCATCAACCCCGATGAATGTGTTGCAGTCGGTGCAGCAATTCAGGGTGGTAAGATGGCAGGCGATGAGGGCGCAGGCTCTATCCTGCTGCTGGATGTAACGCCTCTGTCTCTGGGTATTGAAACTCTGGGCGGTGTTGCAACAAAGCTGATTGACAGAAACACAACCATCCCTACAAATAAAAAACAGATCTTCTCTACCGCAGAGGATAACCAGACAGCTGTTGATATCCATGTTGTACAGGGGGAAAGACCTCTGGCAAAGGATAACAAGACACTGGGTCAGTTCAAGCTGGACGGTATCGCTCCTGCAAGAAGAGGTGTGCCTCAGATTGAAGTAACCTTCGATATCGATGCAAACGGTATTGTAAACGTATCTGCTAAGGATTTGGGTACAGGCAAGGAACAGAAAATCACAATCACAGCAGGCTCTAACCTGAGTGAGGATGAAATCGATAAGGCTGTCAAAGAGGCAGAGCAGTTCGCAGAAGCCGACAGAAAGAGAAAAGAAGCAATCGATGCGAAAAACGAAGCAGACTCTCTGATTTTCCAGACAGAAAAGGCAATCGAAGAGCTGGGCGATAAGCTGGACGGTGCTGATAAATCCACAGTAGAAGCAGAGCTGACAAAGCTGAAAGATACGGTAAAGGATTTGGCACCCGAAACAATGACAGATACAGATACAGAAAATGTAAAGGCTGCAACAGAAAGCCTGAAGCAGGAATTCTACAAGCTTTCCGAAAAGCTGTATCAGCAGGCACAGGCTGCACAGGGCGAAGCTGCACAGGGCGGCGACTCCGATGTAGTAGACGGTGACGGGAAAGAAATCTAATTGACAGAAATAAACAAAAAGCAAGGGTGCCTACCGACAGGGCAGGGCATCCTGCTTTGCTGTTAAGATAGCATAGGGGAAGATCCCCGGCAAGGTGGTGAGTGAGTTGGCAAATAAAAGAGATTATTATGAGGTACTGGGCGTAAAGAAGGATGCCACAGATGCGGAGCTGAAAAAGGCTTACCGTAAGATGGCAGTAAAATACCATCCTGACCAGAATCCCGGGGATAAAGATGCAGAAGAAAAATTCAAGGAAGTCAACGAAGCGTATGAGGTTCTGAGTGACAGCCAGAAGCGTGCGCAGTATGACCAGTTCGGTCATGCGGCCTTTGAACAGGGCGGCATGGGCGGCGGTGGCGGCTTCTATAGCGGTCAGGGCTTTGATATGGGCGATTTGGGTGATATCTTCGGCAGTATGTTTGGCTTCGGCGGCTTTGGCGGCGGCGGAGCAAAAAGAAACGGCCCCAGACGCGGGAAGGATGTAAACGTAAGCATCCAGCTGACCTTTGAGGAGGCAGTTTTTGGCTGCAAAAAAGAAATTTCCATTGCAATTTATGATGAATGTGAAACCTGCCATGGTACAGGCGCGAAGGCAGGTAGTCATCCCGAAAGCTGCCCGACCTGTCACGGGACAGGGCAGGAGAGAGTGATGCAGCAGTCCATGTTTGGCTCTGTAACCTCCGTAAGAACCTGTTCCAAGTGCGGCGGTACGGGTAAGGTTGTGAAGGACCCCTGCAATACCTGCCATGGCAGCGGCAAGGTGCGTAAAACAAAGAAATACGAGGTTAACGTACCAAAGGGTATTGATAACGGGCAGACCATTCGTCTGGCAGGCAAGGGCGAAATCGGTGAAAACGGCGGCGGCTACGGCGATTTGCTCGTAACGGTTTATGTACAGCCGAACCGTGTATTTGTGCGTAAGGGTTATGATATTTATTGTGATGTACCCATTACCTTCGTGCAGGCGGCACTGGGCGGTGAAATCACGATTAAGACCATTGATGGTGAGGAGAAATATACCGTCAAACCCGGTACACAGCCCGATACAGTCGTAACCCTGCGTGGCGTGGGTGTGCCGAATCTGAGAAATCCTAAGGTAAGAGGGAATCAGATTGTAACATTGAAGGTAAAAATCCCTACAGATATGAGCGAAAGACAGAAGGATTTGCTGCGTCAGTTCTATGGGGAGGCACCTAAGGCAGCGACAGAAGCAGAGGCTCCTAAGGAGGAGAAAAAATCCTTTTCCAAAAAAATGAAGGACTTCTTTAAAGAAGATTAAGAGAAAAGCAATCAAACAGTTCCCCTGTTCCGAAAAAGGAATAGGGGGCTTTTTTGTGCAGAGTTGCGGTGGTTTGTGGTTGTAATTCGCTTTTCAAAGTGATATGATAATACGATAACCTGATGAAAAAAGAAGATGAAAAAATTGGGGGAAGTGGGTATGACAGGGCTTTTGTTAAGGCTTTTTGTAAAAAATTATACGGATGCGGAGAATACGCAGGTGCGTACTGATGTAGGCAAGCTGGCAGGCGTGGTCGGCATTTTCTGCAATGGGCTTCTGTTTTTCGGCAAGCTTGTGGCAGGGCTTCTGTCCGGCTCGGTTGCGATTGTTGCCGATGCGGTGAATAACCTTTCGGATGCATCCTCCTCTGTGGTGACGCTCCTTGGCTTTCGTCTGGCACAGCAGCCTGCGGACGCAGACCATCCCTATGGACACGCCAGATATGAATATCTTTCGGGGCTGATGGTGGCAGTGCTGATTCTGGTTATCGGCGTGGAGCTGGTGAAATCCTCCGTGGAAAAGATCATTCATCCGGAGGCAGTGGATTTTTCTGCGCTGACAGTTGTCATTCTGGTTGGCTCTATTTTGGTAAAGCTGTGGATGTCCTTCTTTTTCGGTAGCTTGGGGAAACGGATTCACTCTCTTACCCTGGAGGCAACCGCGGTGGATAGCCGCAATGACGTAATTACAACGGCGGCGGTTCTGCTGGGGTGTTTCGTGGGATTTCTGTTCCGTATTAAGATTGATGGTTACATCGGTCTGCTGGTTGCGGTGTTTATTCTCCATTCGGGTGTAAATATCGTAAAAGAAACGATTTCTCCGCTGCTCGGCGAACAGGCGCAACCGGATTTAATTGAGAAAATCAAGGAACTGGTGACAGCACCGGACGAAATTCTGGGTGTGCATGATTTGCTGATTCATGATTATGGCCCGGGGAAATGCTTTGCTTCGATTCATGCAGAGGTCAATGCGGATTTGTACTCTCTGGAGGGGCACGACATCATTGATGAGTTAGAAAGCAGGGCTTTGCGAGAGTTGAATGTCCATTTGGTGATTCATTATGATCCTATTTTGGTGAATGATGCGGAATGGAATGAAATGCGGCAGGTGACACAGGAGATTATCCATGAAATTGACCCTGCGGTGACAATGCACTGCTTCCGTATCGTCGGCGGCAAGGAACAGAAAAATCTGGTGTTCGACCTGATGGTGCCTTATGAAGCGAAACGCCCGAATGAGGAATTGAAGCAGGAAATTGATCGGAAGCTTCGGGAAAGAAATATAAAATATGGAACCGTCATTCGGTTTGATGGAAAGGAATAAGAAAAAAAGACGATAGGATGTGAAAATCTTATCGTCTTTCTTGTTATAGTTTGCCTTCTTTTTGCAGATATGCCAGAAAGCCCTCCAGACCCTCCATAATGTCATGATATGTGATATCGAAATCGCCGGTATACCAAGGATCTGCGATGTCTCTGGGGCGGTCGCTGAAATCCAGCAGACGATAAACCTTGTGGTCGGGGTCCTCCTTGATTTGCCGCATTAAATTGGGAATGTTGTACCGCTCCGCAACCAGAAGATAGTCATAGGCGGTATAATCCTCTTTCGTTACCTGCCTTGCGTGGTGCATGGTGCAGGAAATGCCGACAGATGCCAACTTGCGTTTCGCCGGGGGATAGACTCCGTTGCCGATTTCCTCGCGACTCGTTGCAGCGGATGCAATGTGGAATTGAGCGGAAAGTCCGCGTTTTTCTACCATGTCGCGGAAAAGATATTCCGCCATGGGGGAACGGCAGATGTTGCCGTGGCAAATAAAAAGCACATGTATCATGAATATCAAACACCTTTCTAATTATGTTTTTCCTATTTTACCTGAAATTTCTGTATTTTGCAAAAACCAGAAAGCGTCTGCTGGAAAAGGTGGGCACTTTTTCTCTGCCTCGACAGAGAAAAATACACGTTTGGTGCATTTATGCGTGGAAATAAATGCACCCTTCACACGCCCCCCCTAGCGCAGTAATTGCGGTTATTTCTTAAAATTTTATAAATTTTACGCAAATCAGATGCAATTTGCTAAGATGTCTGATAAGATGAAGCTATCCGAAGGGAAGTTCGGGCAAGTAAAGGGAAAACGTATTGCGTAAGGAGGTATGACAGATGAAGAAAAAATTTGTTGTAGTGGGGGCAATGGCAGGCACGCTTATTTTTACACAAAGTGCCTTTGCGGCAGGGCTTGCGGTTACGCCGTCCAAAAACACGCTTTCCGTGCAGTCGGGAGAGGGCGTGCAGACGGTGGAGGCTGTCCCTGCGTATCTGTATCAGGATAATAATTATTTTATGCTGCGCGATTTGGGGAAAATCCTCGGCTATCGTGTCGATTGGAACGAAGCGAAAAAGCAGGCTTCTCTGACAAAGGAAAGTGCTGCGCAGGATTTGCAGCATCTGAGTGCGGCAAAGCAGGCAAAAGCCGTAAAGCAAAGCAAGCAGACCATTCTCGTTGGCGCAACGGAATACGAAAACATGAATTGCCTGAATATTGACGGTTATAATTATTTCGAGCTGCGCGATTTGGTCGAGATTATGGACTTCACCTGTGGATGGGATAGCGAAAAGAATCGGATTCAGCTCTCCACAGGCGAGCAGAATGACGAGGGAGTCAGCATATCCGTAAAGGATTTCCTGGTTGAAGGGGCGAAGCAGAAGGTGATTGAGGAGGATGTGCCTTATGTCCCTGATTCGAAGGATTATGCAGCACTGGAGGTCTATATGCAGAAGAATGTAGACAAGGACTTCAAGGCGGCTGATTTTATTATCACAGAAGCAGAGGAGGGCAGCAATACGCCTAACCTCATCACACTGGATATGCGTCTGAATGTAAACGGCGTTATGACAAAGAATTTCGGCTATCGGGTTCTCTGTATCAACAAAAAAGCAGCGCTGATTACCTTTATCGGGGAAAAGAATCCCGATTTTGATATCACAAAGGCAGGCGTGCAGAAGCTTTCCGATGCGGATGCAAAGCAGATGGCATTAGATATGGATAAAAACAGCTACAAGGTAGAGAAGCAGACGGTTTCCCGCTATTTCGATATGCAGGAGCTGAAGCAGAAATGCGAGGTAGAAACGACCTATATTGACAATGGGGGCGCAACCTTCGTAACGGCGCACGCCTTTGATGCAGAATAACAGCTGATAATTTTATATAGAAGAAACATAAACAGGAACAGCAAAGCAGAAGCAGCCTTGATGTTCCTGTTTTTCGTTGGCAATAAGATATAGATGTGCTATAATATTCACATTAAATGTAACTTTTTGGGGAATTTTGAATATTTCAAGGGCAGAGTGAGGCTTTACAGCGTCAGGCAGAATTCGCGGCAGAGCTTGAGATACAAAAGACAGAACGACAGGAGAGGATCGCCTTATGAGACGAAGAAAACTGCTGATTGCAGACGATTCTGAAATGAACCGCGCAATTCTTGCAAATGTACTGGATCAGGAATTTGAAGTGATTGAAGCAACAAATGGGCAGGAAGTCATCATTGCGTTGCAGAGCTATGGCACGCAGATTTCCGCATTGCTGCTGGATATTGTGATGCCTGAGATGGACGGATTTGAGGTTCTGGAGGAAATGAACCGCAGACATTGGATTGAGGATATCCCCACCATCATGATTTCCGCGGAAACCAGCAATACCTACATCGACCGTGCATTTGAACTGGGTGCATCTGACTACATCAGCCGTCCCTTTGTACCCGGCATCGTTCGCCGCCGCATCATCAACACAATCCTGCTGCATACCAAAAAGCATCAGCTGATGGACGTGGTTGCGGATTGGTTTTTCCGCAGAGAAAAAAGCAACGAGGTTATGATATCGATTCTGGGCTATGCCTTGGGGCTGCGCTGCGGGGAAAAGGGGATGCACATGTCCGGCGTAAGCCGTGTGACGGGGCTTTTGCTGCACTGTCTGATGAAGCGGACGAACCGCTATGCGCTGAATCCGGATGATATAGATGTAATTTGCATGGCGGCAAGCCTGCATGATATCGGGAAACTGCTGATTCCGGAGGAAATTCTGACAAAGCCCGGCAAGCTGACTGAGGAGGAATTTGCCATTGTGAAACGGCATACGGTGATTGGTGCGGATATTATTTCGGGAATGTCTGTGTATCAGAATGAAAAACTGGTGAAATACGCCACGATGATCTGCCGCTGGCACCATGAGCGTTGGGATGGCAAGGGCTATCCGGACGGGCTGGCAGGGGATAATATTCCCATTGCGGCACAGGTGGTTTCCGTTGCGGATGCTTATGATGCGCTGACGAATGAGCGCAGCTATAAAGAAGCCTTTTCGCATGATACGGCACTTGCTATGATGCATAACGGCGAATGTGGCAGTTTGAATCCGCTCCTGCTTGAATGTATGGATGAGCTTTCGGAGACCCTGCGGCATGGCGTGGAGAAAAAGCCTGTGGGACAGAGTGCGGAGCAGGTATATGAAACGATGGAGGAGCTTTACAGTGGACAGGATGTTATTGCGGCGCGCATGACAAAGCAGCTGGAGGAGGCCAACACAAAAGCAGAATTTTTCGCAAATCTCAGCGGAGAGCTGTGGTTTGAATATACTGCACAGCCTTCCTCTCTGCATCTTTCCAAGGGTGCAGTAGAGCAGACGGGACTGCCGGATGTGATTGTTGACCCGATGGAAAATGAAGCCTTTCTTTCCGTTTTCGGGAAAAAGACGCTTGCGCTGCTTACCGAGAAATTACAGGAGCTGCCGACTGACCGGACACAGCTGGAGTTTATGGTACAGATTGCGCTAAACGGAAAGCCGAGACAATGCCAGACCGCCATTTTGGTTTCGGGCAAGAGGGACGGCGAGGGACATTATAGCTCTCTGCTCGGAAAAATTATAGATATTGATGAAAACTATAAGAGAATACAGATGTATAATGCCGAAGCAGCGAAGCCTGCTTTGCAGGAGCAGGTGCTGCTGCCCATTCTGGCGAGTGGAGAAAATGTGATTCGGATTACGGAAAAGCAGGTTGGCCCTGTGCTGCAGGGATATCGGACGATGTTTGAAACGGTTCGGCTGGTGGACCCTGAAATCTGTATGCAGGTTTCTACAACAAAGGAGAGTCATTCTGTGCAGAAGAACGAGGATTGCTTTGCCCTCTGGGGGAAGTCGCGCCGCTGTGAGCGCTGTATTTCGCAGGATGCCGTCCGTATGGGAAAGATACAGACGAAGGTGGAGCCGATTGGCAATGATGTTTATTATGTATTTGCAATGCCAATCGAGATAGACGGAATGTCCTATTCTCTGGAATGTGTGAACCCGATTCGTTCGGAGGATATCAACGGCATAGAAAGCGAACACGTTCTGAATCAGCTGCTTGTGCGGAACAGGCAGGTTTATATGGATTCTGCAACAAGAGTATATAATCGCCGGTATTATGATGAACGGGTGCGTAACCTGAGCGGAGAATATGCGCTGGCGATGATTGATATTGATAATTTCAAGAAAATCAACGATCGCTTCGGGCATACCGCAGGGGATGCAGTATTGTATTATGTGGCGCAGACGATTCGCTCCATGCTGCGCAGCAACGATGCACTGATTCGCTATGGTGGAGATGAGTTTTTCCTGCTGTTTGATAATATGCCGGAGCGGATTCTGGAACGAAAGCTGGAGGAGCTCTGCCGAGCGGTGCACAGGATTGAGGTGGCGCAGTATCCGGAGCTGAAGCTGACCATCAGTATTGGCGGTGTGTATGCTTCGGGACGGATTTCGGATTTAATTCAGAAGGCAGATGCCGCCTTATATGAGGCAAAGAAAGAAAAGAATCGCGCGGTGATTTTTTAAGGAGGGGTATTTATGACGGTAAATGAATTTTATCAGAAGGTTGATGGAGACTATACAGATGCAATCAATCGCCTGCAAAGTGATGTGCTGATTCGGAAATTTCTGAAAATGCTGCCGGGTGACAACAGCATGACGCTTCTGGCAGAGGCAGTGGAAAAATCCGAGGCGGCGCAGGCATTTCGTGCGGTGCATACGCTGAAGGGAATGGCACTGAACCTAAGCCTTTCTGCTCTGGCGGAGGTTTGTTCCGCGATGACGGAGCTGCTGCGCGGCAAGGAGGCGCTGCCTGCGGAAGCAGGGCAGTATTATGATGCCGTAAGAAGGGAATACGAAAGAGTACGCGAGGCATTGGAGGAATTGGAGTAAGCGGCGGTGGTCTGAATGAAAAGAAAAGATGTGATTCTTTTGACTTCCTCCCAAAGAATGTGGTAAAATAAGATATTATGGATAGAACAAATTTTGTGCAAGGAGGAAGCGTATGTCTCAGGACAAACAGAAACACATTCGGAATTTTTGCATTGTGGCGCATATTGACCACGGCAAATCCACATTGGCAGACAGACTGATTCAGAAAACAGGTCTTTTAACAGATAGAGAAATGCAGGAGCAGGTTTTGGATAACATGGATTTGGAGCGTGAAAGAGGAATCACCATCAAATCGCAGGCGGTTCGTCTGATTTACCGCGCGCAGGATGGGGAGGAATATCAGTTTAACCTGATTGATACACCCGGACATGTCGATTTCAACTATGAGGTATCCCGTTCCCTTGCGGCGTGCGAGGGTGCGGTGCTGATTGTGGATGCGGCGCAGGGCATTGAAGCGCAGACACTGGCAAATGTTTATCTGGCGTTGGATAATAATCTGGAAATTCTTCCGGTTATCAATAAAATTGACCTGCCCAGCGCAAACCCGAAATGGGCAAAGCAGGAAATTGAGGATATCATCGGGATTCCTGCGGAGGATGCCCCTGAAATTTCTGCGAAAAACGGTATCAATATCGAGGAGGTTCTGGAACGCATTATTACAGATATTCCCGCGCCCGCGGGGGATGTCAATGCGCCGCTGAAGGCGTTGGTGTTCGACTCTGTATATGACCAGTACCGCGGCGTTATCGTGCTGATGCGTGTGTTTGACGGCTCGATTCGTAAGGGCAGCAGAGTCAAAATGATGGCAACAGGGAAGGAATTTGATGTTGTTGAGGTTGGCATTTTCGGCCCCGGACGTTTCCTGCCTGTGGATGAGCTGAGTGCCGGCATGGTTGGCTATTTTACGGCAAGCATCAAAACGGTATCCGATACACGTGTGGGGGATACGGTTACATTGGCGGAAAACCCGACCGCAGAGGCACTGCCAGGCTATAAGAAGGTAAACCCGATGGTTTACTGCGGCATTTTCCCTGTGGATGGGGCAAAATATCCCGATTTGCGCGATGCACTGGAGAAGCTGCAGCTGAATGATGCGGCGCTGTTCTTTGAGCCGGAAACCTCTGTTGCGTTAGGCTTTGGGTTCCGCTGCGGCTTCCTTGGACTGCTGCATTTGGAAATCATTCAGGAAAGACTGGAAAGAGAATATAATCTGGACTTGGTAACAACTGCCCCCAGTGTTATTTATAAGGTATATCTGACGGATGGGACAAGCTTTGATTTATCCAACCCGAGCAATATGCCCGATCCTGCCAGAATCGAGAAGATGGAGGAGCCGATTGTGAAGGCGGAAATCATGCTCCCGAAGGATTATGTCGGGCCGATTATGGAGCTTTGCCAGCAGCGGCGCGGCGAATACATCAGTATGGAATATCTGGATTCCTCCCGTGTGATGCTGACCTATCACATGCCGTTGAATGAAATTATTTACGATTTCTTCGATGTGCTGAAATCCAGAAGCCGCGGCTATGCCTCCTTTGATTACAGCCTGCTTGGCTATCAGGAAAGTGAGCTGGTGAAGCTGGATATTCTGGTAAACAGGGAGCCTGTGGATGCGCTGTCCTTTATTGTGCATAAGGATTCTGCAACGGAGCGTGGCAGAAAGATGTGCGAAAAGCTGAAAAAGGAAATTCCCAGACATCTGTTTGAAATTCCGATTCAGGCAGCAATCGGCAGCAAGATTATCGCCAGAGAAACCATCAGCGCAATGCGCAAGGATGTTCTGGCAAAATGCTATGGCGGTGATATTTCCCGTAAGAAAAAGCTGCTCGAAAAGCAGAAGGAAGGGAAAAAGCGTATGCGCCAGATTGGCAGCGTAGAGGTGCCGCAGAAGGCGTTTATGTCTGTACTGAAGCTGGATGAAGAATAAGACATTAAGTCGAAATCAGGATTTCGACTTGTTAAGACAGAGGAATAAACAGACGAGTTCCATCAGCTTAAAAGCCTCGAAACTCGCTGTTTTCCTCGTCGGAAATGAATTCCGACTGCGGATTCTATTTGGGAAACGGATTTGTTTCCCAAGCCCTTCCGCTGCCTAAAAATTACTTTGCCTATAGGCTAAGGGTGTGATAAATTTTATCACACCCTTTTTGCGTCCTATTTGAATTTCCATTGATATTTTTCCAAATCGACCCTTCCGTTGACTACCTCAATACCATCCGCCTGCAACAGCTTTTCCTGTGCAGCCTCTCCGCCGAAGGCAAAGGAACCGGAAAGCTCCCCTTTGGCATTGACAACACGATAGCAGGGGATATTTGCAGGGTCCGGGTTTTTATGCAGGGCATTGCCGACCGCGCGCGCCATATTCGGGTCACCTGCCAGCGCTGCAATCATCCCATAGGTTGCGACACAGCCTTTGGGGATTTTTTTGACCGCCTCGTAGATGCGCTTGGTGGGACTATCCGCAATCAAATCGTAGCTTTCGGCAATCATGCGCTTGATATCCTGCGTGGGAATGGTGCCGTCCAGAATAATCGTATTCCAGTGCATTTTGTTTTGATGATAGCCCGCAACCACGGCAGGATAGGTGTTCCGCCAGAAATCACGCCATTCGGGCGCTACCTTTACATTTAGATTGAGATATCCCCCTCGGTCATAAATCCAGAGAAATGCTTTTTTGTTTTCCTTTAGGCGAACCAACTGCCAATTTTGGTCACGAAAGGGACATTCTGTGTAGACCTCCGCAAAGGAGAGGGCATAGGCTAATATTTCTTCCCGTGTTTTCATCATCCATCACCTCTTGCTTTTTGTATGAAAAGGGGTTGCTTTGGTCAAAAGCGTTTTTCCAGCTTCATCAGCCGCCCGCGGATATGAACGTCCTCCATTTCCTTGCCGACGAGGATTTTCATTTCATAGGCAGGGTTTTCGGGCTGCAGCACAAGGGCGTTTTCCTTTTTAATCACACGCTTGAGGGTTGCATCGTCTCCGTTGACGGAAACAACGGCAATATCGCCGCTATCGACATCGTTTTGCTTGCGGATGAGCAGAAAATCTCCGGGATGAATACCGATATTCGTCATGCTGTCCCCTTTGGCACGCAGCCAAAAATATTCCTCTCCGCTATTCAAATCCTCCAAGGGTGTTTCGATATAGCCCTCGATATTTTCCTCTGCAAGAAGGGGGACACCGCAGTTGACAACGCCGACAATGGGGATGGGTCTTGTCTGGCGTGGCGTATAGGGAATGGCATCCGGCGGCAAATGCTCTCTATCCTCCAAGAGTGCGGATTTTTCAATGCCGAAATATGCCGCAAGCCGTTCCAGCTTATCTATGCGGGGATAGGTTTTCCCGTTTACCCAATCACTGAGGGTGGTATATTTTATATCCAGTGCCTCGCAAAGTGCAGCTCTTGTTTTTTGATTTTTTTCCATGTAATAGCGGATATTTTTTGCCAAAATGGTTTTGCTGTTATCCATAAAATCACCGTCCCATCTTTATTATACGGTTAAATCGTAAAAATGCAATATATTTTGGAATAATTACGAAAAAACCGTTGACAGATACGGTGAAACCGTAGTATGATTGTGTCGGATAAAGGAATAACTTATTTTTTTAAAGTATAATTACGGATAAACCGTAATACGAAAGGGGTATGAGATGAAGGAAAGAAGAATGTGGAAAAATACATGGCTGAAGGAGCTTGCAGGTAGGTATGGATTGGAAAAGGGAAAGTTTGTTATTGTTGAGGAGCGTTCTCTTTTGAAGGATTATACATATATTACACGGGAAATTCGTCATGGCGTGGTGCTGGAATTATATCCCCACCATTTTTACTGTCAGATGGAAAACGGCAGAAGGGAATCCTTCCGCTATAATGAATTTCTGGGGCATGAAGCAAGGCTCGTCCATCTGAAGGAGGAGCAACAAAAAAGCGTCCAAGCTTGGACGCTTTTTTTTGTTGCGGAAGGAAGCGGGAAGCAAGAGCGCATTACTTCGCTCTGACCCAAGTGGAATCCTGAGTTTGCTTTAGTTAAAATAATGTATTTACATCCAGCTCTTTTTCAATCATGCCTGCCTGATACATAAAATCAGCGGTGCGCTGGAAGCCCTCCTTATCCGCAGCAGTAATCTCTGTGGAGAAGTCATAATACTGTGCCATTTCCTTTACGGCATCCACATCCAAATCCAGCTCCGCTGCTGCCATTTCGTAGGCTTCCTGCTCGTGGTTCTGAATAAAGTCTGCGATTTCTGCCTGTGCGGATTGCAGCCTTTCGATGATTTCGGGGTGCGCTTCATAGAATTTATTTGTGACTGCTACTGCAATGATGGCGTTAATCAAGCCCTCGCCATCGGTAATCAGGTGATAGCCCTGCTGCTGTGTCTGATATGCGGCTGCACCTGCCAGCAATGCCACATCCACACTGCCGCCTTCCAGACCTGCCTTTGCTTCGGGAATGCCCATATTCACGAAGTTTACATCATCCACTGTCATATCCGCGGTTGCAAGATATGCCGCCAAGAGCTCATGTAGATTTGTGCCGACAGGGCCTGCAATGGTTTTGCCGCGCAAATCCTCAGGGGAGCTGATGCTTTCATCCTTGGAATACATGCAGAATGCCTTGGGAGAGCGGCTATACATATTCAGCACCTTGATATCTGCATCATTTGCGGCAGAAAGAATGACAGAGGTTGCGCCAACGGCATACAGCACCTGCACATCTCCGGCTGCCAGTGCCTGTGTCTGGTCTGCGCCGGAGGTGATTTCTGCATATTTCACTTCGATGCCGTCATCCGCAAAGGCTTTTGTGAAAATGCCTTCCTCCTTTTCCACGATAGAGGGCAGGTTTAGGGGAGAGGTGACATAGGTGAAGGTCAGCGAATCGAGAGAGGATGTATCCCCTGCGGTGCCGCAGCCTGTCAGCGCCGTCATAGCCAGAACAGCTGCCATTGCCATGCCAATCAATCTTTTTTTCATTTGTAATACCTCCTAAAAATTTTAAATGATAAAACGCTTATTTTAACTGCCTAAAGGTGCGCTCGGATCAGAAACCTAAAGACAGTTTTTTATAAATGAAGCTGTGCGAGAATTTCTCGTTTCAGTTCAATCAGTTCCTTGGATAATAAATCCCGATTTTCGCAATCCGTATCCAAAAGGAATTCCTTTTTGATGCATCCATCCTCAATAAAGGCAATTTTATGCCCCAGAAGCAGGGCCTCATCAATGCTGTGGGTGACGAATAAAATTCCTGTATTTTGACTTTTTTGCAGGCGAATCAGCTCCTTCTGCAGCTGCGTGCGCGTGAAATGATCCAATGCGGCAAAGGGCTCATCCATCAGAAGGAAGGAGGGCGCATACGCCAAAGCACGCGCGATGGCGGTTCTTTGCTGCATTCCGCCCGAAAGCTGATGGGGATAGGCTCTCTGAAAGCCATCCAGACCAACCGTTTCCAGCAGGGCTTGGATTTTTCCTGTATCATAGGAGTGCTTTTTCAGTCCGAAAATAGTATTATTCCATACAGTCAGCCAAGGCATGAGCCGCGGCTCCTGAAACACAAAGGCGGTTTTATGCGTGACCGCAAAGCGAATTTCTCCGCTGTTTGGCTTCTCCAAATCTCCCACTAAGCGGAGCAGGGTGGTTTTGCCGCAGCCGCTTTTCCCAAGAAGGACGGTGATGCTGTTTTCGGGAATCTGCAAGCAGATATCCTTTAAAATGGGGAAGGTCCGCCCGTCCACGGTGTATGCCTTCTGTATATGCTTTAATTCAATTCCAGCCATTTTCACCATTCCCCTTAAATAATTTTTTCAGCAAAAAGCCGAAGCATTTATCGGTTGCCAGACCGACAAGCCCAACCACAAAAATGCCGACAATCACCTTATCGGTGCGGCTCAGCTGCTGTGCGAACAGAATCAGATGCCCGATACCGCTGGAGGCTGCAATCATTTCTGCCGCGATGATGGCACGCCAGCTATAGCCCATGCCGATGCGCATCCCAACGAGAATATCGGCGGAGGCGTAGGGCAGGAGGATATAGCGGAATTTTTCAAATTTTGTGTAGCCGAAGGCATCCCCAACCTCCAATAGCCTTTGGTCACAGCCCGTAAAGCCTTTTACGATGTTCAGATACATCGGGAAGAAGGATGCCAGCACGATAATAACGGTTTTTGTGGTTTCCCCGATGCCGCACCAGAGAATCAGAAGCGGAATCAGACTCAGCGGCGGTACATTGCGGAAAAACTGCACGATTGCGTCATAATATTTTTCTGCGGCAGGCAGGAGCGTGCGGAACATCCCCAGAAGAAACGCAAGCAGAAAAGCAATACAGAAGCCCTTCAGAATACGGATAAAGGAAATCAGCACATCCCGAAGCAATTCTCCGGAGAAAAGCATGCGCAGAAAGCTGTCGAACACCTTTTGTGGTGTCGGCAGAAGATAGGGACTGAATATCTCTGCGCGGCAAAGCAGAAACCAGACCGCAAGCAGAAGGAGGATGCCGAGAAACGGCGCAAATGCCGAATGTATTTTTTTCATATAATACTCCTATAAAAAATGAGTCCACGCAAAAGCGTAGACTCATAAAAAGGAAAATTCCTTTGCTTTTATGATTTTTGTCTGAACGCCTTTTCATGCAGGTGTTGCCCTTTATGGTCAGTACGTTTTGGCGAAATTATTTATATTCGCCGGAAATTTTTGTAATATTTCCGTTTTTATCCAGTGTGAGAACAAGGTCGAGCTTGTCACCGGATTCGAGCCAGTCAATCAGCTTCGTAAGTGTTTTTACGCCGGAAGCATTGGTGATGCTTACCTTGATGTTATCTGTATCATCCTCATCAAAATCATAGCTGAAGACATTATCGCTGTATTTGCCTGTGATTTTGATATAATTCTTGCCAAGCTTGGAAAGCTCACCCTTTGCCTGTGTTACCTTACCTGTGATTTTTGTTACCTCATCATTTTTCACGGTAGCGGAAACATTCATGGTCTTTTTGTCCTTATAGGCATTATAGAAATCTTCCCATGTTTTAATCTTATCGGAGCCGTCGGTAATGGAGATATCGACATCATCTACATCATCAATATCATAGGTCTTGCTGCCGATTTTTACCGTACCGGTGTCCTTGCTTTCCTTATAGGTAACGCTTGCAACATTGCCGTCTGCATCATCCTCGCTGTCGGAGGTAGTTGCTGTGATTTTAGTAACGTAATCCTTTTTATTCAGTGTCAGTGTAACGGTAATGGTGCTATCCCCATCATCGTACAGATTATACAGATCCTTGTAGTCTTTTGTTTTGTTGTCAATCTTTACGGTTACATCTTCCGTATCATCAATTTCATATTTTGTGGTTTTTCCTTTCAGCTTGATGTAGCCTGTTTCTTTGGACTTATTATAGCTCATATCGGAGATTTTGCCCTTCAAGGAATCGCTGCTGTCACTGTCCTTTGTGGTGCCTGTGATTTTTGTCAGATTTCCTTTGTTGTCAAGGGTAACCTCGACCTCAATGGTTGCTTTGTCATCCTCTGCCTTTGTGAATAGGTCGTACAATTCCTTCAGGCTATAGCTCTTTTTGTCGATACGGATATCTACATCGTCTTTGTCGGTAAAGGAGTAGGTGCTGTCCTTATCAATCGTGATAGAGCCTTCTTTATCCGTTTTATTATATCTCACCTTTGTCAGGTTGCCTTTGGTTTTCTTGGTTTCCTTATAGGTTGCCTCCAGCTTGGTGATATGCAGGCTGCTGTCGAGCGTCAGGGTAACATCAATGGAGGTACCTGCCTTATATAGCTTTACAATATCGCTCATGGTGGCAGAAGAACCGTTCAGTGTGATGGTTGTGCCGCCGGATGCCAGCATGTAGTAGGCTGCGCTGTCCTTCAGATTGACATAGAAATTTGTCATGGTCGCAACCGTACCCTTCTGCGTGGAGATGGTCGGGTTGGTAGGTGTTGTCGGAGTTGTGGGTGTGGTCGGTGTGGTTGCCTTTTCCAGTACACCATACAGGTTTGTTACCAGAACTGCGGTTTCTGTGCGGTTCAGTGTCTTTTTGGGGTTGAATTTATTGGAATCGTCCCCATTGACTACGCCTACCCTTTTCAGCAGGGCAACATAGGGCTTCGCTTCTGTGGAAATGCGGCTGTTGTCCAGGAAGGTGGTTGTGGTTTCATTTGCTGTGTAGGAAGAAACCCCCTTTGTTAAGGCGCGCCCAAGGATGGTTGCTGCCTGTTCTCTTGTGGCAGGCAGATTAGAGCCGTTTTTCATGAAGCCGCTCAGGTTAGAGGTAGCCAGAATCCCGTTTTCCAAGCAGTAGGAAACGGCAGGATATGCCCAGCTTTGGATGCCGTAAGCATTCATGATGGGAGTCCATTTCTGGGTTACGCTGTCATCCGCCTTTGCCTTACCTGTCTGTATCAGCAGCTTATACGCCAGCTGGCAGGATTCGGACAGAGAAACAGAATCTCTGGGGCGAAAATGGGTTTTGCCGTTTCTGGTTTCCCCAACAACCAGACCCAGGCTTGCCGCCTTATTGATGGATGCTTCGGCACCCGCCCAAGGAGCCTGATTCATATCGGCAAAGGTTGCCGCATAAACAGAAAGCGGTTGGCACGCCAGCATTGCCGCCAAAGCCAAGGCTACAGTATGTTTTGTCTTTTTCATAGAGAATACCCTCCTTTTCTTTTCATCAATAGTAAGATTATAACAAATTTTTTTCTGCTATAGCAACAGTATACAACAAAATTACAGACTTTTGTAAAAATCAGTCAAATTTAAAAAACTCTTAAGAATTTCGCCGTCTGCATACTTCAGAGGGGAAAAGCATAGAGTATCCATAAGAATATCTGGGAGGAATGGGCGGATGAAGAATTGGAAGGGAGTATTGGCGATACTGCTGATGTCTGTGCTGTCGCTTGGGTTCAGCCTGTCTGCTTTTGCGGCGGAAACGGATGCATTGCAGCTGAAAAGTAAGAGTGCGGTGCTGATGGATGCAGGCACGGGAACAATTTTATATGAAAAAAACAGTCACGAGGCAATGCCGCCTGCCAGCGTGACAAAGGTGATGACATTATTGCTGATTTACGAAGCGGAGGCGGCAGGACAATTTGAATGGGAGGAAGCGGTGCAGGTGAGCGAGCATGCGGCGAGTATGGGTGGCTCACAGGTTTTTCTGGAGTCGGGCGAAACGCAGACAGCCGCAGAGCTGACGAAATGTATCGCGATTGCATCTGCGAATGATGCGGCGGTTGCCATGGCGGAGTTTGTGGCAGGCAGTGAGGAGGCCTTTGTGGAGCGGATGAACAGGAAGGCAGAGGAATTGGGGATGCAGGAAACGCATTTTGTCAATGCCTGCGGACTGGATGTGGACGGACACGAAACCAGTGCGTATGATATTGCGCTGATGAGTCGGGAGCTGATGACGAAATTCCCGGAGGTGCAGAAATATACGACCACATGGCAGGATACCATCATACATAAAACGCGCAAGGGGGAGTCCGAATTTGGCTTAACGAATACGAATAAGCTGATCAAATGGTATGAGGGTGCAACGGGGCTGAAAACAGGCTCTACGGGCAAGGCGCTTTATTGTCTTTCCGGTACGGCGGAGCGCAACGGGCTACACCTGATTGGCGTTGTGATGGCTGCGCCGGATTTCAAGCTGCGCTTTCAGGAAACCATGAAGCTTCTGGATTACGGCTTTGCCAATTACAGCGCGGAAAAGGGACTGCCCGCAGGGAAGGAAATGGGGCGTATTCCTGTGACGAAGGGCATGGAGGACAGCGTTTCGGCTGTGGTGCAGGAGGAGATTTCCATTCTTCTGAAAAAGGATATCGGCGGTGAATGGGAAACGAAAACGGAGCTTTTGCCTGCCATGGATGCGCCGGTTGCGGCAGGGGAGAAGGTCGGTGAACTGATTTATTTGCTGCATGGGAAGGAGGTCGGCAGGACGGATTTGATTACGGCAGAGGCTGTTGAAAAAGCAAATATCAATACTATGCTGCAAAGAATGCTAAAACAATGGTTTTAGGGGCAGAAGGCGCAGAAAATGAACTCCTGTCGGAGCGGAATTCGTATGGTGCAGCGCAGGGTTTTCCGTTGAAAATTAAAAATTTCCCAATCAACGATTTCGGCAGTATTGTCACCTCCTGTATGTTTCTGGTGCTTTTGGGCGGTATATCGCTTTTGGGTTTCGGAGAAAGTAAGGTTGGAGCAAAAAATTGTTCCAAAAAATATGGTTGGGAGAGGAGAAGATGCAGCAGAAAATAAGAAAAATTTTTTTATCAGTATTGCCTTTTTTTGCGGTTTTCATTCCGATTCTGTTAAGCGTACCACAGTCTGCACAGGCGTTGGAGCGGCGGAAGCTGATTCCTGTCGGCAGAACGGTGGGCGTAACGATGGATACAGAAGGGCTTCTGGTTTTGGAAACAGGCAGCGTAGTCGGAGCGGATAACGAAAGCCATGAACCCAGCAAGGGACTTCTGAAAGCCGGAGACCGCATTTTGCAGGCAAACGGCGAGAAGCAGGAGAATAAGGAAGCGTTTATGAAAACCATTCAGCAGAGCGAGGGGAACCCGATTTGTCTGCGTTTGGAGCGAAATGGCAGGCAAAAGGAGGTGAAGATTACACCGGTTCTGAGCAATACCGCGCAGACCTACCAGATTGGCGCGTGGATTCGGGACAGTATCCAAGGCATCGGCACAGTGACGTATTATGACGCGGAAAACGGTACCTTCGGCGCATTGGGGCATGGTGTGTATGATGTGGATACGGATGACCTGATGGTGACTCATGGCGGCTCTGTGGTGGATACCACCCTAACGGAAATTGTGAAGGGGGAAAGGGGGGCTGCCGGTGAATTGATTGGGCAGGTAGAGATGCAAGAGAAGCTTGCCGCAATCGAGAAAAATACGGAAACGGGCATTTATGGCAAGGCGGCGGCAGGCGTTTTTGCAGGTGAAAGCTATCCTGTTGCCACAAAGGCAGAGGTAAAAAAGGGCGCGGCTGTGCTGCTTTCCGATTTGGAGGGCAAGGGCGTGCAGGCGTATGCCATGGAAATCGAAAGTCTGGAGAAGAACGGCGGAAGACAGCATAAGGATATGAATATCCGCATTATGGATGAACGGCTGCTTGCGCTGACAGGCGGCATTGTGCAGGGCATGAGCGGTTCGCCGATTTTGCAGGATGGAAAGCTTGTGGGAGCAGTGACGCATGTGACTTTGGCAGACCCGACAAAGGGCTACGGCATTTTCATGGAAAATATGGCAGCATAAATTCTGAGAGATACGCATGGCAGGAATGTCATGCGTATTTTTCAATCTTATTTACATATTCCCTTTTTGTGCTTTCTGCTTTATAATAAAGAAAAAAGCGGATTCGTGTCTAATTGGGGAAAAGGAGGTTTTTCAATGAAGAATTTAAGAAGGATGTTGGCTTGTGGACTTCTGTTTTCACAGCTTTTCTGTGGGCAGGCATGGGCGGCGGAAGTGCATACACCCTGCTATCGGAACAGCGTGGATACGGAAAACAGTGATTTTGACAAGGGAGACTGGAAATACAAATTTACGGCGGATTTCGGGCAGGAGGCTGTGCTGACGGATGGAGAAAAGCATACATTTCTCATCATCAATGGCGGTCTGTCTGCAGAGCATATCATCATTGAAAACGGACGTGCCTTCATGGAGCTTGGGGCGTTGTGCGATGCGCTGGGTCTGCAAAGGGAAGAAGTGAAGGATACGGCACTTTCCGGCAAGACAATCTGCGTGGAAAACGAGATTTATGTTCCGGTGCGCGCTTTTGCGACACAGCTTGGTGCGACTGTAACCTATGGCATGCAGGAAGTGATGCCGATGGGGAATCCTTGTATCAATCTGGATAACCGAGCGCAGAAAATCACAAAGGAAGCAGCAGTGCAGAATGTAAAGGAAAAATTGCAGCTTTATTATCCGATGTTTCAGAAAAGCGAGAGCTATCAGAAGCTAACATCGTATGTGGGCGAAATGCAGACAGAATTTCAGAAGCTGCAGTGCGTGGATGAAACCGCAAGCTTCTGGGTTATCAAAGGTGTGCGTCTGTTCCTTGTGGATAAAGCAACGGGCGAGATTTATTATAAGCTGGGAGAAAGCAGCACAGGAAGTGGCTCTTACATTGAAACAGTTGGAAAATTAGAGGAAACGTATGAAAATCTGTTTGAAAATATGCTGCTGTGCGGATGATTTTTTTGTTGATGGAAAATGCAGAGCGGAGAAGCCTGTTTATAAAAAATAAAATATGACAATAAAAATGAAAAACCTGTGGTTTTAAGCATAGGCTTTTTTGTTGGCGCATTTATGCGTGGAAATAAACCCTCAGTTTTACTGGGGGAAGATAAAAACTTTAGTATATGAAACCCTCCTTGTTGTAAAATAGTAGTGGTTTGGCGACCGCATTACTAAAGACAACAAGGAGGGTTTTAACAAATGAAGAATGAAATAAAAAGCACGGCACATTCTAAATATCGTTGTGAATATCATGTGGTTTTTGCAATGGTATTTTCAATCACACATTGTTGTGTAAATTTCATCAAGGAAAGCTGTTACTCCATTTAATGATACCTTTTGAAAAAAAGCCAAAGGCCAACTTACCGAGCGACAATCTCAAGTACTACCGTCAGCGGAAACAGATGACAACAAGACAGTTGGCGGAAAAGCTGGATATTGTACCATCAACTGTTGTGATGTATGAAAATGGAAAACATCCTATTCCTTATGATGCAGCTATTAAGTTGGCAGATGTTTTGGAAATCGAAGCGTCCTTACTCTATGATGATTTCTCCCGTTTCCTTTCTGTACTATACCGAAGCGCTAAAGAGCGTTAGAGCGGCTCTGGGGCTGTCACAGAAGGCTTTTGCAGAACGAATAGGGATTGTACCAAGCTACTACTATAAAATCGAAGAAGGCAATCGCAGACCGTCACGAAAGGTTTATCAGAAGATATATGCTGCGATTGAAACGACCAGTCTACAAACTTCACTTTTAGGGGAGCATCCATTACAATGAAAGTGAAAGAAAAAATGATTGGAGGAGTTGTTATGACACAGAATTTGACTTATACCCGTTGTGGTGATTATCTCATCCCTGATATTCGGTTGAGCTATGTAAGTGATAAACCACTTGGGAAGTACGGTAGAATGCGCAGAGTTTTTCTTGCGGAAAATAATCCAATACTCTTAGATGACATGATTCTAACAGAGACATTATTTCCGCATTTATGGGAAATTGACGAAACAGCTCGCCGTAGAGTAAAACAGATAATGACTGAACTTCTGGAGAGAAATCCGGCTCCGGATAAGTCAACCCAACAGCTTGCTTGGGTGCAGCACATGAGTAGTCTAAAAGCACAGGCGGAGGAAATCGTTAATGCAGAACTGATTTTTTGCTAACAGAATATAGAATTTTTACTTAGGGCTGACTGTAACAGGTCAGCCTTATTTCTTTGATGGGACAATTCTTGAATTGTGTTTATGGCAGTCCCAGCATTGTGCTTTTGACAATTCAAGAACTGTCAAAAGCACAATGCAACAATACTGATAATAACTATACTGATTATAGTGATACGGATCTTATCCTTTCCTATTCGGAATGGAACAGGAATGATAAGATGCAATATAACTAATGTTGAGGCTGTGGTCTGCCTTTATTGTAGAAAATTTTTTCGCTATCTCATATAAAAGTGTGATTGATAAGCATTAAATTTTAATAATTTTGTGATTTCGGTTGTAATTTTCATGGGTTTCGCATATAATAAAAGCGTGATTATAAAGCATAAAACTCCAATAAAAATGTGAGGAGTGATTCTATGGAACGATTTATCTTAAAAAAATTGCTGGCTTGGAAGAATTCTCCCTACCGCAAGCCGTTAATCTTGAAGGGCGTACGTCAGGTGGGTAAGACTTGGATTCTGAAAGAGTTTGGCAGGCGCTATTATGAAAATACAGCCTACTTTAACTTCGACGAAAATGAAGAATATAAGCAATTTTTTGAAACAACTAAGGATGTAGATCGGATACTACAAAACCTTATGCTGGCAAGCGGTCAAAAAATCGTGCCTGAAAAAACCCTTATCATCTTTGATGAGGTGCAGGACAGCCATAAGGTCATTAACTCTATGAAGTATTTTTGCGAGAACGCACCGCAGTATCACGTTGCCTGCGCTGGTTCTCTGTTGGGTATTGCTCTGGCGAAACCTTCCTCTTTTCCGGTGGGTAAAGTCAACTTTATGCAGATTGACCCGATGACCTTTAATGAATTCTTACTTGCCAACGGTGATGAAAATCTGGCACAGTATCTAGAACAGGTGGACACTCTTGAACCCATCCCTGACGCCTTCTTTAATCCGCTGTATGAGAAGCTGAAAATGTACTATGTCACCGGTGGTATGCCGGAGTCGGTATTGATGTGGACGGAAGCACGGGATGTTTCTGCCATGCAGGAAGCATTGTCCGGAATCATCGGAGCCTATGAGCGAGATTTTGCAAAACATCCTAATCTCAGCGAGTTCCCGAAAATCTCAATGATCTGGAAATCCATTCCTTCTCAATTGGCAAAAGAAAACAAGAAGTTCATCTATAAAGTGGTCAAGGAAGGAGCACGAGCCCGTGAGTACGAGGATGCCTTGCAATGGCTGGTAGATGCCCGTTTGGTGCATAAAATTTATCGCAGCTCAGCTCCCGGCCTGCCGATTGCAGCTTACGATGACTTGTCTGCCTTCAAGATTTATCTGGTGGATGTGGGACTGCTCCGCCGTCTGGCACAGTTGGCCCCCACTGCCTTTGGAGAGGGCAACCGCCTGTTCACCGAGTTCAAGGGCGCTTTGACTGAAAACTTTGTGCTGCAGACCCTGATCACGCAGTTTGAAGTGGTTCCCCGCTATTGGAGCCAGAATAATCCACCTTATGAAGTGGATTTCCTCATTCAGAGAGAAAATGATATTTTCCCGATTGAAGTCAAATCCGAAGCTAATACCACCAGCAAGAGCCTTAAGAAGTTCAAGGAGTTGTTCCCGGACAAGGTCAAACTCCGCATTCGATTCTCTCTGGATAATCTGAAGCTGGATGATGATGTACTGAACATCCCTTTGTTCATGGCTGATCAAGCAGATAGATTGATTGGATTGGCATTAGAAAAGAAGAATAGCTTTGGTCAGTAATGGTTCATCAATATAAAAAGTAACAATTTGACCTATAGAATGAAAGAAATAGAAAGGTGATATGATGGTCAAAGGCTTCATTTTCTTCAGAGACGGAAAGATACCATTCGTAATCGAAAACTACCGCATGGAATTATTTACGGATGACTCGCTGCTGGATGATTTTTGTAAAGAATATAATTTTAAAGAAAACTATATCCTGCATGGACAATGTTTTGATATCGGAATTCGTGGACGGAAAGCAACTTTTTTAGTAGAAAACTCTATGGGCAGTACCTGCTATTTACGTTGCTATATTATCAATATGTTCGACAAAGATGAAGAGTATGACTCCATAGGCCTTCAATCACCGTCCCTCGATGAAGTTTTTAGATACGAATATGAATACATTGACATGGTGCGAGCGGGAATCAATTTGGCTGTAGAGCCTAAGGTTGTATATAAGGTTCCGTTTGGTATGAACGATCAGAAGTATGAATTAGAATTCCGGATAGGTCACGATAACCGGCTCGGGCTTTTGGAAGACCTCGACAGAAGGGGTGAACTGCTTCTGCCACTACACACCAACGAGATACAAGAGTGCTATGATATAACTAATGTTCTACATAGGCTTGCAATGTTTATGACATCCAATGCAGAAGTCCCTTTCAAACGGATTACACTTTATAAGCAAGGATTGAAAGCAGGGTGGTTCTACTGTTCTCTCATTTCAGAAGATATAGTTGGTGGGCATGGCGGTTTCTTCCACGAATTTGATGTTATGAAATACATCCCAAAAATCTTAAATAACATAGCGTTAGATTACGGCAATAAAATAACACAAAGCATTCCCCTGGGGCATTTAGGGGATTTTAACTCTATGTATACACCACAGCGATTTGTAGAACAAATTATGGCGTTTGAGTATTTATTCGACAAGCTGGATCACAAGAATGCTCAAAACCCTAAATTTCCCCTAAAAAAGAATTGGAATGTATGTTTAATGAATTTCCTCAATTACTATCACTAACGAAGATTCCTGCAGAGATGATTAGTGATCAAATTAAGGAAATTAGGCGTACTATTGCCCATGGATATGCGTATTACTATGATTTCAAAAATGACTCCAACACCAAATGTTTGATGATTCTTCTCGATAAATTGATCAAATGCATGAGCTTGAAATGGATAGGGTTTTCTAATAATGACATTTCAAACTATATTCTCTTTTAGAAAAAACATACAAGCTTGATATAGAAACTCAGTTAGATACTTAGAAATTAGGCAATATGTCCTTACAGATACTTAGAAAGGGCGAAAATGAAATGGCAAAGAAAGAAGTTAAAACCGATTTGTGGGTTGCTCGCCAGTTCGACGACTCCAAAATTAAATATGATGCGCAAGGCAGTGATGTTAAGGAAATTAACGATGCTTTACAGAGTGCATCAAAGCGAGGTACTGGCAATGCTGGCTACCCCGAGTATGTTGCTGTTGTGAAAGATTTTGTCATCGTTATTGAAGATAAAGCCGATCTGTCCAAACACCAGAAACTGACCAGTACGGGAATCCTGTCTGTCGTTCAGAAAGATATTGCAGATTACGCTGTTAATGGGGCATATTTTTACGCCAAGCACATTGCACAGAATAGCAGCTTCCATAAGATTTTTGCAATCGGCGTTTCTGGCGATGAAAAGCATCATAGAATCACTCCACTGTATGTGGATGATAGAGATGGCTATAAGCAGCTCCCTGATATTGAATCCTTTACCTCCTTCACCGCTGTCAATATCGACGAATACTATACTCGTTACGTTCTGGCAGAAAAGACCGATGTTGAAAAGACTACGGAGGAAATTCTGAAAGATGCGGCGGAACTGCACGAATATCTGCGCACCTATGGCTCCCTGAAGGATCAGGACAAGCCGTTGGTGGTCTCCGGTATTCTTCTGGCACTGGATGACAAGTTCTTCAAACCCGATGATTTGCTCGGTGACGAAACAACCACTGACGGCCAGTTGATTTACGATGCTATTCAGCGTCGCCTCAAAGCATCCAATGTTGGACCTGATGCAAAACGTGACAAGCTGATGAGTGAATTTTCTATCATCCGCACAAGCGCTCGTTTGAATGAAGTCGATGCTAAGCTGGGCAAAACGCCGCTTAAATTCTACACCGAGTTCTTGAAGAAAAATGTCTTTGACAATATTAAGTATCGCAGTTCCAGCGAGGATTTCATTGGAAGATTCTATGGCGAATTTATGAGCTATTCTGGCGGTGACGGCCAGACATTAGGCATCGTACTAACCCCACGTCATATCTGTGATTTATTCTGTGATTTACTAAATGTTCAGCCCTCTGATATTGTACTTGACCCTTGTTGTGGTACCGCCGGATTTCTTGTTGCAGCGATGCATCACATGCTTGAAAAGGTAGGTGCTGATCAGAACAAGCGAAAGAACATTAAGAAGAAGCAGTTGCACGGGTTTGAACTCCAAAGTAATATGTTTGCTATTGCTGCTACCAATATGATCCTCCGTGATGACGGCAACAGTAATATCAAGTGTGAAGATTTCCTTCGCCAGAATCCAGCGCAAGTACAGCTTAAAGGTGCTACAGTCGGCATGATGAACCCTCCGTACTCCCAAGGTAGTAAAGAGGATCCTTCTCAGTATGAACTGTCGTTTGTAGAGCATCTGCTGGATTCCCTCACAGAAGGGGCAAAAGCAGCAGTGATTGTCCCACAATCTTCTATGACCGGCAAGACCAAAGACGAACAGACTTTTAAGGAAAATATTCTGAAACACCATACGTTGGAAGGTGTCATTACCTGCAATACAGATACCTTTTATGGCGTAGGCACTAACCCTGTTATTGCAATCTTCACTGCACATGAGCCACATCCTGAGGACAAAGTGTGTAAATTCATTGATTTCCGCAATGATGGTTATGAAGTGCGTGCGCATATCGGTCTTGTTGAAGGCGATTCTGCAAAGGATAAGCGCCAACACCTACTTGATGTGTGGTTCGGCAGAACTGAAGCGGCTTCAAAATTCTGTGTGGAATCTACAGTAAAGGCTGAGGATGAGTGGCTACATTCTTTCTTTTATTTCAACGACGAAAAACCGACAGACGCAGACTTTGAGAAAGCTATTGGCGATTATCTAACATTTGAGTTTTCTATGATTATGCAGAATCGTGAATATCTGTTTAAGAACGGGGGTGCCGATATTGCAGAAGATTGATGAGAAAACATGGGAGGCTGTTCGCTTGACAGAGATATTTGACACAATCTCTCGTGGAAAGCGGATTAAAAAATCTGACCATATTCCTGGTGATGTTCCGTATGTTTCATCCACAGCGCTTGCGAACGGTACAGATGGAAGTTGTGGCAATGAGAAGAATGTCCGAAAATTCGGTGACTGTCTTACCCTTGCGAATAGCGGAAGTGTTGGTTCCTGCTTTTATCACCCTTATGATTTTGTTGCCAGTGACCATGTGACTGCTTTATGTCGTGAGGGGACCAGTGAGGACTGTTATTTGGGCTTATCTGCACTTGTTGGGCGTTTAGGTGAAAAGTATAATTTTAACAGAGAGATTAACGATGTTCGTATTTCCAGAGAGCGTGTTATGCTTCCTGTCCATGAAGGTGTTCCGGATTACGAATATATAGAAAAAATTACACAACAGAAACGCCAAACGATGCTGAACAAGTACCGTATCTATGCCCAAAAATGTATTGCTGACTTGGGTGATGAATCCGAGTTGCCCGCATTATCTGAAAAAACATGGGATTCTTTTTCCATCTCAGACATTTTTGATATTTTGCCCGGAAAGCGCCTGGTCGCAGCAGATACTACTCCTGGAGACAGACCATTTATCGGAGCTTTGGATAACAGCAACGGCATTGCACGTTTTGTGAATGACACAAATGTGTCTCTGGATAAAAATGTGCTCGGCGTAAACTATGATGGTAATGGTATGGTAATAGGATTCTATCATCCATACGAATGTATTTTTTCTGACTCAGTAAAGCGATTTCACCTGAAGAATCATGAGGATAAAGCGTTTGTGCTGCTATTTATGAAGGTTGCCATTCTGCAACAGAAAAGTAAGTTTGGCTATCTGTATAAATTTAATGCAGAACGCATGGCTAATACCAAAATCATGCTGCCTGTTACCGATGACGGCGCTCCTGATTACGAATATATGGAGCAGTACGCCAAAAATCTGATGCTCCGGAAGTATAAGCAGTATTTGTCATATCTTAATTCAAAAGAAAAAACTGATACGGTAGCTACAGACAATTGACAGCTTACTACAGATAAAAACGGAGGCAAATATGCAATTATCAAAAATCAGAATTAAAAATTACAGATTGCTTATTGATGCCGAATTAGAAGTTGATCCCAAGACAACTTTAATTGTGGGTAGAAACAACACAGCCAAAACATCCTGCTTTTCGTGCATTGGAAAGGTACTGGATGGAGAAACCGTATCTTTCGATGACTATCCACTATTAAGGCGAGAAGATTTCTATACAAAAATTGCTCTGTTTATGGAGAAAAAGCTCTCTTATGAGGAACTCTGCAAGCAGATCGAAGTTGTCTCCATAGACTTCCTGGTAGACTATTCGTTAGATGACCCAGATGATAATTTGGGGGCTTTGTCACCTTTCATTATCGATGTCGATGTGAACACAACAACAGCTCTGATTCGTGCAGAGTATCGACTAAAAACCGACGAAAAAACCTTGTGGGCTTTCTTGGAAAGCAGCTATTATAAGGACGGCGCTTTTTTGCCGAGTGAAGAAGCGCACGAGGTACTTGTCGATAACTTCGATAAATTATTTGGATTAACCGTATATGCCATCAATCCAAACAATATGGAGGACAAACAAGTAAAAAGCCAAAAAGAATTACATGATTTGTTTCCATTCCATACCATTCCTGCCGAACGAGTTCTTGGTGAAGATGACACGCATAACAGTTCTCTTGGCTCGCTAAATTCTGGTTTCTTTGATATGAGCGAAGCAGATTTGGATCCGAAAGTTGCAGAAGAAATCAAGATGTTGCGTACAATAGTCGAAAAAGCCAATAAAGATGTTCAAAAGCAAAGTGATGAAATTCTGAGTTCCGTTGTGAACAGTTCTATTGGCTTTGGTTATCCCAACATAGAGGAATTAAAGCTTGGGGTTACAACGCAGCTCAGCATCGATGATCAGATCAAGAATCAAACCAAGCTATCGTATATTTCCGGCACAGCAAACGAAAGTTTGCCGAGTTCTCACAATGGCCTTGGCTATAAAAATCTGATCAAAATGGAGTTCCTCCTTGCTGCATTTGCCAGGGATGTTGAAAAACGTGGTGTTGCGTGCGTTCCACTGCTCTTCATTGAAGAACCGGAATCACATATGCATCCGCAAATGCAGACCGCTTTTGCCACATATTTGGAAAAGTTTCTTGGCAAGCTCTCTAATGTCCAAATCCAGACTTTTCTAACCTCGCATTCTGCTCACATAGCAAACACCATGGAGTTCGCAAAGGTTCGCTATGCGCAAAAGTCTAATGCCGGTGTGATTTACAAGAATTTGAACACCTTTGCTCAGGCCAATTCTGATAATGTAAATTTCATCCGGAAGTATTTAACTTTGACCAAATGTGATTTGTTTTTTGCTGATAAAGCGATTTTTGTTGAAGGTGCTTCCGAGCGTTTGTTGCTGCCAGACATGATTGAAAAGTGTGAAGCGACCGGAGTGTTTGGTTCCGGTAAGCATCCTTTATCTGCACAGTATTATACGTTGATTGAGATCGGTGGAGCCTATGCACATAAATTCATTCCATTTATTGAATTTTTGGGAGTACCATGTCTGATTCTTACTGATTTGGATTCTGTAGCAGACCGAATAAGCAAAGGTGGAAAAGTAGTAAAAAAGTCCGTAGTGGTTAGCCAAGGGGAAACAACATCGAACGAAACCATAAAATGGTGGATCCGCAGAAATAAGGGTCTTCCAGAGAACGACACATCAAAAATCAACCTCACAGTAATCACCTCGATGTCTCCGGATGACAAGACCAGGGGCAAATGCCATATTGAGTTCCAAACGGCCGAAAACGGATTGTGTGGACACTCGTTGGAGGAAGCGGTTCGTAATGTCAACCGAAAGCACTACGATTTAGGCGACAGCACAAGCGAAGAAGATCTTGAATTTAAGGGCAAAAGCAAAACGGATTTTGCTCTCGATCTTATTTGTGAATGCGCCGATTATTGCGTTCCGGCGTACATAAAATCGGGATTAACATGGCTAAATAACCAACGAGTTCTTGAGTAAGGAGGTGCCAGTACATGGGTGGAAAGCATACAGGTGCAAACTATGATCTTGCAAAAGCTGAAGCTGACAAAGTTGATGAACAGATTATTGAAACACTTAAGACCGGGCACAGTTTTCGTGTCGAAGCAGGTGCGGGTTCTGGCAAAACTTACTCTCTGAATCGAGTAATTGAATGGATACAGTCAAATAAATGGTCTGATTACAGTCGAAAAAAACAGAATGTGGTCTGTATCACCTATACAAATGCAGCTGTAGACGTGATTGCAGAGCGACTTGCAAAAGATTCGTTTATTCTCCCTTCCACAATCCACTCGTTTGCTTGGAATGCTATCAAACAATATCAGAGTGTTTTGATTGATGCTGTTACAACTAACCCTGATTTTCTACCGGATGAGGGTGATTCTAATAAGGTTACAGAAGTTGCATATACTTTGGGACATCGCTACAAAGAAAATGGTATTCAGTACCTTTATCACGACGATGTTCTAAAACTATTCTGCCTACTTTTAGATAACGCTAAGTTTCGCCGTGTGTTTGCGGACAAGTATCCTTTAATTCTAATTGATGAATATCAGGACTCTTATAAGCCTATTATTGACCGATTTGTTGATTATTTTATTGCAAAGGGTATTGGCCCGCAATTCGGTTTTTTCGGTGATGCTTGGCAAACAATCTATCAATCCAATAAGGCTTGTGGCGCAATAGAACATGACAATATCGATGTAATCAAGAAAAGTTCGAATTTTAGATCCTCACCGAGAATAGTACAACTTCTCAATGATATTCGTCCAGACTTACCCCAAAAATCAGCAATAGATGACTTTGAAGGAGAAGTGTTTGTTATTACATGCGAGGATTATACTGGACCTCGTCGTACAGACCGTAATTTCAAGAACGAATTACCTCCAGAGGAATTGAAATCACGATTAAACAAGGTTACTGAAAAAATAAAACAAGAAGCACCTGCGGATGAAGAATTAAAAGTTCTAATGATTACGCACAAGGTTCTTGCTACACAGCAAGGATACGAGAAACTCCTGGATATTCTGAATGACGGATTGAGAGACAAAGAAGACCCGTTCATATTGTTCTTTATGGAGACCGTTGAACCGATCTATCATGCGCTTAGCACCTCCGATATGCAGTTGCTTTTTGATATACTTGGAATTAAGCGTTATCCAATTACCAAGAAGGCTGAGAAAAACAAGTGGAAAGAACTACAGCGTCAACTTGATGAGGCACGCAAGAAAAGAGCCATTGATGTTTTTGAAATTATCAACCGGACTAAATTGATTCCTATACCACCCAAATTGGATGGTTGGTATCATTTGTACCAGAATACACCTGAAACAATATATGCTTCTAATACTTCAATAGAAGCGTTCTTGAATCTGGATTACGCACAGTTTATTGCTGTGAAAGACTTCTTACATCCAGAAGCACAGTATTCTACAGAGCACGGAGTCAAAGGAGAAGAATACGACAATGTGATTTTTGTTATCAGTAAAGGATGGAACCAGTACCAATTTGAAACCTATGCTCCAATGATAACAAAAAAAGCTGTCATACCAAGTGGAAAACAAGCTTCCTTTGAGCGTAACCGCAATTTATTTTATGTATGTTGTTCAAGGCCAAAGAAAAGGTTGATTTTCTTTGTAACGGTTCCTATTGATTCCACCTTCAAATCGTTTTTGGTTGAATTTGTTGGAGAACAGAATATTTTTACCTTCAGCCAGTATATCGAAAGAAAATCGATTAAGTAGTCAGAAGTAAGACATCACTCATCGTTCTTTGAACGGTGGGTGATGTTGCTATAAATTCAATTATTATTTCATAGACTCTTTTCTGTTGCTTATTTCATGAGACAAATTATAAGAACAGCGTTCAGGATGAACGAGCAGCCATCAATGAAATTGATGTTCAAAGGGTATCAGGGAGTTTTCCCTGACAAGTCATTTTGCAAATTGAGTCGAAGAAGAAAATGCAAAAATGAGCAAAGTGCTATAACTTTGCCCTGCTTGCCAGTTTTCTTCCAACATATAACTTGTGTCCAAGTTGGGAACAAGTGCGGATTAATTTCTGCTCTAATTGGGCAGAAGTCGGAATCGGAACTTTCTCCCAATTTGTGCGAAGATGTATCAGTTTTTATTCCCGACTTGGAAATAATTTTGCCCGCATATTATAGGCGTTACAAATTGGCAAGCAGTGTAAACCTGTACAGGTTTACTCATTTTCTTGATCTCCCCTCTGGGTCAATCTTCGTAAATTGCTTGTTGGGGAAGCATCCCCAATCCCCTTTGAACGCCACCTGCGGTGTCAGCTGCGCATTCATTCTGAATACTTTTACTTACTGACTTCTGCGCAATTTGCATAGAAGTTCAATTTTTCCATAAATGAAAAAATGAAAATATGGGAGAAGTTGTCCCTGATTATTTGTGTGATGTGTGGCGATCCACTTCCCGACAAATTGTCGGGAAGCCTTGTGGGCAACTCACCCACAAGTAACGAAAGTGGCAATGCTCGGATACAACTTCATCCCAAGTTGGGATGAAGTGCTACGGTGTAACTTGTACCAAAGTAAGGCGTAGAGATTTTGTATTGTAAATTCTTGATGAGATGTCTGAAATTTCATAAATGTCAAAATGACTTCTGGACAATTTGTCCAGAGGTATCATTAAGCTTCGATTAGAAAATCAAAAATATCCTTACTACAACTTACGGTAAAATGAAAATCTGCTATTAGCTACCTGTTCTCAACTTTGGGATATGCTCTTGGCTGAACTTGACAAGATTGCTTATTTCGACATTTCGTGCTATGATAGTTACAGATGAAAATTAAATACTGCTTCATACAAGATTTTATTGATGGGCAAGCCCCATATTTATACAAACATATTTTTAGTCAGTCCGAACTGTCGGAGCTGTTACATGGAAGCATCAAGTCAGATACAGAATCTTCTTGTGTCTGTTATTGTTGCATCTGTGTAGCAGCTTTTTTCATTATCTGACTTTGGACCAAGTCGGTCCGAAGTCAGAACCCCAGACAGAAACGGAGGAAACTATTTGATTGCAATAATTCACAGAGGACAAAAATTCAAAGAAACTATGGAAGCCTTCCAGCAGAAACGAGCGGAATTTATCGCACAGGAAATCAGAAATTTTGATGCAGAAACCTTGTATGTGTTTCTGG
>OGHO01000635.1_pt1 | contig 42634 bp, 32 predicted proteins | sample 1571421 | NCBI WGS metagenome assembly OGHO01 (sample SAMEA2581937, study PRJEB24529) | metagenome | biome: Human gut stool | place: China | collected 2011
ACATATTCTGTACTTGCTGCGAATAGGTCATAATCATACTCTCCTTTTGACAAATTGATGCCACGCAGCAGGGGGGCTCCCCTGCCGTTTGCATTCGACCGGGCCCGCCGCTCTCATCGGTACGCCCAGTACTACCACGCATAGCTTCATTATAGAGGACCTTTTCGCAATTTTCAAGACGTTTCCGACAATTTTTCTACAAAGTTTTTGACAGTTATTTATAGCTAACCGCCACATTTTATGCTTTTCCCGTTTCGTTTGATATTTTTTTGTCAGGTCTGCCAAAAGGTTCAGTTTTTCTTTGGTGGTTTTTGCCGTTGGACCGGCTGCAAGGCCCAGATGGCTGCAAAGCCTGCCGCCGCCCCGCCGATGGCCAGCCAGTGCCGCCCGGTCTCCAGCCCCCAGAGGTTGGCTGCAAAGGGGAACGCCAAGCTGCCCACGCTCTGCCCCAGGGCCAGAAAACCGTAGTTCACCCCCGCGTGGGGCAGACCGAACAGGTCGGTGGAAAGGGCAGGCAGCACCGCCGCCAGTGCCGAGTAACAGAAGGTCAGGCTGGCATACACTGCCGCCACGGCCCACCCTTGCGCAAACAGAAACACGCCGGACAGCACGAATGACACCGCGAACAGGAGCAGATCGGTCGGGCGGCGGCCGATTTTATCACTGAGCAGGGGCATCAGCAGCCGCCCGGCCGCACTGCCCACACTGCCCAGCACCACGCTCCACAGCGCCGCGCGCTCATCCAGCCCCCGCTCCATGCCCAGCTTCAGGATGATGGGGCTGAACAGCAGCACCGCCGGGGTGGAACAGCAGACCGCCCCCGCGCAGAGCCAGTATTGCTTCGTGCCCAGCATCTGCAAGGGGGCCAGGTCGAGCGGCGGGGCGTTCCTGCCCCGGCCCTGTTCTTCCGGCCGCTGCTTTTCGGGCGGCGGGTCGATGAGCAGCAGACTGCCCGCCAGACAGACCGGAAGGGTCAATGCCCCCAACGCCCAGAACGCGCCCCGGATGCCCTGCACCGGCCCGAAGCCCTTCAGCGCCGTCCGGACGAAGACGGTGAGAAATGCGCCGGACAGGCCCACCGCGCCCCCGATGACGCCGGTGGCCAGCCCCTTGCGGCCCTTGTACCATTTTTGGGCGCAGGACTGGATGGACGGATACAGAAACGCCGTGCCCAGCCCCGCCGGGATGCTGAATGCCCCAAAGAAAAAGCCGCCCTTCTCCCCCGGCAGCAGCGCCGCCGCAAAGAAGCCGCCGCAGAGCAGGGCCGTGCCCCAGAGCGCAGCGCACCGGGGGCCTTTGCGGTCCTGCAAAAAGCCGCCGATCACGCACCCGACGCCGAACGCTGCGATCAGAAGGCCAAACGCATACCCGGCCCCCTGCTCGCTCAGACCGTACTCGTCCATCACCGGCTGCTGGAATACGCCCCACGCGGCGGGCAGGCCCGTCAACACCTGAATGGCGGCCCCCGCCGCCAGGATGGCCCACGGATGTTTTGCAGAAAACTGCTGCATTTTTGCATCACCTCTGCCCTTAGTCTGCCCTTTTTGATTGACAAACGAGCAGATTCTTTTATAATTGTAGGTACTATGAAAAGAATAACCCTCTCAGGCGCTTCGCGCCAGCTCTCCCAAGGGGAGAGCCTCTGGCGGGCTGGTTCTGGCCCTGCTGGCTGCTCAGGCCCATCCTTCCGAAAAGCCGTGGGCCTTGCGGCAAAGGGCAGGCAGATGCTGCCCATGAGGACAAGGCTCAGCCGCGTAAGAGCCGAAGGCGACAACGTGCAGACCTGCCCGACATGCCAATGGCTCCCCCTTTGGGGGAGCTGGCACGCGAAGCGTGACTGAGAGGGTATAGAGAGAGGATCATCCATGAAAACACAGGCATTAAAGGGTATGCGGGACCTTCTTCCCGCCGAGCAGGCCCTGCGCGACTACATTCAGGGCAAAATTCTGGAGACCTACCGTGCCTCCGGCTTCGAGCGCATCTCCACCCCCATGCTGGAGGATATGGAGAATCTGGACAAATCCGACGGCGGCGACAACCTGAACCTCATCTTCAAGGTGCTCAAGCGCGGCGATAAGCTGACCAGCGCGCTGGACTCCGGCGACCCGAAGCAGCTGTCCGACATGGGTCTGCGCTACGACCTGACCCTGCCCCTGAGCCGCTTCTATGCCGCCAACAAGGACAAACTCCCCCACCCCTTCAAAGTCATCCAGACCGACCGCGTCTTCCGCGCGGAGCGCCCCCAGAAGGGCCGTCTGCGCGAGTTCGTCCAGTGCGACATCGACATTCTGGGCGACGAATCCCCCAACGCCGAGGTCGAGCTTATCGACGTGACAGCCCGCGCCCTGCTGCGCATCGGCTTCACCGGCTTCACGGTCAACATCAACGACCGCCGCATCCTGCGCGGGATGCTGGAGAGCATGGGCTTTGCCGCCGATACGCTGGATTCCGTCTGCATCACCTTCGACAAGATGGACAAGATCGGTGCCGAGGGCGTCAAGGCCGAGCTGACCGAAAAGCAGCTGCCGGAGAGCGCCATCCAGGCACTGGCCGACTTCATCGCCGCCGGTGACGTCACGCTGGACGCCGTCGCTTCCCGCTGCGCCGACCCCGCCATCGCCGACGATCTGAAGTATGTTCTCGCCACGGCCAATGCCATCGCCGACGGCCGCTTCGCTGTGGCCTACTGCCCCAGCCTCGTCCGCGGTCAGGGCTACTACACCGGCATGGTGTTTGAGATCACCTGCCCGCAGTTCAGCGGTGCCGTGGCGGGCGGCGGCCGTTATGACAACATGATCGGCAAGTTCCTGGGCACCAGGGTGCCCGCTGTCGGCTTCTCCATCGGCTTCGAGCGCGTCTGCGGCATCCTGCTGGAGCAGGGGTATCAGATCCCCGGTGCCAAGCAGAAGATCGCCCTGCTCTACGGCAAGGAGGCAGATTTCCCCGCCGTCCTCGCCAAAGCCGCTGCCCTGCGCGACAACTACGAAGTCACCATCCTGCCCCAGGGCAAGAAGCTCGGCAAACAGCTGGGCCAGCTCGAAGCTGCCGGTTTCGCCGGTGCCGCCTTCATGGACAAGGACGACGTAAAGATCTTCGCACAGCAGTAACTTTTCCTGCGACACAGAAAGCCCCCGCCGACGAACGGCGGGGGCTTTCATGTTATCGGGCAGCTGTGCAGTCTCTCACCGGGCATGAGAAGAGACTTTTTTCGCATTGGGATAGATGCGCTCCATCCGGGCATTGTCAAAGTGCGCATCCAGAACCACATCGACGGGGTTCGCCGCCTCCACACCGCTGGTGCGGGCATCGTACCGGGCCAGCGCAAGCGCTGACACCAGCATATTCACTGCCATAAAGACGGCCAGCGCCGCCGTCATCCAAGGGCGGATGCGGGATTTCAGCTTTCCCATGCACTTTGCCACCAGCGGGTAGCCGTACCGCATCCAGGTCACCGCCGCAATGCCCCAGAAGAAGCAATACAGCAGGTTGATGCGCCCGCCGAGGTTGAACTTGAAGCCGCTGTAATCCCAGAACACGGTGCCGAACAGCAGCTCGGTGACGGCGCTGCACACATACTCATACGCACCGCCGAGGATGACGCCGAACCAGAAGATACGGCTCTCGCTCTGGTGCTCGCTGCCCCGCAGAAGGACGGCGGCCAACACCAGCGCCAGCCCCCACACCACGCTGAACGGGCCCCACACCAGGCTCGACCGGCTCATCCAGACACCGGCCGTGATGCGGCAGAACAGGGTCTCCACCACATCGCCGAGGAAGGCCCCCACCACGAACAGCCAGACCAGGTCGGATACGCTCATCGCCTTTTCGGCGCTGGTGGTCGGCTCCGGGCGGGCCGCTGCGGGGTAGGCCCGCTGAATGCGGCGCTCGACGCGGGCGGCGATCTTCTGCTGCAGCCGGTCGGTGCCCTTGCCCAGCTCCTGCCCCAACTGTTCCAGCCGGGGGTGTCTGGCGGCATACTGCCCCACGACCACCACCGCACCGATCTGGTCCAGCACGGCGACCGTCATGCTGACCCATACCGCGATGTGGAGCAGCAGCGGCGGCAGCCAGGCGCAAAACCGCAACAGCAGGTCGTTGCCCCAGCGGACTGCTACTGCGCCCAGCACACCCCACAGGGCAGAATATTGCAGGCAGACGTAGCCGTCCAGGTTGAATTTTTTATCGGAGTAATCCCACCAGCGGCGGTGGTGCACCCGTTCCAGCAGTTTCGCCGTGATCCACTCGACCACGGTCGCGATCAGAAAACTGCCCGCGAACAGCGCGAACCAGTTGTTGCGCAGGTCGGCCAGACCCACGGCCAGCAGAACGCCCGCTGTGCCGTAGACGAAGCAGAACGGGCCGGAGGCCACACCGCGGTTGGTGAACCGGCGGCCTTTGGCGGTGGCTACGACCGTCTCCCCCACCCAGCCCAAAAACGAGTAGACCAGATAGATGACGCTGAGGGTATAGAAATTCAGTTCCATCGGCTGCTGCCCTCCTGAAACAAAGTGTACTCTGATTGTACCCGGTTTCGGGGCGTTTGACAAGCCCGAATCGCAAAAATGCCACCTCCGGCGCTGCGGCCGAAGATGGCATTTTGAGGTTTTGGATGTTACTGCAGGCCGGACCGGAGCGGGTTACAGCTGGCTCTTGTACAGCTCCACGATCTCTTCCACGCTGGTGTCACGCGGGTTGCCGGGGCGGCAGGCGTCGGCGTAAGCGGACTCTGCCAGGAACTGGATGTTCTCTTCCTTCAGGATGCCGTGCAGGTTGGCGGGGATGCCCACATCTGCACTCAGCTGCTTGACGGCGGCGATGGTGGCATCGGCTGCCTCGGCGTCGTTCATCTCGTCGATGCCCTGGACGCCCATGGCCTTGCCGACAGCACGGTAGCGCTCACCGGCCACGCTCTTGTTGTATTCCAGACCGACCGGCAGCAGGATGGCGCAGGCCACACCGTGCGGGGTGTCATACAGAGCGGACAGGCCGTGTGCCATGGAGTGGACGATGCCCAGACCGACGTTGGAGAAGCCCATACCGGCGATGTACTGGCCCAGAGCCATGCCCTCACGGCCTTCCGGGGTGTTCTGGACTGCACCGCGCAGATTCTCGCTGATGAGCTTGATGGCTTCCAGATGGAACATATCGGAGATGGTGCAATGGCCCTTGGTGATGTAGCCCTCAATGGCGTGGGTCAGAGCGTCCATACCGGTGGCAGCGGTCAGGCCCTTGGGCATGGAGGACATCATATCGGGGTCCACGACGGCGATCTCCGGGATGTCGTTGGTATCGACGCAGACGAACTTGCGCTTCTTCTCCACATCGGTGATGACGTAATTGATGGTGACTTCGGCCGCAGTACCGGCGGTGGTGGGCACAGCGATGGTGAAGACGGCGTGCTTCTTGGTGGGTGCGACACCTTCCAGAGAGCGGACATCCGCGAACTCCGGGTTGTTGATGATGATGCCGATAGCCTTCGCGGTGTCCATGGAAGAGCCGCCGCCGATGGTCACGATGCAGTCTGCCTCAGCAGCCTTGAAAGCCGCCACGCCGTCCTGCACATTGGCGATGGTGGGGTTGGGCTTGATCTCGCTGTACACAGCGTAGGCAAAGTTTGCCGCATCCAGCAGGTCGGTGACTTTCTTGGTCACGCCGAACTTGATGAGGTCGGGGTCGGAGCAGACGAACGCCTTCTTGTAGCCGCGGGCGGTCAGTTCGGGAACGATGTTCTCGATGGCACCGTGGCCATGGTAGGAAATGGTATTCAGTACGATACGATCAGCCATAATTACGATCCTCCAAATCATTGTACCCGTTTTCAGCCGGGTCTCTCTGCCTTTTACTTTACCATATTGTTAAAAACTATGCAATGTCAAATTCTTATGATTTTTATGAATTTTTTATACACATCTCACTGTTTCTGGACAAATGTGCTGTTTTTGTGCAAAAAAGTACCCTCTCAGTCAAACCCTGTGGGTTTGACAGCTCCCCCGATGGGGGAGCCCTTGGCAGGCCGGACAGGCTCTGCTGGATGCTGAAAGCAGTTTGGATCGGAAACAAAAGTGCTCCGTCGTCAAGACCAACGGCATCGATACAATGGCTCTGACAAAAGAGCGTTTGTACGGATGCTGTAAATCGAAACAGCGGAGCACTCTATTTTATGGTTCCAAAAAACGTTGCTCATCCAGCACAACCAGAACCGGCTCGCCAGTGGCTCGCCCTCTGGGAGAGCTGGCGCGGAGCGCCTGAGAGGGTAAGTCTTACCACAGCCGGATGACCTTGATGACGCCTTCGGCCTTATCGCGGGCCAGCTCCAGATGGTGCTGCAGCGCATCGGCGGCGGTGTCCCAGTTGTCGTTCAGGGCCGCATCCAGGATGTGCAGATGCTCCTCGCAGGTCTGGTCCTGATTGATCATGCTCACCTTGCCGGTCATGATGCGGAACCGGGTGTTCAGGCCGGTGATGCGGTCATAGGCCGAGCGCAGGTACTTGTTGGGCAGGCTGCTCATCAGCAGCTCGTGGAAGTCATCGTCCGACTTGCAGAAGTCGTCGATGCGGTCCGGGTGGTGCATCAGTTCCTTATAATCTTCCAGTTCCTGCCGGGGAATCAGGTTGCCGTAATTGCGCAGCGCATACGGCTCCACCAGAAGGCGCATCTCGAACATGCTGTGCACATCGTCCTCCGTGATGCCGGAGACCATCAGGCCCTTTTTGGGCAGAATGGTGATGAGACCCTCCTGCTCCAACCGGCCCAACGCATCCCGCATGGGGGTGCGGCTGATGTTGCCCATCTCCGCACAGAGCTTCTGCTCGTTGAGAAACTCATTGGGACGGTACTCACAGTTCAGGATCTTTGTTTTCAGGTACTGGTAGGCCTGGAGCTTCAAGCTCTGCTTTGCCTGCTGTTCCATCTCTTTCATCTTTCCAATCTCCTAACCGAACAGATCATTTCATTCCGATGTTCGTCTCAAACAACGCAAAGCCGCCCGAAAGGCAGCTTGTATCCCTGAAATAATCCAACTCATCTCATACGAATATTATCACACAACTTGTCAATCTTTACAAGAGTTTTTCCAAAAGATTGGGAGCTTTTCCGTTTTGTACAGATATTCTGCCGTGTTTTCTCGCATTATTCACAAAGTTTTTTGTGCTTGTCACCAACTCTCCCATCTTGTTTTGCATCGAAGGATAAATTGTGGTACACTTGATGCGGAAAGGAAGGCGGATATCATGGCAGGTCGCGGCGGATACAACACCAAAACCCGGCAGCTCATCCTGGATTACCTCATCAACAACCGGCAGCACGCGGTCAGTGCGTCGAATATTCTCGAACATCTGGAGGCCGAGGGCGCCAGCCCCAACCCCACCACTGTCTACCGGTATCTCGACAAGCTGGCGGGCGAACAGCGCATCATGAAATACGTCGCCGACAAGGGCGAAAAAGCGGTGTTCCAGTATGTGGACGAAGGGCGGCACTGCCGGGAGCATCTGCACCTCAAATGTGTGCAGTGCGGGCGGATCTATCACCTGGACTGCCACTTCATGGACGAGGTGCGCGCCCATCTGATGGCCGAACACGGCTTTACGCTCCAGTGCGAGGGAAGCGTTTTGTACGGACTTTGCCGCCGCTGTGCGCAGCAAAATGAGCAGGCTGAACAAACCGCAGAAAATTCAAATTCGGATGTTGACACGGACAAAAAGCCGTGATACAATTCAGGCAAGAAAAGCGTTGACCGGGAAAAGTAAGGTCCAACCGCTCTTTTTCAGAGAGCGCGGGCAGGTGTGAGCCGCGCAGAGAGCCGGACCCGAACGAACCCCCGTGAGCTTCCCCCTGAACCCGCGCAAGGCGGCAAGTAGGGGCAGACGTGCGCCGCTCGTTATCGCGGCAGTGCTTTCAACGGGGAGAGCGCACAAAAGTGACTGACATGCCCAGCGTGTCGGTAATTTAGGTGGCACCACGGATACGGCAGCATTCGTCCTAGCAAAACGGGATGAAAGCTGCCGTATTTTTTTATTTGAGACCGCTCCGATCCGGAGAGGCGGCATTGCAAAGCAATGACGGCGCGGTCACTTGAGAGGGGTAAGAACGATGTGTTGTGTAATGGGTTACACCGGGCACGATCTGAGTGCCGCCAAGTTCAAGGATTATCTGCTGCGCACCGTGATGCGCGGCCCGGACGACCAGCGGGTCGTGGAAGGGCCGTTCGGCCTGATGGGCTTTGGCCGGCTGGCCATCATGGGCCTGACGCCCGAAGGCATGCAGCCGTTCTACCGCGGAGCCGACTGTGTGGTCTGCAACGGCGAGCTGTACGGCTTCCGCTTTGAAAAAGAGATTTTGAAGCGCCGGGGCTACAAGTTCCAGTCCGACTGCGACTGCGAGATCCTGCTGCCGCTTTATTATGAGTACGGCCTCGACATGTTCCGCCATCTGGACGCTGAGTTCGCCCTCATCCTCTACGATTCCCGCAAGGACCGCCTCATCGCAGCCCGCGACCCCATCGGCATCCGCCCGCTGTTCTACGGCTACTCCAAGTCCAGCCACCAGATCGCATTCGCGTCCGAGATGCAGAACCTCATCGGCTGGTGCGACGACATCCGGCCCTTCCCCATTGGCAGCTACTACTGCGACGGCCGCTTCGTCCGCTATGAGGACATCGCCGATGTGCCCGCCCCCATGGAAGACGACATGGAGACCACCTTGACCAACATCCGCGAAAAGCTCATCGCCGGTGTGGAAAAGCGTCTGGACGCCGACGCGCCGGTCGGCTTCCTGCTTTCGGGCGGTCTGGACTCCTCGCTGGTCTGCTCCATCGCAGCCAAAAAGCTGGGCAAGCCCATCCGCACCTTTGCCATCGGTATGGACACCGACGCCATCGACCTGAAGTATGCCCGCCAGACCGCCGACTATCTGGGCAGCGAGCATCACGAGGTCATCATCAACCGGGAGATGGTCCTCCAGAGCCTGGAAGAAGTCATCCGCCTGCTGGGCACCTGGGACATCACCACCATCCGCGCCAGCATGGGCATGTATCTGCTGTGCAAGGCCATCCACGAGCAGACCGACGTCCGTGTCCTGCTGACAGGCGAGATCTCCGATGAGCTGTTCGGCTACAAGTACACCGACTATGCCCCCACCGCCGACGCCTTCCAGCAGGAGAGCCAGAAGCGCATCCGCGAGCTTTCTATGTACGATGTCCTCCGCGCCGACCGCTGCATCTCCTCCAACAGCATTGAGGCCCGTGTGCCCTTCGGCGACCTGGACTTCGTCCGCTACGTGATGGCCATTGACCCCGAAAAGAAGCTGAACAGCTACGGCAAGGGCAAGTACCTGCTGCGCAAAGCCTTCGAGGGCGACTGGCTGCCGCCGGAGATCCTGTGGCGTGAAAAGGCCGCCTTCTCCGACGCCGTGGGCCACAGCATGGTAGACGACATCAAGGAGTATACCGAGAGCCTTTACACCGACGAGGAGTTCCAGCTCCGCCGGGCAAACTATTCGGCCCACTGCATGCCGTTCACCAAGGAGAGCCTGTTCTACCGCGAGATCTTCGAGAAATACTACCACGACCAGAGCCGCACCATCGTCGATTTCTGGATGCCCAACAAGGCATGGCCCGGCTGCAACGTCAACGACCCCTCCGCCCGTGTGCTGGCAAACTACGGCGCATCGGGGGTGTGATTTTTTATTTTTGCTCTAGATGCAACAAAACAGCGGCCGCTTTCCAATTTGGAAAACTGCCGCTGTTTTGCTTTTTCTGCGTCTTGCACATCTGCTCCCAACATGCTACGCACTTTGCAGAAGGAAGCGGTCCCCAGCACTTTGCTGGAACGTCAAGTCGCTTTTTGTTGTGCTAAGGCGTCCCGGAATTCCTTCCATAGGCCGCTGCGCCCGGTCAAACGGTCCGCTGTTTCCTCGCCGAAGGTGAGTTTCAGCTTTTGATAGGCTTCCCGCAGATTGACCGGCCGGGACGTAGTGTTATGTGCATCCGATGCTACCACATCAATGACACCGCTGCTCAGCCAGCGTTCCACCCGCCGCCGCTTCCAGAAGCTGCCCGGCTCCAGCACCGTGGAACCGTTCATCTGGCAGGCCACAGGATACCGGGCCTTCAGCTTTTCCAGCAGGCCCCGCGATTCCAGGCAGCGGTAGCGCTCCACATGGGCCATCAGAATGGAGTAGCCGCACACAGCCACTTCTTCCAGCCCGTTTTCCAGCTCTTTGGCGGAAGTCTGCGGTAAAAACTCCATCAGCACCCAGTCCGTACCGGCCAGCGTGGGCAGGCCGTTTTCTCTGGCCGCATCCCGCAGCATGGGGTTGTACAGCAGCTCCGCACCGGGGTACAGCCGCAATCCATACCCCTGCTGTTGACAATAGGCCTGCGCTGCATCCAGGTGGCGCTGGTAGCGCTCCTGTGGAAAGGCCTCCAGGCCCGGTGTCGCGTGGGTGGTGGCCACCAATGTGGTGATGCCGTTGGCAACAGCTGCGTCCAGCATCGCCCGCATCTGTTCTTCCGTGCGGGCTCCATCGTCCACTCCATAGACCACATGCGTATGCAGATCTAAAAACTGTTCTGTCATGGGTTCAGCTCTTCTTTTCTTCTGCCTCTTTTTCGTAGGCCTTGTAATAACTGGAATAATGCGATTTGTAATAATACTTCTTGTTGGCAAAGCCCTCGTAATCCACCTGATTGAGGATGGTGCCGAGGATGGGGCAGCCCGTTTGTTCCAACTGGTTTTTGGCGTCGATCAGCTCCTGCCGGTGGACCTGATTGTAGCTCACCACCAGCAGAATGCCATCGCAGACCTTGGCGATCTCCGCAGCATCAATGACCACGCCCACCGGAGCCGCATCCACGATCACGTAATCGTACTGCTCTGCCAGTCCATCCAGCAGGTTCTGAAACCGCTCAGAGCTCAGCAGCGGGATGGGATTCAGCAGTTCGTGGCCCATAGGGATAAAGTCCATGCCCGGAACGTTGGTGTGGAACAGGACTTCCTCCTTTTCGGCAATGCCGGCCAGATAGTGAGACAGGCCCTGCTTTTTGGAACCCGGCGCAAACTGCACCCCATAAACAGTGGTGATCATGCTCCGCCGCAGGTCCGTATCCACCAGGACCACCCGCTTGCCTCGCTCTGCCAGCTTCCGGCACAGCGTAATGCTGGTAAAGCTCTTGCCCTCGGATGCGTGGGAACTGGTAAGCATGATCTTTTTGATATCCCGACCCAAAAAGGAGACATTGGTGGAAAGGGTGTTGAAGGCCTCATTGACCGGGTAGCTCAACTGGGGAAGTTTTCGAAATTCAAGTCTGTTCACAGCGTTTTCCCTCCCGGCAGCTTCAGGCCGATCTGCTTGTCTGCCCTCTGGTGTTTTGGCTCATCGCCCTTTTCCAGCGGGATCACCGCCATCGTCACCAGGCCGGTGTATTTCTTGATGTCCTCCGTCGTCTTGTAGGTATCGTCCAGCAATGTCATCACAACAACGACACCCGCACTGACCACAAAGCCCAGCAATGCTCCCAGCAGGATGCTTTTGGTCTTGTTCGGGCTGACCGGCTCCGTCGGAACCAGTGCTGTGGACATGATAGAGATCTTGTCCGTTGCCATCTTTTTGGCAATGTAGTCCTGCACCACGGTAACATACTCATTGGCGATGTCTGCTGCTTCCTGCGCAGACTCCGACGTCACGGTGATCTCCACCATCCGGGTGTTGGAGGCATTGGTCACAGAGAGCATCTTATCCAGCTGGCTGTAGGTATAGGGCAGGTCCAGGTTGGAGATCACCTTCTCCTGCACCTCCCACATATGAAAGACTTGGATATAGTCATCGGTCAGGGCCGTGCCGATCTGGAGATCGGAGATGTTGATGTCCGAGTCTTTCTGGCTGATGACGTAAATGGTAGACGACGCCTGATACTTGGGCGTCACAAAAAACAGCACCCCAATGGCTGCGATCAGGGCGCAGGCCACGGTCGCTGCTGCGATTTCCCGCCACTTTCCCAGCAGCGCATAAAACAGCTCCAGGAGGTCAATGGTCTCCTCGTCTCCATTGCCGGGCTGGGGCGAATTCACCTTATTGGGGGGTGGCATTTGGTATTCTGACATAGTTTTGTTCTCCCTTTGATTTATTCTGAAGCAGAAAGAAAGCAGTGGCAGCAAATGCCACTGCCTTCTGTAAACCTACAAAAGGTACTTTCTCAAACTCAGACCTTTGCAGTCTTCTTGGTCGCGACCACGGAACGCCTCCTGGCGTTCCATGCGGCTGGCGTTGGTCCCATCTCCGACCGTCATCCGGCTGCGGACAAAGGTCTCGGCCTGGTCCCCATGCAACGTCAGGGTCGTGCCCTTGGTCATTGCAGGGTCTATGGAGGAGAAATCATCCTCCAATGTCACGGTGACACCGCCTGCCAGATCGTTCAGCTCCGAGATGCCATCCATGTTCATGGCCACGTAAAAATCAATGGACTCTCCCAGCAGAAGACCTTCCACTGCCTCACGGGCATACTCGCAGCTTTCCTCCTTGCCATCGCCGAAGCCATGCGCAAGGCTGATCTGCATCTCTTTGGTGCCGATGGGGCTGCCAAGGTAGCCCAGCACGGTGCATTCTGTCATGGTATCCCGGTCGATCTTCAACTGACGGATGACCTGGCGTTCCGGATCGATGACGATCAGCCGCTGGAAATCTCCCTGGCCACCCTGGTAAGCGTCCTCGCTCTCCACAGCACTGTCATGGTCCACGCCCATCACAAGGATGGAGGTCAGCCCCTCCCGGCGCTGGTATGTGACGCCGTTATACTCCTGCGTTTCCACCGCTTCCGTCTGGGTCAGATCCCCGCGTGCTTCTTCAACGCTCCTGGTCTCCAGCCAGCGTCCCCCTGCATACAGGATCACACCCAGCAGAAGGATGCCTGCCGCAATGACCAGGATCAGCCACTTTGCTTTTCCTGCCTGGTCATATCGTTTCAAAAAGTTTTTCCCCTCCTCAGGGTACAATGACATCCGAGGTATAAAGCCTCTCTCATAAGATACCATCTTTTATAGCCGTCTGTCAATGTTTTCCTCTATGTTTTTTCATTTTTATCCCCCCCCCCGCAAAAATATGAAACGCATACAAAAATCGTTTTCTTTATGATTTATATCCATCATTCTGAGTTTTTTTGCATCGGGAGATCCTTATGAAATGCTGTTTCTGGCACAACAAAGGAGCGCCCCCGCACGAAGTAGCTTCTGTGCGGAGACGCTCCTTGTTATTCCCTTATTTGTTGCTCAGGCATCCGAGCGGGAGAAGGCATTCTTCATAGTGCAGCTCAGTTCAAAGAGGACCTTGTTCAGCGTATCGGCGGCGCGGGCCTTCAGCTCTCTGGCGATGGCCTCGTTGGCCTCCGTGCGCAGGGCGGCACGGCGGGCCGGGTCGGCCTCCTGGGCCTGTTTTTCATCGTAAGCGTTCAGCAGGGCGCGGGTGGCGGAGAGGACGCCCTCCTCGTAGCGCTCGACATGGAAGATGGACTTGCCGTAAGCGGCATCGGCCATGGCAGCGATCATCCGGCTGACCCAGTAAAAGCTCTCGGTGGAGACTTCGCCGGTGGTGCAGGCGAGGTAGGCCGGGGTGGTGTCCACATTGGCATAGAACGGCACCATCGTATTGAAGGCATTGGACGCATAGGCGATCCACTCCACCGTGCGGAACTCCTCCGGCAGATCCGGGCGCATCTGGGTCAGCGCCATGAAGCTGTTGCGGTTGATGCCGATCGTACGGTAGGCACCCTTGCTCTTCGGGTCGCCATAGGCGGCATACGGGTCATACGGAGTGCCCTGATAGTGCGAAGACAGCAGGTATTTCACGTCTTCCGGTGTGATCTTCCGCTCCGGGACCATACACCAGGGCAGGTCGTCCGAATGCGGGGTATAGTCTGCATCGGGGCCTTCCCAGACCCAGGTGTTGGGGTTCAGATGCCGCAGCATGAACCAGGCGCGCGGTGTGTTATACACATGGTCGGCGTCGTCGTGGCTGCCGAAGGCATCGCGCGGGTTGAAGCTGCCGTCCAGCGAGAGGTCGAGGTGGTGCTTGTCCACAAAGGCCTTCAGGTCCTCCGAGCACATGTAGTTTTCCTGTGCGCCGCAGGCGTCGGCAAAGTCGAAGCTGTCGATGCCGAGCTGGTTGGGCATCACGACATAGCTGTCGTCCGGCACACGGCGGGCCATCCAGTGGTGGCCGCCGATGGTCTCCAGCCACCAGATCTCGTTCACATCCTGAAACGCGATGCCGTTCATCTCATAGGTGCCGTACGTCCGGAGCAGCTCGCCCAGGCGCACCACGCCCTCGCGGGCCGAGCGGATATAGGGCAGCACGAGGCAGACGATATCCTCCTCGCCAATGCCGCCGGGCACTTCCGGCCGTTCCCCTTTGGCGGGCTGGTACACCACCAACGGGTCTGCGCCCAGAACGCGCGGATTGGACGTGATGGTCTCGGTGGCCGTCATGCCCACATGGGCCGCATTGACACCCGCCGCCGCCCAGATGCCCTCGCCTTCCACGGCGTTGGGCATAGCCGTCATCCGCAGCGCATGGCCGGGCAGCGGCACCTCCACATGGGAGATCACCGACCGATAGACGGCCGGGTGCTCCTCCGGCTGCACGACCACGAACTTTTTGGCCGTGAAATGCCCCGAACCCGAATCGTCGTTGCGGGCGACCATGGTGGAGCCATCGTATGATGCGTTTTTGCCGACTAAAATTGTAGTACAAGCCATTGTTCTGTCCTCCGAAATTGTTTCCTTGTCTTTTCGGTTTGCCGAGGCTATTGTAAGCCTTTTTTGGGGAAAAGGCAAGATTTTTTGAGAAGGGAGCGCGGAAGTACGATTTATGGGATATAACAGAATTTATACTGAAATTATAGGAAGGATGCCAATTGACAACAACTTCCATTTCTCGTATGGTAACGGTATCCTATCGTTCAGGAGGGATCTTTTATGAAACTGCTCGCGCACATCAGTGATGACAAGACCCGCACACAGACCATCGAAGAACACCTGACCAGCACGGCTGCACTGGCCGGAAACTTTGCCGCAGCGTTTGGCGCACAAGCAGAAGCAGCGTATACCGCCCTGCTTCATGACATCGGAAAATATAGCGCTGGTTTCCAGCAACGCTTGCAGGGCGGCCCGTCCGTTGACCACTCCACTGCTGGAGCCAAGGCCGCGATCCAGGACGGAAACATTCCCGCCGCGCTGGCCATTGCCGGACATCACAGTGGCATCCCCGACCTCGGAAATCCGCATGACACTGCCGACGAAAGCACATTGGTCGGCCGCTCCAAGCGGCGGATCGAAGATTGCTCCCAGTGGAAACAGGAGATCTCTCCTGCCAAAGCCGCTCTGCCGCCGTGGCTGCTCTGCCAGCCGGACAACCTGACCATGGCCTTTTTCACCCGGATGCTCTACTCCAGCCTGGTCGATGCCGATTTCATCGACACCGAGACCTTTATGGACGGTAAAGCAGCCCCGCGTGGGATGGGGGAACCACTTTCCGCTCTGCTGGAAAAAGTCCGGGCACAGGCCAAACGCTACCTTGACAGCCCTGCCGCTTCCCCTGTCGCGCAGGAGCGGAACAAAGTACTGCGGGCCTGCATGGAACAGGGTGCTCATGCACCACAGGGGCTTTATACGCTCACAGTTCCCACGGGCGGCGGCAAAACCTTCGCGTCCCTCGCCTTTGCGCTGGAACATGCTGTGGCACAAAAGCCGCAGATGGAGCGCATCATTTACGTCATCCCCTACACTTCCATTATCGACCAGACGGCGCAGACGTTCGCAGATCTTCTGGGAGAAGACAATGTGCTGGCTCACTTTTCCGGTGTAGACTACAAGCTGACCGAAAAAGACGACCTGACACCTGCTCAGTACCGGAAACTGCTTTCCAGTGAAAACTGGGACGCTCCCATCGTGGTGACGACCGCTGTGCAGTTCTTCGAATCCCTCTACGCCAACCGCAGCAGCCGGTGCCGCAAACTGCACAACATTGCCAACAGTGTCATTCTTTTTGATGAAGCACAGACGTTTCCTACCGATTACCTGAAGCCCTGCGTTTCCGCCATCGCACAACTGGTCCAGCACTACCACACCACCGCCGTTCTCTGCACCGCAACACAGCCCGCCTTGACGCCGCTGCTTCAGGAGCTTGCCCCCGGCCTGACCGCAAAAGAACTCAGCCCCGACCCGGCTCACCTCTATGAAGTCCTTCGCCGCGTGACCCGGCAAGATCTGGGCACCCTCTCCGCTGAGGCCCTCTGCGCACAGCTTTCGTCTGCCGAACAGGTGCTCTGTGTGGTCAACCGGCGCAAGACCGCCCAGGATCTGTTTGCACAGCTCCCCGCCGAAGGCAGCTACTGCCTGACCACCTTTCTCTGTGCCGCTGACCGCCGCCGACAGTTGGACGAGATCCGTCAACGGCTCAAGGCAGGGCTTCCCTGCCGGGTCGTCTCCACCTCTTTGATCGAAGCAGGCGTCGATGTGGATTTTCCGCTTGCTTACCGTGAAGCCGCGGGGCTGGATTCCCTGCTCCAGACTGCCGGGCGCTGCAACCGGGAGGGCAGACGCGACCCGAAAAAAAGCATCGTTGCTTCTTTCCAGCTGGAAGGTCTGGCACCGCTCCCCATGCTTTCGCAGAATGTCAACGCCATGAATGCCACCGAGCGGGCCTACGACCTGCTCGACACACCGGATGCCATTCACAGCTATTTTGAATCCTTCTATCGCACCCGTGCAACGCTTGACAAACAGAACATTCTGGACGCTTTTCAGCATGGTATCAAGGGATGTCAGTTTCCCTTTGCACAGGTTGCCGGAAAGTTCCACCTCATTGATAACCACACTTACACGATCTATCTTCCCATTGAGGAAGGTGCCGACCTCTGCGCATCGCTTCGCGGCGGTCACATCAGCCGTGCTCAGCTCCGCCGCCTGGGCATTTACAGCGTAGAATGCTATGAAAAGCAGTTCCGTTCGCTGGACGCCGCCGGTGCATTGGAACGTTCTCCGGATTTCCCCGATGATTCCGCCATTCTCGCTGATCCAGACTTGTACAGCCGCAAGACCGGCCTTTCGATGGAGATCGAAGAAGGCAGGGCGATCATCCTCTGAAATGGAAAAAGCAGCAGAGCACGCGACTCCACTGCTTTTCCCCCATTGCTTGAAACAACATCCAACAATTTCAATCCACATTCGTTTTTCTCCGAATGACTCCTTTATTATAGGTTGAATTTGGATTTTATACAAGTAGCATCTTGCATTTTGCAAAAAGTGTGCTATACTAAAGCCACAAGGAGTTTTTTGAAATAACATACAACAGAAGTCAACAGCAAAGAGGTGGTTGCAATGGGCAAATTCGATGTTCGCCTGAAATTCCGACAACCGTTTGAAAGGAGGTGATGCGCATGTCCATGCGCATTGAAGTCTGGGGACCCTATGGATGCTTCTCCAGGCCCGAAATGAAGACCGAACGTGTCAGTTACGACATCATCACGCCGTCGGCCGCAAGAGGGCTCGTTGAAGCGATCTACTGGCACCCTGGCCTGCAGTACCACATTGACCGCATCTACTTATTGAGTCCCATCCAGTTCACCAACATCCGGCGAAACGAGGTCCGCTCCACCCTGCTGGCTTCCGCAGCACTGTCTGCCGCCAAGGGAGGAACGCCGCCGGTGCTCTACACCAGCCAGGACATCCAGCAGCGCGCCGCTATGGTCCTGCAGAACGTCCACTATGTCATCGAGTGTCACTTCACCATGACCGACAAGGCAGCCCCCGGCGACAACCCCGGAAAATTCCAGGATATCCTTCGCCGCCGTTTGAGCAAAGGCCAGTGCTATCATCAGCCCTGCTTCGGCTGCCGCGAGTTCCCTGCCAACTTCCGGGAGTGGCCCGGCGGCGACATTCCTGCACTGGAAGAAGCCACGCAGGACCTCGGATTCATGCTGTATGATCTGGATTATTCTGACCCGGCCAACATCCGCTCGCAGTTCTTCCGGGCAAAGCTGGTCAACGGGGTGATGGATTGCCGGGATGTGGAGGTGTTCACATGATCTTACAGGCATTGACTGCTTATTATGAGCAGCTGCTCCGCACCGGACAGATCTCAGCCCCCGGCTGGGAGAATCAGTTCAAGGTCAGCTACTGGCTCCGCATCAACGCGGAAGGCCAGCTCATCGACCTCGTGGACTGCCGCCAGATGGTTCCGCGCGGCAAAAAGGAAGTGCTCGCCCCGCGGGAAATGGCAGTTCCTGCCCATGTTAAACGAGCTTCCGGCATTGCTGCAAATTTTCTGTGTGACAATTCCACCTATCTGCTGGGTGCAGACGAAAAAGGCAAGCCGGAGCGCTCCATCCAGTGCTTCGAAGCCTGTGCAAAGCTGCACCATGCCATTCTGGATGGGGTCGATTCCCCTGCGGCCAGAGCGGTCCTTGCGTTTTTTGACCATTGGAAGCCCGAAGACGCATCGGCCCACCCGTTACTGGCTGACCGCTGGAAGGATATCACCGGAAACGCCAACCTTCTGTTCGACTATGAAGGGCCGGAGGGCAGCATCCTGTCCACTGAAGATGAAGCGATCCGAGCGGCATGGCAGCAGCACTACAGCAGCGCTTCGCCCGACGCTCCGCTGGTCCAGTGTCTCGTGACCGGCCAGCAGGCCCCAGCCGCCCGGCTGCATCCCTCCATCAAGGGTGTTCCCGGCGCACAGAGCTCCGGAGCCGCGCTCGTTTCCTTCAACGCCCCGGCATTTTGTTCCTATGGGCACGAGCAGGGCGAGAACGCCCCTGTCAGCGAATATGCCGCCTTTGCCTACACCACTGCATTGAACACGCTGCTGGCCAGCCGGGATCATTGCCGTATCCTCGGCGATACCGCTATGGTCTGCTGGGCCGAAAACGCGTCCCCCAGCTATTCCTCCCTCGGCATGATGGCCATGTTCGGCATCCCGGAAAACCATGGTCTTACCGAAGACGACCTGAGCAAAGCGCTGGACAGCCTTGCCAAAGGGCAGCCCTGCAGCTGGATGGGCGAAGATCTGCAGCCCGGCCAGCACTTTTATGTGCTGGGGCTCTCACCCAACGCGGCACGTATTTCGGTACGTTTTTTCTACCGTGATACGATGGGCAAATTTGCCGCACACTTGCAGCAGCATGCGAAAGCACTGGAGATCGACCGTCCTCCTTACGACCAGGAACCACTTATCTCCATTTCAAAAATCGTCCGCGAAACATTAAACTTCAAAGAGCGCAATCCCAAACCATCCCCCCAGCTTTCTGGTGCGCTTCTGCGAGCCGCCCTTACAGGAGCCCCTTATCCTTCCACCCTCCTTCACAGCATTGCTTCCAGAATCCACGCTGACCAGAAAGTCACCCCAAATCGTGCCGCCATTCTGAAAGCGTATTATCTGAGGAACGCATCCACTCTTTCAAATCACAAGGAGATTTTGGACATGAAGTTAAACGATGATTCGAATTACTGCCCTTACGTACTCGGCCGCCTGTTTGCCACGTTAGAGCATATTCAAAGTGACGCCAATTCCGAAATCAACACAACGATTCGGGACCGTTACTTTAATGCCGCCTGCGAAACCCCCGAAGTTGTTTTTCCCACGTTGATCAATCTCGCACAAAAGCATCTGAAGAAGCTGACACCTGCACAACAAATCAATTACAATAAGCTTCTGACGCACCTTTTCTCCAAAATCGATGAAACCTTACCTGCACACACCACACTTCCCGAACAGGGCGCTTTCCAAATCGGCTACTATCATCAGATGCGAAAGTTTTACACCAAAAAGGATAAGGAGGACTAATTATGTCTGAACCCATCAAAAATCGTTACGACTTTGTTGTTCTATTCGACGTTGAGAACGGAAATCCGAACGGCGATCCCGATGCAGATAACATGCCTCGCATGGACCCCGAAACGGGTTACGGCATCGTGACCGACGTCTGCTTGAAGAGAAAGATTCGGAACTACGTCCAGACCGTAAAAGAAGATGCGCCCGGTTATCGGATTTATGTGAAGGACAGTGTTACGCTGAATCGAAGCGACCTGACCGCTGGCGATGAACTCGGCATCCGCGATGATTTGGTTTCCATCCAAAAGGCCAGCACCAAAGAAGCCAAAGCAGTTGCTTCCAAGCTCAAATCTAAAGACCCGGATATCGACATCAAAATCCGCAACTTCATGTGTTTCGACTTTTATGATATCCGCACCTTTGGCGCTGTTATGACCACCTTTGTGAAGGGCGCGCTCAACTGCGGCCAGGTTCGTGGTCCAGTTCAGTTCGGCTTTGCACATTCCATCGACCCCATTGAGCCCCGCAACATCACGCTTACTCGTGTGGCAATCACAAAAGAATCAGATGCGGAAAACAAAGATACCGAGTTCGGCCATAAGCACATCGTCCCCTATGCCCTCTACCGTGCAGAAGGTTATGTTTCCGCCAATCTCGCCCGCAAGACCACCGGCTTCTCGGAAGATGACCTTCGGCTGCTGTGGGAGGCCATCCTGAACATGTTCGAGAACGATCACAGCGCTGCGCGCGGTAAAATGGCCGTGCGGGAACTCATCGTCTTCAAGCATTCTTCGGAGCTTGGCAATGCCCCCGCATACAAGCTGTTCGATGCCGTGACCGTCCAACGCAGAGACCCCACCACCCCGGCGCGCAGCTACCGCGATTACACTGTCACCGTATCCGACGCCCTTCCGGAAGGAGTCACCTGCGAGAGGATGTCCTGATGTCCGCCCCGGACGATTACCTGTTGATGTCCGGCATCCAGCATTTTTGCTTCTGCCGCCGTCAGTGGGCGCTCATCCACCTCGAACAGCAATGGTCTGAGAACCTTCGCACTGCAGAGGGGCGGCTGGAACATACCCGCTGCCATGACACCGCGCAGACCGAACGGCGGGGTGATCTGCTCATCACGCGGGGGATGAAGGTCGTCAGCCACCGCCTGCGGCTCAGCGGAGACTGCGACGTTGTGGAATTCCGGGCGGACCCGGAGGGCATCCCGCTGCAGCACACCGAAGGCCGCTGGCGGCCCATGCCGGTGGAGTACAAACATGGCCGCGCCAAGGAGAACGACGCCGACCGGCTGCAGCTCTGTGCGCAGGCCATGGCTCTGGAAGAGATGCTGGCCTGTGATATCCCGCAGGCCGCGCTCTTCTACGAGGAGACACGGCGGCGGGAACCCGTCCCGCTGACGGACGCGCTGCGCCAAAAAACGCAGGCCATGGCCGACGAGATGAACCAGTATTTCGCCCGCGGCTACACGCCAAAAGTCAAGCCGGGAACCTTCTGCAACGCCTGCTCCCTCAAAGAGCTTTGCCTGCCCGCACTGTACAAACGCGCCGACCCCAGGGCCTACCTGAAAGCCTATCTGGACGAAGTGCAAGCGGAGGACACGCCATGAGACAGCTATTGACCCAGCTTTACGTCACTTCGGAAGACGCCTATCTTTCGCTCGACGGTGAAAATGTCGTGGTCAGCCGCCAGAAGACCGAGATCGGGCGGGTCCCGCTCCACACGCTGGAAGGGATCGTCTGCTTCAGCCGCTCCGGTGCAAGCCCGGCGCTCATGGGCAAATGCGCGGCCAAGGGCATCGACCTCTGCTTTTTCAGCCCCTACGGCCAGTTTTTGGCGCGCACCGTCGGCGAAGAGCGCGGCAATGTCCTGCTGCGGCAGACCCAGTACCGCATCTCCGACAGCGAAGCGCTGAGCTGCCGCTATGCGCGGTACTTCATCCTTGGCAAAGTTTACAACGCCCGCTGGGTACTGGAACGCGCCACCCGCGACCACCCGCAGCGCGTACCCGTAGAGGAACTCAAACGCACGAGTGCCCAGCTTGCGGCGGCGCTCCCGCTCATTGAGCAGTGCGACGATCTCGACCAGCTGCGCGGTCTGGAAGGGGAAGCAGCGCAGCGCTACTTTGACTGCTTCGACTCCCTCATTTTACAGCAGCATGAAGCGTTTCCGTTCGTGTCCCGAAACCGTCGGCCTCCGCTGGACAATGTGAATGCTCTGCTCTCCTTCGCCTATTCTCTGCTGGCCCGCGACTGCGCTTCCGCACTGAGCAGCGTCGGGCTGGACCCGTATGTCGGCTTCCTGCACCGCGCCCGTCCCGGACGCCGCAGTCTGGCACTGGACCTTATGGAAGAGCTTCGCGCCGTTTACGCAGACCGGTTCGTGCTGTCCTGCATCAACCAGAAGCTGCTGACAGCGAAGCACTTCCAGGAACAGGAGAATGGTGCTGTTCTCCTGACCGACGATGGCCGCCGCGCGTTTCTCAAAGCCTGGCAGACCAAAAAGCAGGAGCAGATCACCCATCCCTTCCTGAAAGAAAAACTGCCCTGGGGACTGGTGCCTTACGTGCAGGCGCTCCTTCTGGCGCGGACTCTGCGCGGTGATCTGGAACTGTATCCGCCATTCTTCTGGAAGTGAGGTTCGTCTATGCTGGTCCTGATCACCTACGATGTCAACACTGAGACCGCTGCTGGGCGCAAACGCCTGCGCAAAGTGGCCAAAAAGTGCGTGGACCACGGGCAGCGGGTGCAGAATTCTGTCTTCGAGTGCCTGCTGGACGCCGCACAGTTTGCTGTTCTGAAGTCCGAGCTTGCCGCTCTCATCGACCCCGATCTGGACAGTCTGCGGTTTTATCAACTGGGCAACAACTATAAGACCAAGGTCGAGCACATCGGAGTTCATCCCCTGTTTGAATCCGGAGACGTGCTGATCTTCTAGCCCTCTCCCTCGGTGCGGATGGAAAGTGCTCACCCTTTTTCCGTCTCCTTCGCACCATGTTTTCAAGGCATTCTGTGCAGATCGCGGCTCTTTTTTCGGATGTTTTTGGAAAAGCTCTTCCAAATCTGTGCAGATCGTTTTATAATGAAACAAAAGCGGAGATGTTTTTCTCCGTTTTTGCTGTCGCCCTCCTCGCGGAGGGCGTGGATAGAAATTAGAAGCCGAGGGCTACATGTCCATCTCCAACAAGTCGCCCTCCTCGCGGAGGGCGTGGATAGAAATATCGACAACCTGGGCAGTATTTTCGACAGCAGCGGTCGCCCTCCTCGCGGAGGGCGTGGATAGAAATTCGTCATCGTCATGCTTGAGCTTGAGGATGACGCAGTCGCCCTCCTCGCGGAGGGCGTGGATAGAAATGCTGACCAGCCATGCCGCAACGCCCATGGAACGCGTCGCCCTCCTCGCGGAGGGCGTGGATAGAAATTGGGATGACCTGACCGCATGGGTAGAAGCCCAGAGGTCGCCCTCCTCGCGGAGGGCGTGGATAGAAATTTCATACCTTGAAGATCTGCGAGACCCACGCTGCCAGTCGCCCTCCTCGCGGAGGGCGTGGATAGAAATACCGAAGAACTGGCCGAACTCATTCAGGCCGTTGCGTCGCCCTCCTCGCGGAGGGCGTGGATAGAAATATGTAACCCGTAGCCGCTGAAACAAGCCCTCCTACAAGTCGCCCTCCTCGCGGAGGGCGTGGATAGAAATAACGGTCGTCTTGCTGCTCTGCTCCACGCCGTTTAGTCGCCCTCCTCGCGGAGGGCGTGGATAGAAATACGAACGCGGGCATGAAAGAGCAGGCGGCGCGGGACGTCGCCCTCCTCGCGGAGGGCGTGGATAGAAATCGTAAAAAACATGGAGGATACACGAGATGCCAAAAGTCGCCCTCCTCGCGGAGGGCGTGGATAGAAATTGGCTGTCCGTCTGTGAGCGGTAGTCCTCGTAGCTGTCGCCCTCCTCGCGGAGGGCGTGGATAGAAATTGTCTGAAAATCCCAGAAAAAATAATTTGCCGTAAAGTCGCCCTCCTCGCGGAGGGCGTGGATAGAAATGGCCAGGCGCTCAAAGATGAAGGGTTGTCAACGAGGTCGCCCTCCTCGCGGAGGGCGTGGATAGAAATGAAAGGCGTTCCCGCACCCTCCGAAGCCGACCGCAGGTCGCCCTCCTCGCGGAGGGCGTGGATAGAAATAGGCATGGCATATCAAATGCGGCGTCCTGGATATTGTCGCCCTCCTCGCGGAGGGCGTGGATAGAAATCGCTCTGCCTGACCATTGGGGCGGCGGATGCGCTGGTCGCCCTCCTCGCGGAGGGCGTGGATAGAAATTTCAGCCGGTCGGCCTGCGGACGCCGGACGTCGAGTCGCCCTCCTCGCGGAGGGCGTGGATAGAAATACGGCTGCGTCGCTGAGCGAAGCCATCACAAAACGTCGCCCTCCTCGCGGAGGGCGTGGATAGAAATGCTCGTGTTGGCCTGCTTGTCCAGATCCATGACGTCGCCCTCCTCGCGGAGGGCGTGGATAGAAATATTGTTTCTGCGGCTTCGTGTTCCGACGTAAAAAGTCGCCCTCCTCGCGGAGGGCGTGGATAGAAATTGCAACTGGCTATCTGGCTGGGCAGGACGGCGGCAGTCGCCCTCCTCGCGGAGGGCGTGGATAGAAATTTAGGAGGAAACTACTATGGCTTGCAAAACAAGCTGTCGCCCTCCTCGCGGAGGGCGTGGATAGAAATACCGCAAGTAAAAAACCGCAAGAAGATCGCCGAGTCGCCCTCCTCGCGGAGGGCGTGGATAGAAATATTTTGGTCGTCGAAGCGGAGACAAAGGCCCTCGGTCGCCCTCCTCGCGGAGGGCGTGGATAGAAATTCCAAGTGGTGAATGGTGCAACAAGGATTTTTGGCGTCGCCCTCCTCGCGGAGGGCGTGGATAGAAATAGTTTTGCGTTATGCTATCCCACCGCCGTGTGCGAGTCGCCCTCCTCGCGGAGGGCGTGGATAGAAATATTTGTGCGCATCGGCTGCTGTAACCGCTGGTACGTCGCCCTCCTCGCGGAGGGCGTGGATAGAAATATATTCTCATCAAGGAACGGCCTCATGGATTCAAGTCGCCCTCCTCGCGGAGGGCGTGGATAGAAATACCTCGGACAGGTCAGCAGACCAGCGAACGTCCCGTCGCCCTCCTCACGGAGGGCGTGGATAGAAATATCTCGGCTGCCATGACAATCGACAGGGAGATCAGTCGCCCTCCTCACGGAGGGCGTGGATAGAAATGATGAAGCCGTAGATCGGATCGACCGCCAGAATGTCGCCCTCCTCACGGAGGGCGTGGATAGAAATCCTGCTATAGCGATTGCATGGCATAAATGCCATGAGGTCGCCCTCCTCACGGAGGGCGTGGATAGAAATCTGCGGTCAGGGCGCTGGTGTCGTAGGTCACGGAGGTCGCCCTCCTCACGGAGGGCGTGGATAGAAATGTGAACAATGCAACAGCAGCATTGACATCGCTGGTGTCGCCCTCCTCACGGAGGGCGTGGATAGAAATTTTCAGACCGTCAACAGCCCGCAAAACATCGCGGGTCGCCCTCCTCACGGAGGGCGTGGATAGAAATAAAACACCCGCCTCTGAACTTTGGAAGCGGTATTGTCGCCCTCCTCACGGAGGGCGTGGATAGAAATGTGCAATGGGTGGAAGAAAACGCTGCAACCTGACGGTCGCCCTCCTCACGGAGGGCGTGGATAGAAATATGTTGGTGGAAAAGTGCATTCACACCTACAAGGTCGCCCTCCTCACGGAGGGCGTGGATAGAAATTGCGCTTGAAGCACTCGTAGGTGTCGGTGCAGGAAGTCGCCCTCCTCGCGGAGGGCGTGGATAGAAATTTGCTGTAGATGGTCTTGGGGGTCAGGGTGAACTTGTCGCCCTCCTCGCGGAGGGCGTGGATAGAAATTGCTTGACACCCATGGTCGGGGTCAGGCTCTGGTCGTCGCCCTCCTCGCGGAGGGCGTGGATAGAAATACCATCGTGCAGCAGCAGGGCGGCTGGGGCAAGCTGTCGCCCTCCTCGCGGAGGGCGTGGATAGAAATTGAAGATTGCCTCGAACTTCGTATACTTGGTCATTGTCGCCCTCCTCGCGGAGGGCGTGGATAGAAATCAGATCGGCACCGTCTGCGGAGCAGGTCGGTACAGTCGCCCTCCTCGCGGAGGGCGTGGATAGAAATTATTCGGACGGTCGGCGGGATGCCTACAAGGAGCGGTCGCCCTCCTCGCGGAGGGCGTGGATAGAAATCAGCGGCACCTGTTCACGGTTGGTCTTGAGCTTCCTGTCGCCCTCCTCGCGGAGGGCGTGGATAGAAATCCCCTCACATCAAAGGAGACAAGATATGGACAAAGGTCGCCCTCCTCGCGGAGGGCGTGGATAGAAATCGGGCTGCGCTGCCTCTGTGGTCGAGACCACCGTGTCGCCCTCCTCGCGGAGGGCGTGGATAGAAATTTTTGCTGCATCCTGCGTGGCAAAGGGCAAGGGCGTCGCCCTCCTCGCGGAGGGCGTGGATAGAAATTGCTGGAATGACACAGCGCGATTTAGCGCAGCGAAGTCGCCCTCCTCGCGGAGGGCGTGGATAGAAATTTTCTGGATGGGGGTCAAGCCTTCCAGCCGCTTGGTCGCCCTCCTCGCGGAGGGCGTGGATAGAAATTCCTTGCCCCAGCTAACAGCGTATTCTGCCCTGCATCCCGGCATCGCCAACCTTTCCCCCGTTGGCCTCATCGTGCGCGGTGCAAAACAAAAGCAACAGGCGGCATGACCCGTTGTATGGGCCACGCTGCCTGTTGCTTCAAGGCTCGTTTGCCTGCAGCACACAGGCACAATACCCCGGTTCGGGCTGATAGCAGTGGATGGTCAGGTATTTGTCCACCTCCGGGCTGTAATCGTGGAGGGTATGCTTCGTACCGTTCAGCGCCACATCTGCATAGGACACCAGCCACTTTTTGTCCCCATTGGGGAACACCTTGTAAAACGAGCGGTCCAGCATTTCCTCCACCGGCACACCCTCGATATTGGCCATTTCCGCATTGCAATAGCGGAAGATGAAATCCACGCCGTGTCCGTCCTCATTGAAGACCAGCTCGATGACGCAGAACGCCAGCGGCATATCGTCCAGCAGGCTGCATTTTTCCAGCAGGCTCATGCTCATGGGGCGAGGCTTCGTGTCGGACAGCCCGATCTCCGTGCGCAGGCGGCGGTGGCTGCTCAGGCCGCGCTTGCGACCCTGAAACGTGCGGCCGTCCGACATGGTATAAATGCCATCGTTGCCGATGTTTACGATCTGGCTGCGGTTCACTGCGATCCCCTTGCTGATGTTCAGGAACAGATCTTCCGGCAGAACAGACAGGACGCTGTGCATCGGCGCATACAGCGCGGCTTCCCCGCCGTCCATGCGGTGAAGGACCGTTTTCCGGTCGCTGCGGTAAAGATATAAAATGTTTTCCGGGCAGAGATTGTGTTTTTGCATCCATCGATTCAGGTCGCTCATTGCAGTGCTCCTTTGTCAGTTGATGACTTTAGTATAACATACTGCCGTGCGTCGGACAAGGAGGATTCGTGAAAAGCACAATTCAATGGAGCTTTCAACAATAATCTGAGGCGCTTTTTGTTAAAACTCACGTTTTTGGCGTATCATGCATAGAAAGTGTTGACTTCCCGGCATTCTTTTCGTATGATGAACACAGAACACCGAATGGTTATTCCCATAAGGCGCATATGCCTAAAACAAAAAGCATAACAGGAGGTTTCATGTTATGAAAATGACCCGCCGGAAATTTCTGAACGTTTCCACTGCGGCTGCGGTGGTCTGCGCAGCTACACTTTTGCCCGTAGAGAAAGCCGCCGCAGCACAACAAACGATGGCGGCGCAGGAACTTCTGGAACAGGCGTATCTGTACGCCTTTCCACTGGTGATCATGGACGCTACCCGGACGGCTTCCACAAACACCCGCACAGCTACAAGCAACAAGGCTCCCATCAACCAGTTCATCCATGCGGAAAAGCTGGCAGATGCAACGACCCGTGTGGTGGTTACGCCGAATGTGGATACCATCTATACGCAGGCGTTTCTGGATGTCGGCGCAGAACCAATGATCTACGGCGTGCCGCAGACCGACCGCTTTTTTAATGTACAGGTGCTGGATGCGTGGACAAACACCGCCGCCGTGCTGGAAACGCCGGGGCTTTACGCCATTACCCGTGCAGACTGGCAGGGCGAACTGCCGGAAGGGGTGCAGCGCATTGATGTGCCGACCAATATGGTCTGGACCATTGCCCGCATCGTGCTTTCCGGACAAGAGGACCTGCCCAACGTCCGGGCCATTCAGGATAAGATGCAGCTGATGCCGCTTTCCGCCTATCAGGCGGGTGGATGGACCGCCCCCGCAGGCAGCTATGACCCTGCCAATGACTTTGTGCCGGTAAAGCACGTTCTTGCCATGGACGCAAAGGAATTTTTTGATACCGCCAACCAGCTGATGGAAACCAACCCGCCCGCTGCGGCAGACGCGCCGGTACTCCGGGAGCTCGCAGCACTGCACATCGGCCCCGGTGAGAAGTTCGATGACAAGGCGCTGGGTCTGTTCAGTGGGCTGCGCTGGAAGCTGATGCTGCTCCAGCTGAAGAAAAAGCTGCTGAGCGAATCGAAGGGCTATACGCGCCAGATGGGTCAGTGGACCTATTTCGGCGACCCCATCGGCAACTTTGGCACAACATATACCTACCGTGCCATGGTGGCGCTGCGGGGTCTGGGTGCCAACACCACCGATGTTGCCATCTACCCCAAAACCGATGTGGACAGCACCGGCGCAGTCCTGACCGGTAAAAAGACCTACACACTGCATTTCGATTCGTTCCCGCAGACATTAGAGAAGGGGTTTTGGTCCGTAACCGCCTATGGCAAGGACGATTTTCTCATCGACAATCCCATCAATCGCTACTGCATCAATGACCGGTCTGTCTTGAATCGAAATGCAGACGGTTCTGTTGATATCACACTTTCCCATGCGATGCCGGAAAACACGGAGAACTGGCTTCCCATCGGAGAGACTGAATTTCATCTCTTCCTGCGCATCTATAAGCCCGACTGGAATGCCCTGCGCGGCTGGCAGCCGCCCACGGTTTGTGTAAAATCGACCCAGATGTAAGGGAGGCAAACGACTATGAAGATGACCCGCAGAAACTTTATTTCCGCTTCGGCGGCTGCAGCTTTGGCCTGCGGCGCATCTCTGACTGCACATGCAGCAGGCAGCACCGATGAAAACGGTCTGAACTTTATCACAGACATTTTCAAGGACTCCACCCGACCGGGCGAGATCGAAGAGGCAACAGCTATCACGGCAGAAAAGAACGCCGCATGGTATGAAGCGCTGGATTTTTCCGACCGGCGGGAGTTTGCCAACGCAGAGCGCGGCTGGCTGGACAACGCGGAAGGCAGGATCATTGATGGTGATGATAACAGATCTGCATGGGATCTGCAGAGCTACGGCGATTTGAACCGGGACGCGCCGGACACCGTCAATCCGAGCCTGTGGCGGAACACGCAGCTGAACGCCAAGGCCGGTCTGTTTGAAGTGTGCGACGGCATCTATCAGGTGCGCGGCTTCGATATGGCCAATACGACCTTTATCCGCACCGACCATGGCTGGATCGTGTTTGACGTGCTGATGTGCAGAGAAAACATGAAAGCCGCCAAGGAACTGATGGAAAATCGCTTCGGCCCGCTGGAGATCAAGGCCGTACTGTACAGCCACTCTCATGTGGATCACTTCGGCGGCGTGGAGGGTATCCTCGACCGCGCACAGGCAGCAGATGCGAGCCTTTCGCTCCAAGACCAGCTGGCTTCCGGCAAGGTCCCTGTGCTTGCACCGGCGGGCTTTCTGAAGCACGCCATCCGCGAGAATGTCTACGCGGGCATCGCCATGGCGCGGCGCGCACAGTTCCAATACGGCACGGTGCTTGACAAGGGCGAAAAGGGTGCGCTGAGCGTGGGCATCGGCATGGGACAGTCCACCGGTACGGTGTCCCTCATCGCTCCTACCTACGAGATCGGGGAAGATCTCCCGAAACTGACCATCGACGGGCTGGAGATCGAGTTCCAGCTGACCCCCGGCACCGAAGCCCCCGCCGAAATGAACGCCTATTTCCCGAAATACCGCGCCCTCTGGATGGCGGAAAACTGCACCGGCACCCTGCACAACCTCTACACCCTGCGCGGCGCAGAGGTGCGCGATGCCAACGAGTGGGCAAAGTATATCATCGAGGCCGACCAGCGCTTCTGCGATAAGACCGATGTGGTGTTCCAGAGCCACAACTGGCCGCACTGGGGCGAGGAGATCCATGAGTATCTTCTGAATACAGCCTCCATCTATAAGTTCATCCACGACCAGACCCTGCATTACATGAACCAGGGGTATACCTCGAATGAGATCTCGGCGATGCTGACCCTGCCCAAAAAGCTGGAAAAGGTCTGGTACACCCGGCCGTATTACGGCACACTGGCGCACAATTCCAAGGCCGTTTACCAGAAATATCTGGGCTGGTACGATGCCAACCCGGTCAACCTGAACCCGCTCCCGCCCAGCGATACCGCCAGGAAGCTTGTGGAATATCTGGGCAGCACAGAGCTGGTGCTCTGCAAAGCGAAAAAAGACTACGAAAAGGGCGAGTATCAATGGGTAGCGCAGATCACCAAGGAACTGGTCTACGCCGACCCGTCCAATCAGAAAGCACGCAATCTGTGTGCAGATGCACTGGAACAGCTTGGCTATCAGGCAGAGTCCGGCGCGTGGCGCAATGCCTATCTGATGGGTGCCGCCGAGCTGCGCAAGGGCAACCTGTCCAAACTGGCGCGCACAGCCAATGGACTGGCCGCGACAATGGGCGAGATGACCATCGCCATGCTGCTGGATTACATCGCTATCATGACCGATGCCAATGCCGCCCAGAACGATGATCTGACTCTGAATCTGACGGTGACCGATGTGAATGAACAGTTCTATGTAACCCGTAAGAATGGCATCCTGCTGTCTTACCCCGGCGAGAACCATCCGGATGCGCAGGCTTCCGTCACCTGCAAGCGTCTGCAGCTCTTTGCCTTGATGACAGGTCAGCAGGCCGGACAGGTACAGATCAGCGGCGATGCCACCGTTCTGAAGCGCCTGCTGGCGTACGCCTCCAAGTTCGAGAAGACTTTCAATGTGATCGAACCGTAAAAACTGACTGCAAACAAAAAACGACAGGAGCTGTTTTCTGCGGCTCCTGTCGCTTTTTGTTTCCTGTGCGCGTTCGCGTGAACGCTCAGCTTGCCTTCTGGGCCTCCCCCTTCGGGAAGATGATCTTACAATAGGCCGTTGGAGTATGCACAGCATGCACTGAGTGGGAAGATTGCGCAAGCAAATACGCTTATTCCTCCTTCCCTTCCAGCCTGCTTTTATACCCTTCGCCCCATGCCCGCATGGCATCCAGAACCGGTTTCAAACTATATCCCAATTCGGTCAGCGTATATTCCACCCGGGGCGGCACTTCAGCATAGACCTTCCAGGTCAGCAACCCGCTTTCCTCCATCTGCCGCAGCTGAGCGGTCAAAACCTTCTGGGTCACATGGCCGATGGACTTTTTCAGTTCTCCAAAACGCTTTGTGCCCGGCATCAGATCCCGGAGGATCAGCACCTTCCATTTATCGCTGATGAGGGTCAGGGTGGTCTCCACCGGGCAGGCCGGGAGCTCTTTGAGGATTTCCTTTTCCATAATTACCTCCAAGGGAATTTCAAGTGGTCATCGTGCCGGATGCACGGATACCACAAACCGCTTTATGGCATCATTATAGCTTTCAACAGCAAAAAAAGCAAGCAGCAGCGCAATAGTATCTTTCCGGTAACTACACCACAATATTGTGCGTACTTCACAAGCCGCACAAAGCGCATTACAATAAAGCTGTCCGAAAAAAACAATGTATGGAGGTACATCCCATGAATAAAGTCGTAGAATTTCTGAACGCAAACCCGGTGCAGTATCTGGCCACCGTAGGCCGTGACGGCAAGGCCAAGTGCCGTCCCTTCATGTTTGCCGGTGAGCTGGACGGCAAGCTGTGGTTCTGCACCAACAACCAGAAGGATGTTTACAAGGACCTGCAGGCAAATCCCAATATCGAGATCTCCGTTTCCAGCCCGGAGTACGCATGGATCCGTCTGCATGGCAAGGCTGTGTTTGAAAACAACATGACCGCCAAGGAGATGTGCATCGCAAACCCCATCGTGAAGAGCCAGTACGGCGAGGCTGCCAACCCCATCTTTGAGGTGTTCTATCTGGAGGATGCCCACGGCATCATTGCAGACTTCTCCGGCAACCCTCCCTACGAGTTCTGATCTGAAAAAACAGCGCAGCAGTCTTCTGAACGGGTAGACTGCTGCGTTTTTATAGAAAGATTTTGAAAGGCAGGCGAACACCATGAACCAGAGTGAGCGGCGAACGATCCTTATTCAGGTGCTTTTGAAAGAGCACCCGGAGTATCAGGGACTGCGGATCCCGGCAGACGCAGACACCCAGCGGCAGCTCCTGCGGGGCTTGATGAATATCCGTGAACCACGGCGCATCGGCACAGACTTTCTGCAAATACAGGATGCGTACCTGCAAGAGGAGACCGCCGCAAAAGGCATCACCGATGCAGCTGACCTAGTACCCCTGCAGCCGGGGCTGTACCTCTGGCAGGGGGACATTACCACCCTGAAATGCGATGCCATCGTCAACGCCGCCAACAGCGGCATGACCGGCTGCTACTGCCCGAACCACGGCTGTATCGACAACGCCATCCACACCTATGCCGGGGTACAGCTTCGTCTTGTCTGTGCGGAGATCATGGACAGGCAGGGACACCCGGAGCCCACCGGACAGGCAAAGCTCACGGCTGCATTTAATCTGCCCTGCCGCTATGTGCTGCACACCGTCGGCCCGATCATCCATGGTCGGGTGACTCAGCAGGACCGGGCGTTGCTGGCTTCCTGCTACCGGTCCTGTCTGGAGCTGGCGGCAGAGAACGGGTTGGAAAGCGTGACGTTCTGCTGCATTTCCACGGGAGAGTTTCACTTTCCCAACCAGCTTGCAGCAGAGATTGCGGTGCAGACTGTGAAAGAGTTCCTGCAAACACCCACAAGCATCAAAAAGGTGATCTTCAATGTTTTCAAAGATATGGACAAAAAAATCTACGAACGACTGCTCCGGGCCGATTGATACGCTGCGGCAGGTTCTGAGCCATGCCGATGCAGTGGTCATCGGTGCAGGTGCAGGGCTTTCTACCTCGGCAGGTTTTACCTATGACGGGGAGCGGTTCCGGGAATATTTCTCCGATTTTGCCAGCAAGTACGGCTTTACGGATATGTACTCCGGCGGCTTTTACCCCTACCCCACCATGGAGGAATACTGGGCATACTGGAGCCGCTATATTTGCATCAACCGCTATCAGGATGCACCCAAGCCGGTGTATCAAGGTCTGTTTTCTCTTGTGAAAGACAAGGACTACTTTGTGCTGACAACCAACGTAGACCACTGTTTTCAGAAAGCAGGGTTCGACAAAAAACGGTTGTTCTATACACAGGGTGATTACGGTCTGTTCCAGTGCAGTGAACCATGCTGTCAGGAAACGTATGACAACGACAAGCTTATCCGGCAGATGGTGGAAGCGCAGGGGTATATCATTGCACCGGATGGTCAGCTGACCGTACCGGAGAATACCATCCTGAAAACTTATATCCCGTCCGAGCTTGTTCCCCACTGCCCGCACTGCGGCAGACCCATGAGCATGAACCTTCGTGCAGACGATACCTTTGTGGAGGACGTGGGTTGGCACACTGCTGCCGACCGGTACAGCGAATTTCTGCGCCGCCACGAGGGACAGCGCATCCTCTTTCTGGAATTGGGGGTTGGCTACAACACCCCGGTCATCATCAAGTATCCGTTCTGGCGGATGACCGCTAAAAATCCAAATGCATTCTACGCCTGCATCAATCAGGGACAGGCCGTTTGCCCGCCGGAGATCGAGCGGCAGTCTGTCTGCATTCATGCAGATATTGGCGCTATGATAGCGCAATTGTGACCCACAAGAGGGCTGGCATCGTCCAGCCCTCTCTCTTTTTGCCAAAGTTTCCCTCGCTTTTTCTCGCACATTGCCGAAAGCAGCGCAATTCTCAACAACCTGTTTGCGATATGCAGTTTTTGGATGTTGCTTGTGCATTAAAAATGCAAATTGCGATAGTTTGATTTTTGAACTAAAAAATGAAATGCTGTCCCCTTCTCCACCGCAAAGCAGGTGTCTGCATGGGGCTTTGCGCCCCAGCTATTATCGCCGCCCACGCCGCGCTGGAAGGCAGCACAGCGCACGATGGTCTTATTGTCATCGCGAGGCAGTTCGTAGAGATGGCGGGCGTTTTCCAGTTCATGGGGCGTGTAGGGCAAGGCAGAGAAGGCCATGCCGTCCCCTGCAAAGCCGATGCCTATATTCAATCCGCTGCCGGTGAGCGTTGCGCTGTACACGCCGGTGCGGCTGCCGCACTCCTGCGGGTAGACCGGGGTGTTCTGGGCAAAGTCCTGCCGGACGTTGTAACTCCATGCGCCCATTTTGCCGCCTGCGGTGCGGTCGGCGGTGGTTTCCCGGGGGCCAAGACCCAAGTAGGAGACTTCTGTCAGCTCCCGGCGCAGCGGGAAGAGCAGCCCGAACTCCGGCAGTTCAGTCTTTTCGCCCTGCCATGTCATCGTAATGTCGCAGCGGCCTGCGCCGTCGATGGCAAACTCAATGGGCAGCGTCTGCCCGCCCGGCAGGGTGTAGTTTGCGCGGACGGTGACGAACTCGCCCTTTGTTTCGGCGGTCAGGGCATCGCACCGGGCATAAAGGCCCGCAGTTTTCCAGAAGGCAAATTCAAACGGCTCTGCGCAGCCCTCGTCGTTGTTGGTAGGCGCACGCCAGAAGTTGGGGCGCACGGTATCGTCCAGCAGCTGCACGCCGTTATAGCGGATGGACACCAGCCCCTTGCCGCGGCCGAAAATATACTCGAAGCCCTCGCCCTTTACGCCGATGTTGCAGTCCATCTCCACCAATTCCGGCGCGGCAACGGTCAGCCGGGCGGCGGCGTGGTTGTGCCATACCTGCCCACAGGCAGCTTCATAGCCCGCTGGGATGCCGGGCTTTGCAGCCCGCTGGATAGCGGCAACGGTCATGCAGGCAAACCCTGCTTCCGGCAGAGCGAACGGGAACGCAATGTGCACGGTTTTACCGGGTGCACATTCCGCCCGGAGCACCGCGCGGCGCTCTGGCTTGCCGTTGACCGAGGATGCAAACACAAGGTCGTAGGCGCTCAGGTCGGTAAAGAGATTCCGGTTTTCCACCACCGCTTCGGTATCGGTGAGGGTGATTTTCAGCGGTGCGTAGGCCGCCTTGACTGCATCCATTTTGGGGGTGTTGCGGCGGTCGGGCAGCACAAGACCGTCCACGCAGAATTCCCGGTCGGTGGGGCGGTCGCCAAAGTCGCCGCCGTAGGCAAAGCCGGTCTTACCGTCCGGGTCGGTGACGGCGATGCCGTGGTCCATGTACTCCCAGATAAACCCGCCCTGATACAGCGGCTCTTCATAGGCGTACTCGGTGTAGTCGGTGATGCCGCCGCAGCTATTGCCCATGGCGTGGCTGTACTCGCACATGATAAAGGGCTTTTCCGGGTGCTCCGCCAGAAACTTTTTAATGTCTGCCACCGGGGTGTACATCTGGCTTTCCATGTCGGAGGTGGCGGGATATTCCCGGTTCCAGAAAATGCCCTCATAGTGCACAAGGCGGCTGGGGTCGGCATGGCGGAAGTATTCGCTCATCTCCCACAGGGTCTTGCCGCCGTAGCTCTCGTTGCCGCAAGACCAGACGAGGATTGCAGGGTGGTTTTTGTCCCGCTCCAGCATGGCTTCGGCACGGGCCAGCACATTCTCCCGCCACTCCGGGCGCGCACCGGGCAGGGTCCATTCGTTCGAGCCGTCCGCACCCAGCTTCTGCCATGTGCCATGCGTTTCAAGGTTCGTTTCCCCAATGACATACAGGCCATATTCATCGCAGAGCTGTAAGAAATACGGGTCGTCCGGGTAGTGGCTGGTGCGCACAGCGTTGACGTTGTGGGCTTTCAGGTTCTTTACATCCCACAGCATCTCTTCCCGGCTGACCGTGCGGCCGGTGCGGCAGCTCCACTCATGGCGGTTGACGCCCTTGAACACGATGCGCTGGCCGTTCAAAAGCATCTGGCGGTCCTTCCGTTCAAACTTCCGCAGACCGACTTTCATGCCGGTACGCTCCACGAGAGTACCCTCATTCAGCAGGGCAATTTCCGCCTCGTACAGGTTCGGCTGCTCAGCGCTCCACAGGGCGGGATCAGTCACCGCAAAGGTAAAGGAAACATCCTGCACGTCCTCCTCCACGTCCGGGTCAGCCTCGCCCTTGCCGAACACCACGCCGCTGTCGTATTCCGCAGGCACACCCACCTCAGCAGACTGCTGCTGCCCGTTGAACACCACCGAGATGGTGCCCGCGCCGCTGACCTTGCAATCAAAGGTGACGGTGGCACTGGAGAAGTCCGGGGCGAACTCCTGCTTCACAAAGGCATCTTCCAGATGCAGCTCAGGCTTTGTGAACAGCTCTACCGAGCGAAACAGGCCGCTCATACGCCAGAAATCCTGATCCTCCAGCCAGCTGCCGGAGGAAAAACGGTACACCTGCACGGTCAGGGTGTTCTCGCCGGGATGGACGGCGGCGGTCATATCAAATTCGGCGGGGGTAAAGGTATCCTCGGTGTAGCCGATGTAAACGCCGTTGCACCAGACGGCGGCGGCGCTGTCGGCACCGTTCAGGCGCAGATAGCAGCTCGCCCAGCTTTCCGGCAGGGTGAAACTGCGCTGATACTCCCCGATGGGGTTATAATCCTGCGGAATCTGGCCGGGGTGCAGCTTTTCGTGGCCGTCCCACGGGTACTGGGTGTTGACGTAATGGGGCGTGCCGTAGGGCTGGCCGGGCTTTTGCAGGCTCTGCATCTGGATGAAGCCCGGCACGGTCAGGGTGTCCCAGTCCGTAAAGGGTGCAGTCAGGTTTTCCGCATAGCGGAAAGCCCACTCGCCATCCAAGCTGACAGTCAGGGGCATTTCCGGACTGGTCTGGTCTGCAAAATGGGCATGGAAGGGCAGGCGGTTCTGCTGGAAAATTTCCGGGTCAGCCAGAAGCGCCGGGGTAATCGGGTCATTCAAAGGCATAAATGTCACCTCGCAGCATTTTCTGCTCTCATTATAGCACAGGATATAGGAAAAACAGCCGCACAAAAACGACTGTTTTTCTGGAAAGAAGCGGCATCAGTCTGCTTCGTCAAGGATCTCAGTATCCAGAACAGTGCGTCCTTTGGCAATATGATATTTCACCGCAGGCAGGTGGACATTGGTAAAATACAGGCTGGTGTTGGGGTCGCAGCCGATGACTACCGCTTCGCCTCTGCCCGTCACAGTGCAGCGCAGTGCGTCGCAGCGGGCTTCGGCGGTGTTGTTTTCCACACCTTCGGCGTATCCCGGTGCAAAATTGGGCACGGCAAAGCCGCAGTCATAGGCTTCGCAATCGAAGCTGCTGTCAATTTCGTGATGGCGGCGGTGGCCGGTGGCCGTGGGGGTGATGGTGGTGGTGACCTCAATGCCGGGGAAGGGCGACCACTGCGCGGTCACCGTCCCGGCTTCAATTTCCCACGTTTTGCTCACCTTGCGCACGAACACGTTATCGTCGATGACAAAGGCCAGCATACTGTCCGGTGCGGCCTGATGGAGCACCTCCCGGCTGCGGGAGGCGCAGAAGCCGAAGCGGGTATCGTAGGCAAATTTTGCGTACTTTTCCGGGAACTGTCCGTGGCCGTGGCCCTCGTTGACACCGGCGGCGTAGGCCGTTACCCGGCCCGCCCGGCGCTGCACCAGCATGTTGGCATAGGGCATGGGCTTGAGCCGCTCCAATGCGGGTATGGGCGCAGCCTCGGCAGACCAGAAGGGATGGTCGTCCGGCAAAGCAAGCAGCAAGAAGCTCTTCATGCCCCAATAGGGGCTGCCTGGGGCGTTGTACCGCTCGGCCATGTACATCTGCGGGTAGCAGTAGCCGATGGTGAGGATGCCGTCCCGGTCGAACATTTTCTGCCCCAGCCACCAGTTGAAGTTGCGGACGATGAGCCCCTTCATCACCGGCAGGGGCAGCGGTTCCAGCCCCGCCCAGATACAGGCCGCCCAGAAGCTGTTCTGAGCAAAGCGGTAGGTCAGGCTGCGTCCAAAGGGCAGCGCTGCGCCGTTGGCATCGAACCAATAGACAAACTGCTGCGCGAACAGCTGGGCGCGCTGGCGGTAAAGGACAGCACGTCGGGGGTCGGTGTCGGCGGCAAACTTGGAGTACAGCAGGCCGTAATACTGGATGGCCCACGGGATGTAGTAATCTTTTTGCACGGAGGCGCCATCGGTGGACCAGCCGTCACCGCTGTAATAGCTGTCGATTTTGCAAAGGCCGTCCTCCAGCAGCTCCGGGCTGTAAGGCATCCCCACACTTTTCAGGGCAAGGTTCACAAGGATGCGGAAAAACTGCCAGTTGCAGTCCGGGATGGTGTGGGCGTTGATCTGCCCAAGCCATGCGGCAAGGTTCTGTTTTTCGGTGTCAGAGAGCGATGTCCACAGCTTTTCCGGTTCGGTAAGAATGCCGCAGGCAATGGCAGCCATCTCCACATAACACTGGTCGTACTCCCCGGTGGTGCCCCAGTATTCGGGGCTTTCCGGATCGGCACCGGCGGCAAGACCCTTGCGGTAGATTTTTTCAAATTCCGGGTCGGAGCCGCCGCCCACCCAGAAGGGCACCAGCGCCCACAGCGGGCGGCTGAAGGCTTCCAGCTCAATGGCATTTTGGTTGTAGGTCACGCCCGTATCGCCCAGATGCAGCCGGGCACAGCCTGCGGAATAATAAGGCTTGAGGGGATCGAGAAATTTGTGCATCAGTGCGGCAAAGTCCGCTTTGGTCTGTAAGTTCATTACCAGTACATCTCCCAGTCTTTGGTCAGGCGGGTCAGCGCCTCCATGTAGAAGTAATCGCCCCAGCTCGTGCATTCATCCACGCCCTCCGGGGTGCAGGTGTTATAGGGGCTCTTTTTGCTGTAAGTGCCGTGCAGCAGCTGGCCGGAGCCGAGGGTGCCGGGCTTGACTGCGTAGTTTGCGGCGAGGCTGGCCAGCATCTGCCGTGCCAGCGTGCGCCACTGGGCAGCTTCTGTTTCGTCCACATACTTGGCTGCTTCCAGCAGGCCGCAGGCCACGATGGCAGCAGAGGAAGAATCCCGCGGCTCGCCGCTTTCCGGCTCAAAGAGCATATCCCAGCAGGGGATCAGATCCTCCGGCAGGCGGGAAAGATAAAAGTCCAGCGCCTTGCGGAACACATCGAGGAACTTTTCATCGTGGGTGTAGGTGTAGCCGATGGCGCTTCCGTACACGCCCCACGCCTGTCCCCGTGCCCAGAAGCTGTCGTCCTTATAGCCCTGACAGGTGCGTCCGCCCTTGGGGGTGCCGTCCGGATTCATAAAAAAGGTGTGGTAGGTGCTGCCGTCCGGCCGGAAGGAGTTTGCCAGTGTGGTAGCGGTGTGGGCGGCGGCGATCTCACGGTAGTGGTCGCTGCCGGTCACCTGTGCTGCCCAGTAGAGCAGCGGCAGGTTGAGCATACAGTCGATGATATAGCGGTAGTTGTCCGGATCATCCATAGCGCCCCATGCCTGCAAAAATTTTCCGCTGGGTTGGTAGCGGGTCAGCAGCTGGTCGGCGGCGGCGATAGCGGCATTTTTGCCGGTTTCGCTGCCCACCAGTTTCCACGCTGCCACGCAGGTGGGGCTGTACAGAAAGCCCATGTCGTGGTGGTCCACCTCCACCTTGCGGGCAATGCGGTCGGCAAAGCTGTCCACCTGAATGAGGGCGGCGGTCTTGAATTTTTCGTCCCCGGTGGCCTCGTAGGCCAGCCAGATCTCACCGGGCCAGAAGCCACAAGTCCACTGGTTGTTGGCACAGCCGGGGTAGATGCCGTTTACACTGGAATGATTCTGGCACTGCCAGGTGTACAGCGGCAGATTGGTCTCTACCTGCTTGCAGGCATCGGCCAGTGCCTGCCTTGCCTCGGCGTCGGTCATTGGGTGATTCGGATAGGTCTTCATAAGCAGCTCCTTATCTCAAGAAGATTCTTTTTCCTCTTTGCCAAGGGCTCCCCTATTAGGGGAGCTGTCTGCGAAGCAGACTGAGAGGTTTATTTGAAGTAAAACGTTGGAATGTCCTTCCAGCGTTCTCTCAGGAAATGCGCGCCCAGCTTGGGGCGGCGGTCACGGGTAAACAGGCCCTTTTTGTTGCCGTCCACACGCATGGGGCCCTGCACAGTGTCATAGTCCGCAAAGTTCCAGACAAATTCGCCCACGAACCAGGGGCGCTTGTCAAACTCCGCATCCAGACGGCGGTAAAACTCCACCTGAAACTCCTCGCTGAACATCTCGGCTCCGGCAGTGTGCAGACCGGCAAGGGTGTCTGCGCCGTATTCGCTCATCATCACAGGCTTGTGCTGGTCTGCCCAGAAATCCAGCTCCTGATTCAGGCCATAGCAGGCGGCATCCAGATCGCCGGACAGGTTGTACCAGCCGTAATAACGGTTGATGCAGACGATATCCATAGTGCGGGTAGTGATGTCCCTGGTGTAGTCGTTCTGGCAGCAGACCAGGGTGACGGGGCGGTTCTGCGGGTCCAGCTGATGGGCCAGCTCATAGAGGGGGTGCCAGTAGTCGTAAGCATCCTGCGGGAAATGCTCCAGATCCGGCTCGTTGCCCAGACTCCACAGCACCACGCAGGGGTGGTTTTTGTCCCGCCGGATCATCTCGGTCAGCACCTGCCGGTGATGCTCGGCGATGGGGTATTCCTTGTAGGGGTTCAGCACTGCCCCGCCGCCGATGCCCACCGCCGGGGTTTCGTCCATGACCAGAATGCCCTCCCGGTCGCACAGATCGTAAAACTCCTCAGCGTAGGGGTAGTGGCTGGTGCGCACGGCATTGGCATTGGCCCAGTGGATCAGGTTCACGTCCTTCACGTTCAGCACCGGGTCAAAGCCACGGCCATGGGCGGTAAAATCCTCGTGCTTGCAAAAGCCCTTGAAATAGAGCGGCTTGCCGTTCAAAAGCACCTGTGTACCCCGCACCTCGACGCTGCGCACACCAAAGGTCTGGTCATAGACATCCGCCCCGCAGGTGATGTGCAGGGTATAAAGATAGGGCACGCCGGGCTTCGGCTCCCAGAGCTGCACCTCCGGGATGGTGATCGTACCTTCTGCGCCCTCTGCCTGTGCCACGGCGCTGCCGTCAGCATCCAACACGGTCACCTGAACCGGCGCACTGCCGGTGGTTTTGACCGCGTACTGCACCGTTCCGTCCACGGCAGGCACTACGGTCACATCCTCGATATACTCCTTGGGGGTGGTGTAGAGCACCACCGGGCGATGGATGCCCGCATAGTTGAAGAAATCAAAGTTGGGGCGGTTCTGGGGTGCAGCGGCGCGCTTGGCAGCCTCCACACTGGGGATGCCCGCATTGTCCGAGCCAAAGAAGGCCAGCTGGCCGTCCTCGTTGCCCACAGGCAGAGTGCTGTGATTGACCCGGTTGTCGCAGGCCACGGTGAGCAGAGCCGTTTCACCGGGGCGCAGCAGTGCGGTGACATCGGCTTCAAACGGGGTGAAGCCGCCCTTGTGCTGCGCAATGAGTTGACCGTTCAGCCAGACCTTTGCCGTGTGGGTCACCGAGCCAAACCGCAGCACCACCCGCTGCCCGGCGCAGAAGGCGGGCAGGGTGATTTGCCGCTGATACCATGCCCAGCCATAGTGGCGGCGCAGGGCAGTGGTTTGGTCGTTCTGGTCGTTGTAGCTGGCAGGAACGGCGATGGGCTGCGCGTCCGGCAGGGGCTTTGCGGGGTCGAACTGGTTTTCCTCGCAACTGCCCAGCGCAAACTCCCATGTGCCGTCCATGCTCAGTTTCAGGCGTGCTTCATTCTGTTCCGGATATAACATAACGTTTTCCCTCTATCCAAAAAATGCGGGGCGCGGGGACTGCCCGCACCCCGCTTACGGGTGTTATTTTAGCCCTTGATACCGGTGGATGCAACACCCTGCACAAAATATTTCTGCAGAGAAAGGAATACGATCAGCACAGGGATCAGTGCCACCACAGAGGCCGCCATGATCAGGCCGTATTCTGCGGAATACTGGGTAATGAACATCCGCAGGCCGATCTGGATGGTCTTGAGCTCGGTCTTGGTCAGGTAGATCAGGGGGCCAAGGAAGTCGTTCCAGGTGTTCACGAAGGTGAAGATGGTCAGGGTAGACAAGGCAGGCAGGCTCAGAGGCAGCATAATGTGCCACCAGATGCCGTATTCGCTCAGGCCGTCGATGCGGGCGGCCTCACACAGTTCAGTGGGCACACCCTCGTAGAACTGCTTCATCAGGAACACGCCGAAGGCACTGAAGGCCTGCAGGCACATGATGGCCAGATGGGTGTTATTCAGATGCCAGGAGCTCATCATCATAAACTGGGGCACCATGTAGGCCTGCCAGGGCACTGCAATGGTGGCGATGTAACCCAGGAACAGCACATTCTTGCCCTTGAACTGCATCTTGGCAAAAGCGTAAGCTGCAAAGGAGGAGGTGAACAGCTGCAACAGGGTGACCACCACGGTGATCTTGACCGTGTTTTTCACAAAGG
>OGHO01000643.1_pt1 | contig 42050 bp, 38 predicted proteins | sample 1571421 | NCBI WGS metagenome assembly OGHO01 (sample SAMEA2581937, study PRJEB24529) | metagenome | biome: Human gut stool | place: China | collected 2011
ATCGTGCTGATCTGGCAGGTGCTTTTTGATTACAATGGTGTTGTGAATGTGGCAGTGCAGAAGTTCGGCGGAGGACAGGTGGACTGGCTGAAATCATCGGCAGGTCTTTTGGTCATTATTCTGCTGTTTTTATGGAAAAACTTAGGTTACAATATGATCCTCTTTTTGTCTGCAATGGGAAATATCCCAAAGGATATTATCGAGGTGGCAGAGTTGGACGGGGCAAACCGCTGGCAGATATTCCTGCATGTAAAATTGCGGTATCTGTCACCGACGATCATGTTTGTGACGATACTTTCCATGATCAATTCATTTAAAGTATTCCGCGAGATTTATCTTCTGACAGGCGAGTATCCGTATGGCGCACTTTATATGCTGCAGCATTATATGAACAATACGTTTGCTTCTGCAGATTACCAGAAACTTTCCACGGCAGCAATTTATATGTCCTTTGTGATGATCGTCATTATGGGAATTTTATTTTGGGTGGAACATCATTTTGGAAAGGATTTGGAGGAAGAATGAAAAAGAGATCAGAACGAAAAAAATTATTTATCCGCATCTGCCTGACAGTGATCGCAGTGGTTACGGCGCTGATTTTTATCATGCCGATTGTTCTTACCATCAGCAATTCATTTATGTCGGCAGCGGAGATCACCTCCAACTATGGTTCCATTTTCCAGAAAACGGATACAGGGGGCAAGCAGTACATCTCCCAGACGGTAAACCTCAAGTTTATACCGGATATGGTGACTTTCTCACAGTATGCGACCGTGTTATTTAAGAGTCCGGACTACCTGTTGAAGTTTTGGAATTCCGTGATCTTAGTGGTGCCGATCGTGGTATTCCAGCTGGTGGTGGCAGTGCTCGCCGCATATGGTTTCACAAGGACCAGAGGAAAACTTTCCGCAATCGTCTTTTTTGCATATGTGATCTTAATGATGATGCCATATCAGGTTACACTGGTGCCAAATTATCTGGTCTTAAACTGGATGAAGCTTCTGGATACGAACTGGAGTATATGGCTTCCGGGTATTTTTTCTCCGTTTAGTGTGTACCTGATCACGAAGTATATGAGACGAATACCAGTGCCGCTCATCGAGGCGGCGAAGATTGACGGAGCCAACGAGTTTCAGGTCTTTACAAAGATATGTATCCCAATCTGTAAGGGCGTGATCACAACCTGTGCGATTCTGGTATTTATGGATTACTGGAATATGGTGGAACAGCCACTGCTGTTTTTTAAAGATACAGATAAATACCCGTTGTCGATCTTTTTGTCAAAGATCAATGCGCAGGAAGTGGGACTGGCATTTGCAGTGGCGACCTTTTATATGATCCCAAGCCTTTTGATTTTCCTGTATGGTGAGGATCAGCTGGTAGAGGGTATCGCTTATCAGGGCGGTGTCAAAGGATAGAAAATGGAGAGTTAAAAAGATGACAGATAGAAAAGATAAAATAAAGAATATCACAATTATATTTTTACTGGTGATGCTGATACTTACCTTTTTTTCCAATACGATCATGAATTATTCGCTTGTGGAGGTCAGCACACAGCAGGTGACAAGCGGTCAGATCACTTCCAAGGTACGTGGAAGCGGTTCTGTGGAGGCGAGTGAGAGTTATTCCGTCACGATCGAGGAGACAAGAAAGATCGCAACGGTCAACGTGAAAAAGGATGCGGAAGTAGCAACCGGAGATTTACTGTTTACCTTAGAGGATACAGACAGTGATGAGTTAGATGCTGCAAAGAAGAGTTTAAACGAGGCGCAGGCAGCCTATGAATCCGCAGTGCTTACCGCAGGGATCACCGTGGCAGAGCGTCAGAGCATTGAGGCTGGAAAGGGATCAAGCCTCACCCAGAAACAAAATGAGATCGCAGCAGCAAATCAGAGAGTGAAGGATGCGCAGGCGGCAGTGGATGCTGCACAGGCAAGTGTCGATAAGATCAAAGCACAGATCGATGCGGTCAGCAACTCAACGACAGACACAACTGCAGAGGAAAAGGCAGTGTTAGATGCAGAGAAAAAGAACAGTGAGGCGCAGGACAGCCTGACGAGTGCGGAGAGTGCTTATACGCCGGTGAAGAGTGCGTATGATACGGCGCTTTCAGGTTTGCAGAGCGCACAGAGTGCGTATGATGAGGCTGTGGCACTCAAGAACGAAGCACAGCTCAATTGTGATAAAGCAGAGAAAGCTTATAATGATGATAAGACTAACAACGATAAAAAAACTGCATGGGATAATGCTAAAACTGCGTTGGATGGAAGTGTCAGCGCAATGAATAAGGCAAAGCGCCAGTTAGATACTGCCCAGTCCACATTTAACACCTGTCAGGCTAACTTAAACAAAGTTCAGGGTTCCTACGATTCTGCCAAGTCCGCAGCAACCGACAGAAAGAATGCTCTGAGCAATGCAAACTACAATCTCTCCGTGAAAAAACTGACTGGCACGAACACAGCAGAAGCGAACAATCTGCAGGCGCAGTTGAACACGGCAACGGCGGCACTGACCGATGCAAACACAGCATTGACCAGTGCAACCAATGATCAGAAAAAAGTGACCGATAAGATTAGTGGCGAGGTGACGATCGCATCTGCCTATAAAACAATGACAGATCTTCAGGAAGAAGTAGCAAAATTACAGGCGAAATCCATCGGAACAGAGATTACATCACCAATATCAGGAACTGTTACTGATATTGCAGTGACAGCAGGAACTACGGTCAACGCCAACGATGTCATGATGACCATTCAGCCGGAAAACAAAGCGTATGTGTTACAGTTCTCTGTGACTGAAAATCAGGCAAAGAAGGTCAGAGTCGGAGATACGGCGGAAGTACTGAATAACTGGTACGGAAATGATGTTTCCGCAGTCGTGTCAGCCATCCGCAAAGATCCACAGAACCGCTCCAACAGTATTATCATCTGTGAGATGAAAGGGGATGTGTCAGTCGGAGACAGCTATACACTGTCTATCGGGGAACAGAGCTCCAACTATGACACGATCGTACCGACGAGTGCTATCCGGGAAGATTCCAATGGAAAATTCATTCTGATCATAGAGTCAAAGAGTACACCGCTTGGAAACCGCTACTATGCGAGACGCGTGGATGTGGATGTTATCACATCAGACGATACAAAATCAGCAGTGACCGGAGCTTTGGAAGGTTATGAGTATGTGATCACAACGACTACAAAACCGATCAAGGAAAACGAACAGGTACGTCTTGCATCAGAATAAACAGAAAGGAATGACACATGAAGGTAAAGCAGTACAGAAAAATACTTCTATTAGTGCTGATGATATGTGCTGCCATTCTTTTCGGCTGTGTGGAACGGGCACTCGGCAGACAGCTTTCCACACAGCAGATCGCATCAGAGTGGTCAGCAGAAGACAGTTATGCACAGATTTCCTGCTTTTTTTCCAAAGATGCAGCAGTGACGAAGGACTATGTGATACAGCTGGAACAGAAATTAAAAACTGCATTGCAGGAGGCGTCAGAGGATACATCGGATGTAAACGGAAGAACGCTGGTGGACTGTTACAGCACAAAAGGGGAACTTACCCTTTATTCTGACCGGGCATCTATCACGGCGAGAGCATTCGGTGTTGGAGGAGATTTTTTCACATTTCATCCGCTGAAACTGTTGTCCGGCAGCTATTTTGATGGAGAAGATTTAAACAAAGACGGTGTGGTCATTGATGAAAATGTTGCATGGCAGTTATTTGGTTCCAACAATGTCGCAGGAATGTATGTGGAGATCAACGGAGTACAGTATCCGGTGCGCGGTGTGGTAAAAAGCGATAAGGGATATTTCAGTGATGCGGCGGACGAGGAAGCAGCAACCGTTTATGTCTCTTATGAGATTTTAGAAGGCGGATCAGGCAGCAGTACTGGCGGCATGGACAGCGCAGCAGCCAGCACACCGGCAGCGGGCACGACGGATTCAAAGGGTGGAAGTTACGGACAGGCAGCTGGAACGACGCTTGACAGCTATGAGCTTCTCATCAAAAATCCGGTGCAGAAGTTTGGATTCAATGCATTAAAAGAAGCATTGGGATTGGATGAAAGCAGTTATGAGATCGTTGAAAATTCTTCCCGTTTTGGATTGATGAATCGTTTTACGGTATTAAGAAATTTTGGAATCCGTTCGATGAATACAAAGAATATTGTTTTCCCATATTGGGAAAACCGGGCGAGAGCTTATGAGGATCTTGCAGCGTTGCTGTTGATTCTGGAATTGTTATGTCTGGTCTATCCGGTCATTTTTGCAGCCGGGAAAATACACTGGCTGTGGAAACACAAGACTGAAATCCGACAGAAGCTGGTGCAGTGGATCAAGGTGTTCGTGAAAGAGCTGCGGATCTGGATGAAGCATGTGAAAGCACAAGAACGTCCGGTGAAAAAACAGTGACATTGGAAAAAATAAAGGAGTGGCGGTATTCAGGACAGAATACCGCCTTGATGTATTTATGAAAAGAATTGTTTTGTTGGTTGGCGGCGTGGAGACACTTGCCTACTTTTCCATACAGATGGGAAATGAATGGAAGCGCATGGGCTATAAGGTGTTCTATTTTGACTTGGAGGATGAGATGAACAGCGCCAAAAAGCTACGCAGATTTATCAAGCCGGGGGAGACAGTGCTTGTCACGTTTAACTTTGAAGGTCTGGAAAAAGAGGCAGGCGTTTACCGTGAAGGCATTGGCTATGTATGGGATGAATATGCAGTTCCGTGTTACAACATCGCCGTCGATCATCCGTATTATTACCATGAGAGACTTGCTGATCTTCCGGAAAAATATTACCACATCAGCATCGACCGGCTGCATGAGGCTTATTTTAAGCAGTTCTATCCGGAGTTTACGCACCGTGGATTTCTTCCGCTTGCAGGAAGCAGATTGGAAGAATTATGTAAACCGAATACCGGTAAAGAAGATGGAAAACAATCGGTTGAATATCCGGCAGAACGAATCAGGAAGCCTGTTGAGAAAAAATACAATGTCATTATGACAGGAAACTTTACCCCGACGTCTTTCTGTGAACCATATATCCACTGGATCAATGATGAATATGCAGCCTTTTATCAGGGGATTATCGATGATATCATTGCGCATCCGCATCGCACGGTCGAGGAGGTGGCATTGGAACACTGCGAGCGCGAGATGGGGGAGAATACTTATAAGGATCTCCGCATGGCACTGCACCGCATGATATTTATTGATATCTATGTGCGCAATTACTGGCGCAGGGAGGCGGTAAAAGTGCTGGTGGACGCAGGAATACAGGTGGATGTATTCGGCAAGGGCTGGGATGAACTCACCTGCGGTCACCCGGAAAACATGATCCTGCATCCGCAGACAACCTCAGAGGAGTGTTTAAAAGCAATTGCGGCGTCCAAAATATCATTAAACGTCATGCCATGGTTTAAGGACGGAGCACATGACCGTGTCTTCAATTCAATTTTAAATGGCACTGTCAGCGTGACTGATACGAGCAAATATCTTTGTGGGGAATTAAAAGAAGGACAGGGCGTATGTTATTACGATCTTGCCCATATGGAAAAACTGCCGGAGCTGGTGAGAGATCTGCTGGCGGACGATGCACGCCGGGAGGAAATCGTAAGAGCCGGTATCCCTGTGGTGGAAGAAAAACATACGTGGATCAGGCGGGCACATCAGCTGTTGGAATGGATCGAGGAAGATGCACGCGGGACAGACAGAAAAGATTGAGAGAGAAACGGGAGTAATCGGAGAAAAGCGAAGAATTCCGCATAAAACAGTTGCATTTTGCAGATAATGAGGGTATAATGTCGGAAGAAATTGGCAGTGACGAAAGCTACGACCGCAAAGCTGTTTCAGAGAGCCGGTGGCAGGTGTAAACCGGTGCAGTGAGTAAGGTCTTTCCACTTTCAGAGCCGGTGATGAAAGTCACAAGGTTCGTACCCTGTATCGTACGTTTGAGAGGTCGGAAGAAGATCTGTTCTTTAACATAGAGAAAGAGAGGCAGAGTGTTCCGGCAATATGGGTGGCAACGCGGAAGAGAATACAGCCTTTCGTCCCATGTGTTTTGGCACAGGGGCGGAAGGCTTTTGTGTTATAAAAAAGAAAAAGGAGCTTAGAAAAAATGATCGATTTAAAATTTTTAAGAGAAAATCCGGAAATCGTAAAACAGAACATTAAGAACAAATTCCAGGATCAGAAATTACCGTTAGTAGACGAAGTGATCGAGTTAGATGCGAAGGCAAGAGCAACACAGAAAGAGGCAGATGAGCTTCGTGCAAGCCGTAACACCTTATCCAAACAGATCGGACAGTTAATGGGACAGGGCAAGAAAGAAGAAGCAGAGGCAGTAAAGGCACAGGTAAGTGCCAATGCAGCACGCCTTGCTGAGTTAGAGGAAACAGAGAAAGAGTTGCAGGAAAAAGTAACAAAGATCATGATGGTAATCCCAAACATCATCGATCCGTCTGTTCCAATCGGAAAAGATGACAGCTGCAACGTGGAGATCGAAAAATTCGGCGAACCTGTCGTTCCTGATTTTGAAATCCCATATCACACAGATATCATGGATCGTTTTGATGGTATCGACCTTGACGCAGCAGGAAAAGTTGCAGGAAACGGTTTCTATTATTTAATGGGTGATATCGCAAGAATCCATTCCGCAGTGATCTCCTACGCAAGAGATTTCATGATCGACCGTGGATTTACTTACTGTGTACCACCATTCATGATCCGAAGCAACGTTGTAACAGGTGTTATGAGTTTTGACGAGATGGATGCTATGATGTACAAGATCGAGGGAGAGGATCTTTACCTGATCGGAACTTCCGAACATTCCATGATCGGTAAATTCATTGACACGATCAACGATGAAGAAAAATTACCATACACACTGACTTCTTACTCTCCATGTTTCCGTAAGGAAAAAGGAGCACACGGTATCGAGGAACGTGGTGTATACCGTATCCACCAGTTCGAGAAACAGGAAATGATCGTTGTCTGCAAACCGGAAGAATCCAAAATCTGGTATGATAAATTATGGCAGAACACCGTTGACCTGTTTCGCAGCTTAGATATTCCGGTCCGTACATTAGAGTGCTGCTCCGGCGATCTCGCTGACTTAAAAGTAAAATCCTGCGACGTAGAGGCATGGTCTCCAAGACAGAAGAAATACTTCGAAGTTGGAAGCTGCTCAAACTTAGGAGATGCACAGGCAAGACGTTTAAAGATCAGGGTAAAAGGAAAAGACGGAAACAAATATTTTGCACATACCTTAAATAACACAGTTGTTGCTCCACCACGTATGCTGATCGCATTCTTAGAGAACAACTTAAATGAGGACGGTAGCGTCAACATTCCAAAAGCACTTCAGCCATATATGGGTGGAATTGAGAAGATCGTTCCAAAACACTAAGAAGAAATAGAAAAGTAAGAATAAATAAAAAAGTAAGAACAAATAAAAAAGAATGTATCCGGAGGAAATTAATCCGGATGCATTCTTTTTTTTTAAAATTATTTCTCATAAATACAGTGTGTTCCCTGATGCTGCATCAGCCCGCCAAGACATTTTTTGTTGCAGCGGACGCAGCGGTGGATCTGGTCTGCATGACCATCTTTCAGCTTGTTTACCCAGTCAGGATCAGCCAGTAACTGGCGGCTCATGGCAGCACACTGGATGCGACCATCGGCAAGCTGTTTTTCCACAAAATCAGGATCGGTAAGTCCGCCGACACCACAGATCGGAAGATTGGTGTACTGTCTTACCTCATCACAGAATTTTAGGAAACATCCCGGTTCACTAAAATACGGATGGTTTTTCGGTGGAATAGTATTTTCAAGATCAGAATGGTTTGCGAGTGTGACATGGAAGCTTGTAACGCCAGCTTTTTCAAGCATTGGAACAAATACCTTCAGCTCATCCTCGATAACACCTGCATTTCCGTAGTGTGGATTCTCCTGACGGACGGCAAGCTTGTAATCGATTGGCATATCCGGCAGTTTTTCGCGGACGGCAGAAACAGCCTCCACTGCAAAACGGGCACGGTTTTCGGCAGTTCCGCCGTATTCATCGGTGCGGTGGTTGTAAATGGAAGAACTGAAACTTCCACACATACGGTCACCGTGGATCTGGATCATATCAAATCCTGCTTTTTTTGCGAGAACAGCGGCAGTGCCGAAAGCAGAGGTGATCTCTTTTACTTTTTTGTGAGGCATATTCGTAATATATGGAGCAACCTCATTATTTAAAAGAGGGCGGAGTTCCTGCATGCTGATCCGTTTTGTGAGCACGCCCGGAACATATTTTAACATGGCTTTGATATTGGAATCGGACTGATGAAGCTGGGCGCATACCTTACAGTCATTGTCATGGGCGATCCCGATCACTTTTTCATAGAATGCAAAGCCTTTTTTGTCAAAAAGTGATTTTCCGAAATGACTTTTTCCAACCGGAACGTCTCCGACAATGATCATAGCGCAGCCGCCAGCTGCGATCCGGCGTATTTTTTCAAAGTAATCTTCATCCGATAAACCGAATGTTGTAGGGGCAAAAATAATGCGGTTTTTTAAGGTTAATCCTCCATAATTGAAGGGAGTCTGAATTGTTTCGTACATAATCTCACACTTTCTGAATTGATATTTTACACAGCAGATTTAAAAGGAGCTGCTGCTCCTCATTGGTAAGACCGGTCAATTTGGTGGCATCCCAGTCGAAAAGTACCTGATGGCAGACATCAAAAGCCTGTTTCCCAAGAGGGGTTAAGGTTAACCGGTAACTGCGGCCGGATTTCTTTTCTTTGATCAGAAAACCATCTTCTGCAAGTTTCGCAACGGAGCGCTGCGAATGTCCCCAGTCCAGTTTTAAGGCGCTGGTCAGTTCTGATGGGGTACACTCAGGATGTTTGCCCACATAAATGATAAAGTACATCTGACCAAAGTTAAGACCTAACTCATGGAGCTTTTCTGTTGTGTAAGCAGCAAATTCTTTATATAGTTCAGTTGTATAGTAGGAAAGAGTTGATATTAGCATAAATCCTCCTTACATCGCAAAGCGAAATCCAATTTTCATATCGAAAACTGAGTATTTTCGTTTCCAACTGCACACAGTATAAAACCGATACTTGACTTTGTCAAGTAAGAAAATAAAAAAAGTTGTATGAGTTTTTGACCGGATGACTTGTGATCTTTTATCATTCGGTGAAAACCCATACAACCGTTCCTGCTTATTCAGAAATATGATTTTCGCGCATATATTCACCAATTTTTTTATCACAGGCAAGAATGTGGTTTGCAAGCCAGTTCAGTAAAAACTGGATCAGATCAAGAAGATATACCTGCTGGTTGTCATCCAGATCCTCCATTTCATCCAGATCGATATTTACAAGACGGTCTACAAATGCAGCGTGTGCCCGTTTCTGTGAAGGAAGTTCAGGATAATGGATGCGCTCCATCAGAGCCTCTTCCTCGCTGAAATGTAATTCCGTATAATCTCTCAATTCTGCCAGCAGACGCATGATCTCATCGTATTTATCATGTAAAAGCTGGTCGTGGATGAGGTCATTGGTATCACTGATGATCTCAAACAGCTTGCGGTGCTCATCATCGACAAATGTGATGCCGGTTTTGTATTTGTCCGTGAATGCAAATGGATTCTCTGTAGATTCTTCCGTAGGGATCATTTTCCCGATCATCATATCGCTGCTTAAAATATGATGATAAAGCCAGTGCACGAGGTAAGTAAGAAGTTCATTTAACGATCTCTTGGCATTGCGTGGTGATGTGGTATCCAGTTTAAATTCATTGATCGTCTTTGTAAATGCAGCGTGTTCTGTCTTCTGGAGAGGAAGCTCAGGATCATGGATACTCTCCATATAAGCCTCCTCATGAGCAAGGTGCGTAGCTGCGTAATCTTTCAGGTTTGCGATCAGGCTTTGACCGATGGCTGTCACATCCTCTGTTTTCTCAACTAACTCGAATGCTTCATTTATCATCTGGAACAGACGCTTGTGTTCTTCATCGATTGCATCAATATGAAGCATACAGTCTTCTGTAAATTCGTACATAAAATCCTCCTTCTGTGTGTCATAAATCCAGAGCGCTTAAGGAAAAGCGCAGTGGAATGTCTTTCGTTTTGCAACATTTATGACATCATCATAGCACATGCTGGAAGAAAATTACAGTTGTTTTCGTGGAAATTATGCCATACTTTTACAGGTACTGCGGATGAAATTTGCAATAATCCTTTTCATCGATTCAAATTAATGATATAATTTTTCTGAAATGTTGACAGATATACATTTTATCTTTCTAAAATGTTGATAATTTACATTAAAAAGTGTTATTTATGTTGATCAGAGGTGCCTTATGTTAAAAAGAAAAGCAACAAATTTTATGAAAAACTGGATAAACACAAAGGATAAGAAGTGCCTTGTCGTTCAGGGTGCCAGACAAACAGGAAAGACATATACCGTTGAACGTTTTGCCGAAGAAAATTATGAAGAACTGGTTGAAATTAATTTTAAACAGATGCCTTCTGCGATGGAGATATTTTCTGGAGATCTTACCGTAGATGCTATGGTTATGGGTATGCGGTTCCGCTTCCCTGAAAAGAAAATTATTCCTGGAAAAACATTGATTTTTCTGGATGAAATTCAGGAATGTCAGGAAGCGGTCACATCACTTAAATTTTGGGCGATAGATAATAAATATGATGTAATTGTATCTGGCTCACTTCTTGGAATCGACTACAAACGTGCCTCTTCTTATCCGGTTGGATATGTTGATTATTTGAAAATGTATGGGATTGATTTTGAAGAGTTTCTGTGGGGAATGGGAATATCCGGGGATATGATAGAAAATCTCTGTGGTTATCTGCGTTCTAAAATGATTGTGCCTGAAGCAATTCATTCGCAAATGATGAATTATTACAGACAGTACATTGCAATAGGTGGTATGCCAGAGGCAGTACAGAAATATATAGACACAAAAGATTTTAGGGAAATTGACAGGATACAGCGCAGCCTCTTACAGGGATACCAGTATGACATAGCACATTATGCAACAGCTGAGGAAAAGGTAAAAGCAGAGAAGTGTTATCTTTCTCTTGCAAAACAGTTACTGGATAAGGAAAACCATAAATTTCAATATAAAGAGGTCGAGCATGGTGGTCGGGCACAAAAATATTTTTCAAGTATTGAGTGGCTGCTTCGTGCGGATATGGTGCATTTATGCAAACTGGTAACAGATGTCAGATTTGATCTGGATGACTATGCAAGAGATGACTTTTTCAGGGCATACACAACGGATTTATCTCTTTTGATAGCGATGAAAGATTTTTCATTAAAGCAACATATCGTAGAAAATACGTTATTCGGAAACTCAAAAGGCGGTATATATGAATGTGCCATAGCAGATGCACTTTACAAGAAAGGATATCCGTTATATTTCTATAAAAATGAGACAACTAAGAGAGGAATTGATGTTATGATCCAAAAAGATGGTGTGGTAGTTCCGATTGAGGTTAAAAGTGGAAATACGCGGGCTAATTCCTTAAAATCTATTTTGAAAATGAATGCAGATATTCCTTATGGATACAAGTTTGTTGATGGTAATATAGGTGTAAGTGATGATGGTATCATTACATTACCGTTATATATGATCGCGTTTATTTAAAGTATTATTTTTTTTGACTTTGTGATATAATGAGCGCAAGTGAGAAGAATGCATTTATGCATTCGGCGAACGGCGAATGTCGATCATGTGCTGCTTTTGCACATGATATAATATTTTTAGAAGCTGTACCATTAAGCGTTTCGGACGTTTGCGAGAAGATGTCTACATCACTTGGCGTAATGGCAAGGCTTTTTCTTTTTTCTGAATACATAGTCTGTATTCTTAAATCATGATTTTTACTTTGAACATAAGTTACTAATGTTTTTTCCATTTATATTTTTTAAAAATATTATCACTGGATTCCCATAATACATTGTAGTTGTAGTTCCCGGTTATTACTTGGTATGTTATAATGATGTTGACCTCATGCTTGATGCAGATGGTGCTGTAGTTCCCGGTTATTACTTGGTATGTTATAATTTTTATTAAATGCCCTAATCGAAATTGTGGCTGTAGTTCCCGGTTATTACTTGGTATGTTATAATCCACTTGTTAGCAAAGCAGTAACTTGCACAGCTGTAGTTCCCGGTTATTACTTGGTATGTTATAATGTACCCGGCGGTGATAAGAGAAGTTGTACCGCTGTAGTTCCCGGTTATTACTTGGTATGTTATAATTTGCATTTGAGTCATTCTGTTTATCGTCACGCTGTAGTTCCCGGTTATTACTTGGTATGTTATAATTGCGAACAGTTTAGGTGCATTAGACATTTTGCTGTAGTTCCCGGTTATTACTTGGTATGTTATAATTTCTGGACTACATTGGAGTTGGATGGGATGCTGTAGTTCCCGGTTATTACTTGGTATGTTATAATGAACCATGTATAAACCAACGATCAACACATGCTGTAGTTCCCGGTTATTACTTGGTATGTTATAATGCCGCCTTCTTTTCATAGTCCGTCTGATCGGCTGTAGTTCCCGGTTATTACTTGGTATGTTATAATAGGAGCAGTACGACCCGTCCGAGCGTATCAGCTGTAGTTCCCGGTTATTACTTGGTATGTTATAATATGAGTATGTGGTTGATACATACGAGGATAGCTGTAGTTCCCGGTTATTACTTGGTATGTTATAATTAATCATCTGTTTATGCAAAAATAATTTCCGCTGTAGTTCCCGGTTATTACTTGGTATGTTATAATAATAAACTTTCCGTTAATGTTGTCTTTCCTGCTGTAGTTCCCGGTTATTACTTGGTATGTTATAATTTATAGAAGTGATTGCCAGTAAATTTTATGCTGTAGTTCCCGGTTATTACTTGGTATGTTATAATATACAGGCACAGACCCGTATACTGTTTCAGCTGTAGTTCCCGGTTATTACTTGGTATGTTATAATAGAAATCCCTGCTAGATGTATTCAAGAATGCTGTAGTTCCCGGTTATTACTTGGTATGTTATAATCTCCGGTGTCAGATTATGACACTATGCTCCGCTGTAGTTCCCGGTTATTACTTGGTATGTTATAATCAGCAAAAGCGTGTCAAGGCATTGTGAACGGCTGTAGTTCCCGGTTATTACTTGGTATGTTATAATCCTGTCACATCATAATGTCGTAAAACATAGGCTGTAGTTCCCGGTTATTACTTGGTATGTTATAATCTTGTCTTTTCATTGTTTGTCACTTTCACTGCTGTAGTTCCCGGTTATTACTTGGTATGTTATAATTTAAGTCTATCAATGTCAAGAGAACCAAAGGCTGTAGTTCCCGGTTATTACTTGGTATGTTATAATAAAAGTCACTGGGTTTATACCCAGTGACTGCTGTAGTTCCCGGTTATTACTTGGTATGTTATAATTTATGGCAAGAACAAGAACGGTAACTCGTAGCTGTAGTTCCCGGTTATTACTTGGTATGTTATAATAAAAAGAGTAACAAAGAAATCGTTAGACAGGCTGTAGTTCCCGGTTATTACTTGGTATGTTATAATTTTCTTCGAATAATTATAAGGTCGCATTTCGCTGTAGTTCCCGGTTATTACTTGGTATGTTATAATCCTCTGCTGTTGATGTGTCAACACACATAGCTGTAGTTCCCGGTTATTACTTGGTATGTTATAATAAAAAGAGTAACAAAGAAATCGTTAGACAGGCTGTAGTTCCCGGTTATTACTTGGTATGTTATAATGTAAAGACAGCTAGCGGAATTGCACCGCTAGCTGTAGTTCCCGGTTATTACTTGGTATGTTATAATCAACAACAGCACCAAGCACGCCACAGGATAGCTGTAGTTCCCGGTTATTACTTGGTATGTTATAATCTGTCTGCTGCATCCGTCTGTCTGCACATGGCTGTAGTTCCCGGTTATTACTTGGTATGTTATAATGCTGTTACTTTACAGGTGCTTACTGCGTCCGCTGTAGTTCCCGGTTATTACTTGGTATGTTATAATGTAAGATTTGTGAAAGACCCTAACCGAGTAGCTGTAGTTCCCGGTTATTACTTGGTATGTTATAATCTATAATGCACCGACAGGAGCGTTATAGTTGCTGTAGTTCCCGGTTATTACTTGGTATGTTATAATAACGGAAATATCCTTTGTTTCCTCCGGGTGCTGTAGTTCCCGGTTATTACTTGGTATGTTATAATTGGTGCGGAGAAGAAAAGGCAAGCAATCAAGCTGTAGTTCCCGGTTATTACTTGGTATGTTATAATAGGGAACGGAAAACCCTGCATAATCCAAATGATTATGCAGGGTTTTAACTTTCAAAAAACAAATAAAAAATGATTATAGTAGACGGAAAAAACACATTTTAAGAAAAAATCAAGAAATATGAAAAGCATTTTCCACTATATCCCTAAACAAAGCCGTACTTGCCTTACTCGGGCATACGGCTTTTCGCTTTATATCTATGCTACCTATTAAAAGGCCTTATTTTGATACTCGTTTTTAATAGCGGAAATGTTCTAAGCAATTCATTATTGAATATTTTCGATGTGTAACCATAGTTCTAACTTCTGTGGTTTAAATATTTAAATAGCAATTTTTTGTTGATTTAAATTAAAATGTACAAATTATTGGACAGTTAAAGTGCTATATCTTCAGTAATGAAAAATCAGCAGGGAAAACCCTGCTGAAGGAGAACAATATTCTCCATATTATATTTTCAATCCGCGTAGTAAAATACGACAATCTTTATTATAAATAATAACGTATGAATGTCAATTGGTAAAAAATATTATTCTATAATATGGATAATATATTGACAAACAGGGTATGAAAGAATAATATGAAGATAGGAGGAAAGAAAAATGTATCTGGCACACAAGGAAAATGAAAAAAAGCAGGAATTAACAGTACATTTACTGGAAGCGGGACAGTATGCACAGAGTGAAGGAGAAAAGATAGGAATAGGAACATTAGCTACACTTTGTCTGCAATTGCATGATGCAGGAAAGTTTAGTACTGAATTTCAGGCATATATCAAGCAAGAAGATGATCTACCCAAAAGGGGAGCAGTAAATCATAGCTCTGCAGGAGCTGAATTATTAATGCAGGAATTTAAGAACAGTCCCTATCATTCAGTTCAAGATATGAGGCTTTTGATAGAGCTTATTTCATATACGATTACGGCACATCATGGAATTTATGACTGCATAGATGAAGATGGCGAAGACAAGTTTGAAGTCAGATTGAATGTGGTTGAAAAAGAAAAACTGGATGAAATTGCAAGACTGTGGTTTGAAGAAATGCATTTTACAAAAGATATGTTATGCAGTCAGATGAGAAAGGCATATGGTGAATTCATAACCGCTTTTTTGAAACCATTAAAACAAATCTGTCAGAATGGACAGACAGAAGGCACAGAGAGATTTTTTTATATGAGCTGTATGGAACGATTGCTTTTGTCTTTGCAAATAGACTCAGACTGGACAGATACAGCAAGAGCAATGGGTGACAGTATGCTTGATGATAATATGGATACTGCAAACGTATATCAGAAAGCCTTGAAAAATTATCAGCAATATATGGATAAGCTGGAAACAGAAGCAAAGAAAAGTCTCAGAACAGAGAAACAAAAACAAATCTTCGAACTGCGAAAAAAGATTAGAGAAGAATGTATGAATTTCTCAGAGACATCATATGGAATATATCGGTTATCACTTCCGACAGGTGCGGGAAAGACGTTAGCATCTTTGGGATATGCACTGAAAGTGGCAGCAAAGAGAAAAACATCGGAAGTTTCTCACATTTTTTACATAAGTCCTTATATATCCATCACAGAACAAAGCACTGAAGTGATAAAGAAAGCAGTCAGAAATGAAGAATGGGTGATGGAACATCACTCAAATGTCAGCAATTCTGATGAACAGGAGAAGCAGATAGATACTGCATGGAAGGAACCGATTATCTGTACAACTATGATTCAATTTTTGTATACGTTGTTTTCACAGAAAAATAAAAGCATCCGCCGTTTTCATCAATTGAAAAATTCTGTGATTATCGTAGATGAAGCACAGGCACTGCCGGTGCAGACAATACACACATTTAATCTTATGATGAATTTTCTATGTTATGTATGTCATGCGACTATTATTTTGTGTACAGCCACCCAACCGCAATTGGCATCTGGCAATATAAAAAGAAAGATTTTATATACAGCGCCTAAGGATATGGTCACAGGAGTGTGTGATATTTTTCAGCGTTTTCAGCGTACAAACATCTCTTTTGAAATAAATGAGCCAGACACATTTGAATCACTGGGAGAGAAGATATTCAATGATTTCCAAAAGGAACGGACAATACTTTTAATTTTGAATAAGAAAGAGACAGTTGGAGCATTTTTTGATTATATAAAAGCAGAATTGAAAGATGTGAAGATTTTTTATCTGACAACAAACTTATGTCCGGAACATCGGAGTGATCAATTGAAAAGCATAAAAAATTATCTGAAAAATAGTACAGAAAAAGTTTTGATTATAAGTACAAATCTGATAGAAGCGGGAGTGGATCTGTCAGTCAATCATGTCTATCGTTCACTTGCAGGATTGGACAGTATCGCACAGGCGGCAGGTCGTTGCAATCGAAATGGGGAAATGGAACAGGGAAGGGTTACTGTAATTCAATTAGTTGGGGATGAATTTGAGGTAATTCGAATAGCTCAGAAGAAAACGGAAGAAGTCTGTGAAAAATATAATCAGTCAAATAGTATGGAGAGTATTATTTTTCCAGAGTGGATGGATTGGTATTATGAAATCTATTATAAGAAAGTCAACAATAAAATGGATTATGATATAGGAAAGGGACAAACAATATATAAATTATTGAGTAGTGGCTTTCCGGGAGAAAGGAAACATCTGGTTAGACAGGCATTTGAAACAGCAGGAGAAAAATACAGACCGATTCAGGAAGAGGGAAAAACAGTGATAGTTCCATACAAAGATGGAATGGATATTCTTGAAAAATTGGAAATGGCGCAGAATATGTCTGAGAGAAAAAGACTATTAAGAAAGATACAACGCTATACGGTGTCTGTATATGAAAATAAGCTAAAAGAATGCTTACAAAATGGAGTGATAGAAGAAAGCAGGTTTTTACCAGACGTATATGTAGCTAAAAATTATGATATGGAAAAAGGACTGCTCAATGAACTTGTATTACAATATTATTGAAAAAGGGGGAAAGAAGAGTGGAAAGAAAAAATGCAATAGAATATAAAGTCTATGGGAAATATGCACTTTTCACCGATCCATTGACGAAAACAGGAGGCGAAAAACTGTCATATCAGGTGCCAACGTATCAGGCATTGAAAGGAATCACAGAAAGTATTTACTGGAAACCTACGTTTACGTGGGTGATTGATGAGTGCAGAGTGATGCATCCAATACGGACAGAGTCAAAGGGAATGCGCCCGATAAAATATCAGGGAGGAAACGATCTGGCATCTTACACATATTTAAAAGATATAGAATACCGGGTGAAAGCACATTTTGTATGGAATGAAAACAGACCGGATCTTGTAAATGACCGGAATGAGAATAAGCATTATCAAATTGCAAAAAGAATGTTAGAAAGAGGAGGCAGGAGAGATATTTTTCTTGGAACAAGAGAATGTCAGGGATATGTAGAACCCTGTACAGTGATGGAAGGAGAAGGATTCTATGACAATGATGGAAATATTTCTTTTGGAATCATGGTACATGGAATTACATATTCGGATGAAGCAGTCAGGGAGAATGAGAAAAAGCATATGACGATCCGGTTATGGAATGCATACATGAAAGACGGAGTGATTAGATTTCCGGAACCGGAAGAATGTCAGATCAGAAAAGTAGTTGCGGAAATGGAAATGAAAACATTTGACGAAAAAAATTTCTGTGGAATAAGGGAATTTGAAAGGGGGAATCTTTTTGGGCTGGATACAAATGCTTGAAAAAACATATGACGCATGCGAAGCGATTGTGGGGAAAAAGGTAAATGAAGATCCAATCTTACTTCCAATCTCGCATTCTACAGCAAATGCGCAGATAGAAGTGACGATTGACCTAAAAGGTAAATTTATGCCGGCTTTGTCCGGAATCATTCCAAAGGATGGGGAAGATAAAATCACGATTATCCCAGTAACCGAGGATTCGGCTTCGCGAAGTAATGGAAGCTGTCCGCATGCATTATGTGACAAACTTTGCTATGTTGCAGGAGATTATTCGTTATACACAAATGAGGACAAGACAGAATACTATAATGATTACATTAATAGTTTGAGAAAATGGACAAGCTCTGAATTTTCCAATAAGTGGCTGCAATGTGTATATCTTTATTTGAAAAAAGCTACACTGATTCAGGATTTAATAAAAGCAAAATTATTGATATTGGCTGAAGATGGTTTTCTGTCCGAAAATGAAAATAAAATTCAGTCAGTTGCCCAAAAAGATGCGATGGTAAGATTTGCAGTATGGGATAATGGAGAAAAACATGAATTGTGGAAAGAGCCGGAAATGTATCACTCTTTTATCGAGTATTACAAGACTAATTTGCATAATTGTAATATAGATTATGTGACGGGTGAAAAGATACAATGTTCTGAAAAACATCCATCGAAAATCAGAAATTCCGGGGATAAAGCAAAGATTTTTTCGGCAAATGATACCTCTGGTTTTACTTACCGGGGAAGGTTCGCGAATCGTGAGCAGGCTGCCAGTATTGGATATGAAACTTCGCAGAAAGCACATAATGCTTTGCGCTGGCTATTAGCAAGGCAGGGAAAATATATAGACGGTGAGATGACTGTGGTGTGGAAGCTTCCACAAAATCTAAAAGAAAAAGATTCTAATCTGGCTTTGGATGTAGTTGATTTATTTGGAGATACACAGGAAACATTTTTGGCAGATTTTGATTGGGCAGCAGAATGCAGGGACGAGGATGACATAGAACTCGACAGAAAATTTGCAGAGAAATTGAATCAGGCGATGGCTGGATACCGGGCAAAACTCCAACCGGATGATGAAGTAATCATTTTGTCGGTTGATGCAGCAACAACAGGAAGGTTAGCTGTTACTTACTATCAGGAAGTTCCGGGAAATGAATTTATAGACAGAGTTCTTCACTGGCATCAGAATTGTACCTGGCCACGATGGATAAAATTACATGAAACAAAAAAATGGGTGTTCATAAATAACACAGCGCCATCACCAAATGAGATAGCACTTGCTGCGTATGGAACAGAACAGGAAAAAGGATATCTGGCATGTAGTGATAAACTGAAAAAAACTACAATCCGAAGAATTTTACCGTGTATTATCGGATTAAGCCCGAAAATACCGGCCGATATTGTGAAAGCTGCTGTAAACAGGGCTTCAAATCCACAGGCATACAGCTCTTTTGTGTGGCAGAACTGTGTGGCGCCGGTGGCTTGTGCAATGATAAAATATAATGAATTTGATGGGAAGGTGAATAGTATGGAGCTAGAGAAAGACAGAAGCTATCTGTTTGGACAATTACTTGCTATCCTTGAAAAAGTCGAGGAGAGAGCACTATATTTACAGGAAAGTAAAACAGATGACAGACTTACCAATGAAAAGAAAATGTGGAATGTGTATACCAGACGTCCGGCAATCACTTATGAAAGACTCTATAGTCATATAGTGAGAGCATATCTGAAACGGTTAAATCCGGGTGCAAGAGCGAAAATAGAAAACGAAATAATGCAGATCATAAATGTTCTTCGGGAAACAGATGGATTCAACAACAATCCTTTGAATGAAAGATATTTACTTGGTTATTACGAGGAAAGAGAAAAATTAATAAAATCAAAAGGCGAAAAGTCGAATGAAGGAGGAGAAGAGTAATGGGAGTATTTACAAACAAAATTGATTTTGAAGTGGTGATTATGGTGAATCATGGAAATCCGAATGGAGATCCGTTGAATGGAAATCGTCCGAGAGAAGATTTTGACGGATTCGGAGAAATTTCGGATGTATGTCTGAAAAGAAAAATCAGAAATCGTCTGCAGGATATGGGAGAGAAAATTTTTATACAAAGCGAAGAACGCTGTGATGATGGATGCAAGAGTCTTGCAGACAGGACAAAGACAAATGATGAGATGCAGAAAGCATTGAAAGCAAAGGATAATGAGGCATATGCAAAAGCTGCATGTAAGACGTGGATTGATGTGAGAGCATTTGGACAGGTATTTGCTTTCAAAGGAAATTCCGTATCAGTTGGAGTGAGAGGACCTGTAACAATTCAGTCAGCATTCAGCGTAGATCCTATTGATATTGAAAGCATACAGATCACGAAAAGTGCAAATTCAGAAACAAGCGATAAAAGAGGGGCAGATACGATGGGAATGAAGCATCGTGTTAATTTTGCCATGTATACCGTGAAGGGAAGTATTAATCATCAGCTTGCAGAAAAGACAGGATTTTCAGATGAAGATGCGGAAAAGATAAAAGAAGCGCTCAGGACGCTTTTTGAAAATGATGCATCATCTGCAAGACCGGACGGAAGCATGGAAGTGGTAAGGGTTTACTGGTGGAAACATAATTGCCCGATGGGACAATATTCTTCTGCAAAAGTTCATCGCTTACTGAAAATTGAGAAGAAGACAGAATTTCCAAAAAGTATTGATGATTACGAATTTACATTAAATTCTTTACCAGGATTGGAAGTGGAAATAATTGAAGGAATATAAAGAAGACGATTATCTGATGATCTCCGGGATACAGCATTTTGCGTTTTGTAGAAGACAATGGGCATTGATTCATCTGGAACAGCAATGGACTGAAAACTACAAGACAATGGATGGAAACTTTATGCACAGACAGGCGCATAATGGGGCATTCCACGAGAAAAGAAAAGATATCATCATTTCTCGTGGAATGCCGGTTTTCTCACGAATAATGGGTGTGAGTGGGATTTGTGATATTGTGGAATTTCATGCAGATGAGTCTGGTACTTTGATACGTACATTTGGTGGGAAATATACGCCATTACCGATAGAATATAAAAGAGGAAAACCAAAAGATCATGATGCGGATATCCTGCAGGTAGCTGCACAGGCCATGTGTCTGGAAGAAATGTTGGATTGTACAATTACACAGGGCGCATTGTATTATGGAGAGATAAAGCATCGTGTTAATATTCAGATTACAGAGGGTATCAAGCAGAACGTAAAAGATATGTTTGATGAAATGCATCAATATTATGAAAGAGGTTATACACCAAAAGCAAAAAAGAAGAAAGCATGTTATGTGTGTTCTTTAAAAGATTTGTGTCTGCCGGAACTGGAAAAAACGGGAAATGTTGAAACATACATGAATAATATATTGGCAGAAGATTTGGAGGATAACACATGAAAAAATTGTTGAATACTCTCTATATCACATCCGAGAATAAATATTTATCTCTGGATGGAGAAAATGTGGTGATTAAAGAGGAAGGTGCAGAGCTTGGAAGAATGCCACTTCATAATCTTGAAATGATTGTAACGTTTAGCAGAGCAGGAGCCAGTCCGGCGTTGATGGGAAAATGTGCAGATAATAATATTTCAATTGTATTTTTGACGCCGTCCGGCTCATTCCTGGCAAGGGTAGAAGGAAAGACAAAAGGAAATGTGCTTCTGAGGAAGAAACAGTATGAAGTTGCAGCAGACGAGCAGGAAAGCCTAAAGATTGCACGCAATACGATTGTCGGAAAAGTTTATAATGGACGGTGGGTAATCGAGCGTACCATAAGAGATCATTCACTACAGACAGATGCAGATAAATTAAAAATTGTTTCAGAGAGGCTTCGGGATAAAATACCTGATATCAGAATCAGTAACAACAAAGATCAACTCAGGGGAATAGAGGGTGAACTTGCGTCACAGTATTTTTCTGTTTTTGATGAATTGATTTTACAGCAAAAAGAAGATTTCTATTTTCATGAGAGAAACAGAAGACCACCTCTGGACAGGGTAAATGCATTATTATCATTTGTATATACACTATTAACAAGCATGATGGCAGCATCGTTAGAAACAGTTGGACTGGATCCATGTGTCGGATTTTTACATGGAGATAGACCTGGAAGATATTCACTGGCATTGGATATGATGGAAGAACTTCGACCTGCGCTGGCTGATCGTTTTGTTTTGCGTCTTATTAATAAAAGGATGGTGGGCAAAACAGATTTTATAGAAAAAGAAGATGGAGCAATCTTATTGACAGATGATGCCAGAAAGAGAGTGCTTGACGAATGGCAGAAGCGAAAACAGGAACAGATAATACATCCATATTTAAAAGAAAAGATTCAGTGGGGAATGGTTCCTTATATGCAGGCAATGTTTTTGGCAAGATATTTACGTGGAGACATTGATGCATATCCGCCATTTTTGTGGAAATAGAGGTGATATTTTGCTTGTATTGATTACATATGATGTTAATACAGAAAATGAAGCAGGAAAGAGCAGACTTCGTAAAGTAGCAAAACAATGTGTAAACTATGGAGTACGAGTACAAAATTCTGTTTTTGAATGTATTGTAGATGGTGCCCAGTGTCGCATGCTGAAAGGAAAACTACAGGAAATTATAGACGAAGAAAAAGACAGCATTCGTATTTATTATTTAAACGATAAACAAAAACAGAAAATAGAATGTCTGGGTGTAAAAAAAGGAATATCAGTAGAAAATACGCTGATATTTTAAAGCGGTGCGGATCATAAGCGAACATGAAAAAGCGGATGATTCGCACCGGGAAATACAATATTTTTTGTGTTACATGAAATAATTATTGTAGTGTTGATGGGATTTTATAGATACTATGCAATAATTATTACAGATAAGTATAAGGATTATTGTGCATTTTTGCTGTCGCTCCTCTTGTAGGAGCGTGGATTGAAATATTTACTCACAAAAGAATTACCAAGTGAGAATAAAGTCGCTCCTCTTGTAGGAGCGTGGATTGAAATCAGAAGGATCATCAGCATACATCCCATTAATAATGTCGCTCCTCTTGTAGGAGCGTGGATTGAAATATCTCCAAGTTTAGCTGACATTGCCGCCGTTACTGGTCGCTCCTCTTGTAGGAGCGTGGATTGAAATATAAAAACACAATACATTATAGTATTCATGCAACGTCGCTCCTCTTGTAGGAGCGTGGATTGAAATAGGGAAAACATGATGCATCGGTACACTTTTTTAACGTCGCTCCTCTTGTAGGAGCGTGGATTGAAATTCGGACTGACAGATAACATGACTGGAAACCTCTCAGTCGCTCCTCTTGTAGGAGCGTGGATTGAAATAATTTCAACTTTGCCATAATTCTGTATCTGCTGATTGTCGCTCCTCTTGTAGGAGCGTGGATTGAAATAATTATTGACATAGGATTTTCGAAAATCTTTTTAGTCGCTCCTCTTGTAGGAGCGTGGATTGAAATACTTTTGAAGCTGGATCCCAAAAACACGGAACTGGTCGCTCCTCTTGTAGGAGCGTGGATTGAAATTTAATGTTAATCCCATTGCACGTTGCCCTCTTATGTCGCTCCTCTTGTAGGAGCGTAGATTGAAATATTCCTAACGTGACAGGTGGGAAATTTCTTAGGTTGTTCATTAACATAATTTGATGTTCAAAAATATCTGCCAAATAAAGTCATTTATGTGATATCATGGATACTATAAAGAAATCCTATTTGATACTTTTTCATAGTTTTCAGTCAAATGAAGTAATTAATTAGAGGCGGTACATATTTGCAAATAAGAAAGACAAGCAAATAGCACAAAAATTTCATAAAAACACAATACAAAAAGGAGTCCCTCCATGCAATCATACAACGACCTACAATCACAATTAAAAACAATAGACCATAAAAGTTACCCATTATACAAATCCCTGCGTGGAAGTTACCAGTTCCCCAAATACATATTGTCAATTGACCATGTGCAGGGCGATCCGTTTGCGGCACCATCGGATGTGAGGGTGACAGTAGATACGAAGGTAGCCGGATTCCCGGCATTTGCGATGAAGGATAAGCTGACAAGAACCGCATTGGCGGATGAGCTGCTTCGCAATTTTGCGGCAAAAGTGAATCAGTTTAACTTTAAAGCGAAGGGATCCGGGAAAAGCGGGCTGATCTCAGTGACACACTGCGGACAGGAAGTGCTGCAGAGGACAGCATGTGAAATCAGTGAAAAAGAGATTACCGCCAGATTTGCAGTCGGGTTTCCTGCAAATGGAAGAACAATCAATGCAAAAGAACTCGAAAAAATCTTATTTGAATATCTGCCACAGTGCGTGGAGCAGTCTTTTTATTATAAAAATCTGAATGCGCAAAAAGTAAAAGAGGCTGTGGAACTGGCAGAAGATCAGCAGGCAATCCGTGAGAAGCTGCCAGAACTTGGACTGGCTGCTTTTGTGGCGGATGACTCTGTGCTGCCAAGGGAGAGCGGTATCTCTTCCAAGCCAATGAAGCAGTCTGTAAAATTTGTTTCTCCAGAAACAATGCGTGTGACGTTAGAACTGCCGCACCGGGGTAAGATTACAGGAATGGGAGTTCCCAAAGGAATCACCCTGATCGTAGGCGGCGGTTATCATGGAAAATCTACGCTTTTAAATGCGTTGGAATTAGGCGTATACAATCATATTGCCGGAGATGGCAGGGAGTATGTGATCGCAGATGAAACGGCACAAAAGCTCCGCTCTGAGGATGGAAGATTTATCAAAAACGTAGATATTTCCATGTTTATCAATGATCTTCCAAACGGTAGGGATACGAAGGATTTTTCGACTGCTGATGCGAGTGGAAGCACGTCCCAGGCGGCTGGCATCGTGGAAGCGGTTGAGGCTGGCAGCAGACTGCTTTTGCTGGATGAGGATACTTCTGCCACCAATTTTATGGTGCGGGATGCCTTTATGCAGAAAGTTGTGAGCCCGGACAAAGAGCCAATCACACCGTTTTTATCCAGAGCAAGGGATCTGTATGAAAAAGCAGGAATTTCAACCATTCTGGTTGCGGGAAGTTCGGGAGCATTTTTCCACATTGCAGACACTGTGATCCAGATGGATCAATATGAACCTGTGGATATCACAGAGAAAGCGAAGGAACTGTGTGGACAATTTCCGATTGCGCAGGAGACAGCAAAACCATTTGTTTTACCGGACAGCCACCGTGTCATGGAAAAAGACAGGAATGGAGCGGTAAAACGCAGGGACTACCGGAGCGGAGAAGTGAAAAAAGGCGAGCCAGAGCGCTTGAAGGTAAAGACGCTTGGAGTGGATGGCTTTATGCTTGGAAAACAGAATGTCGACCTGCGCTATATCGAACAGTTGATCGACAGCGAGCAGACGGCGGCACTGGGACTGCTTTTGAAATATACTGTGGAACATCTGGTGGATGGAAAGCGTACCATTTCAGAAACGGCACAGTGGTTAGAACAAAAGTTAGAGCAGGAAGGAATGGTATTTGCCGTAGAGCATGGCGTTATCTCCGGTGGATACGCAATCCCAAGAATTCAGGAGATATATTCCTGCCTGAACCGCTATCGGGTGTAATTAATTGTGAATAAGAAGGGAGCCTGCCATGCGTCCAACAATCAAAAAACAGAATATAAAAACTCTATTGGAAACAAAGTTTATCAAAGTATTTGATCTTCAGTATGCCGAGGGCAGACATTACTATAATGCAACAAGACGGAGCGCAGATGATCTGGTGGCAGTGAAGTCTACGGAAGAATTTCAAAATATGCTTCCGGATGCGGTGAGCTGCATCGTGATCTGGAATCCATCCAAAGGTGAGCCGAAGCTCCTGCTGAATCGTGAATTCCGGTATCCGGCAGGACAATTTTTGCTGAGTGTCCCGGCGGGACTGATCGATCCGGCAGATAAAGAGGAAGACGAACCATTGCTTGTGACTGCGAAAAGAGAACTGAAAGAAGAAACCGGAATTGAGGTTTTGGATACAGATGAACTGGAAGTGATCAATCCATGCCTTTTCAGCACACCGGGAATGACGGATGAGAGCAACGCACTTGTGAAAATCGTGTTGAACCGGGATACTCTGACAGGTATGTCACAGGACGGTGCAGAGGGAAGCGAGTGTTTTGACGGCTTTTCTTTTCTGACAAAAGAGCAGGCGCAGAAAATTTTAAAGGACGGTGTTGATGAGTACGGCATTTTCTATTCCGTGTATACATGGACAGCATTGACCTATTTTGTGGCAGATATGTGGAATCGAAACCCTATTTACAAATGCATAAAAAAATAGGATAATAGCTGTGAAAATAACAACATATTCTTTATAAGAAGAAACAGCATTCCAAGAATGCAAAGCCATTCGAAAGGTATAAAGTATTTTTGGATTGCAAAGCATCGGAAAGATGTTTTAGAAGGTAATACATATGGAAATTGAGAGATTAGGTGAAAATAAGATCAGATGTGCACTGTCTGAAGAAGAAATCCGTGAAATGGGATACAATATTGATGAGATTATTGGAAATACCGAGGTGACGCAGGAGTTTATGCGTGCGGTGGTGGAACTGGTAGAGGAGCAGGGCAATATCAGTATGCAGAATATTTCACCGGTAGTGAAGGCAGAACTTTTGCAGGATCACAGCATGGCGATCACGTTTGGCGGAGATTCCGAGATGGGTTTTAAGAATCTTGTGGATACGGTCGGACAGCTGATGAACCAGCTCGCACCGGAAAAATTATCAGAATTTCGGCAGATGAATAAAGAGGAAAAACAGAGTGCTATCGATGATTTCCTCGAAAAATATAAGGCAAAGCACAGCCAGGATGCAAAAAAGACAGAGACAGAAGATGCAAATTGTACTGAGCAGAAAGAGGACAATGAAATTTTTGAGACATCGGTTCCGTTTAGTCTGGAGTTTTCCAGTCTGGATGAAATGCTGCGATTGATCCGTCTGGCACCATTTACAGAAAAAATGCCTACAAGCAGTCTTTATAAATTCCAGCAAAAATACTATCTTGTGATGGATCTGATCCATTTTTCAAGGGAAGAATTACGACCATTTGCGTTTACAATTGTAGAATATAACAATTGCCGTTATGCTGAGGTCGGACAAATTGCATTTATAAAAGAACACGGAAAATGTATTGTAGAAAATGAGGCACTGCAAACGCTGATGCAATTGTAAAAAGTGATGAAATTTTTTTAGGCAATAGACAAATGTGCCAAATGTCAGAAAAAATATTGTTACTTTTGCCGATAAATTTCATGCGCTAAAATCTACCATATATGCTATTATAGTTGAGGCGCACGTACGAGATATAGTGTACTGCAAATGAAAATATGTTATGTGGGAGATTGGTTATGAGCAGAGAGCAGCTTTTAGAACTTGAAGATGTGAAGAGAAGTTTACTGGTACAGGCATACCGTATGAAACAGGAGCATCCGCATATGTCGCCGGTTGGAATTGAGATGGAGATGTATTCTGCTTTGATGGCTGAAGTAAAAGAGATTACAACGAGAATCCAGATGAGCGCAGAGGCATAGGTGACAACCAATAAGTTTTTCGGGCAGGCTTTTTCAGAGATGAAAGAACCTGCCTTTATTATGACAGAAAATACGATTTGAGTTTCTGTCAATAGATGATTGAAAAAAGAGGAGAACAACCATGAATTTTGCAGAGAGAAGAAAACAGGTTTTTGAGAAAATAGAGAGACAGTCAGTGTTGATCTTATTTTCCGGGATTGAGAGCCATGTGAGTGCAGATGAATATGCACCATTTGAGGCAGACAGAAACTTTTTTTATCTGACAGGATTAAGAAGAGACCATATGATTCTTTTGATGAAAAAGACATTGAAAGAGGAGCAGGTGATTTTATTTATCGAAGAAGCAGACCCGACACAGGAGCGCTGGTACGGAAGAAAAGTGACAGTGGATGAGGCAAAAGAGATTTCCGGTATCGATAATGTGATGTTTTTAGATTCTTTTGAGGGCGCTGTTGACCGCATGATGGCAAGGGAAGATATCGACAGCCTGTATTTTGACTGTTACAGATATCAGTTTGAGGACATGCCGGATTACAATATGATCAAAGCAAAAGAATTTGCAGAAAAATATCCGGGACATGCAGTGAAAAATATTTCGCAGGTGATCGCAGAACTGCGTATGCAAAAAGACGGGGATGAAGTAGCACTTGTGCGGGAGGCGATCGGCATTACTGATAAAGCATTGCAGTATGTGATGAAACATTTAGAGCCGGGAATGGCAGAATATCAGGCACAGGCTGATTTTGAATACATGATCCGCTATAACGGAGCGGAGGGAACTGCATTCCCTACCATCGCAGGAAGCGGTGCGAACGGAACCATGCTTCACTACGACACAAACCTTGACATTTGTGAGGATGGTTCTTTACTGCTGATGGATCTCGGGGCAAAATACCGCGGATACTGCGCAGATATCACAAGAACTTATCCGGTAAACGGAACATACACAGAGCGCCAGAGACAGGTTTACGACATTGTTTTAGCTGCAAACCGTGAGGTTGCAAAGACTGCAAAACCGGGCATGACGTTAAAAGAGTTAAATGAGATTGCAAAGAAAGTGCTTGCAGCAGGCTGCATGAAACTCGGTCTGATCGAAAAAGAGGACGAGATTGATACTTATTATATGCATGGCGTATCCCATCATCTTGGAATCGATGTGCATGATGTCACAGCGGCTTGCAATGAAAAATTACAACCGGGTGCCATCATTACTGATGAACCGGGACTCTACATTGACGAATGGGAGATCGGAATCCGTATCGAGGATGATCTTCTGATCACAGAGAACGGCTGTGAGTGTCTCTCAGAGGCAATTATCCGTGATCCGGACGAGATTGAGGCATTTATGAAAGACAGATAGAAATGAGGCAGAAATGAGTTGACCATTTCCGGTCACGATTATATAATAGCAATGGAATTTTTTTAGGAGGTGACATTCATGGACAGTTGTGATAGTGCGGGGCGAAAGAACAAAACCGATGGATTTTCTGAATGCTTTGGCACAGGGCAGATGTCTGTGGGCGTCTGACCTCTGTGATAATAGAATATGCCTTCTGAAACCACCGGTTTACATGCCTATACAATAGAGTGCACGCTTCGCGGACAATCTATTGTCATGAACTATAACAGCAGGAACTTACACATGCTGCTTGGAAGTAAAGCGGTGGTTTTTTATGCCCTTTTTTCAGGGAGAACAGGAGGCAGGAATGCAAAAAGAAGTATTAAAAGAACCGACTTATGTAGAAGAATTATTAACATTATTCCGAAGCAATCTTGGAAAAGAAGAATTGCTCGAAAAAATCTCCGATTATCATGAGAGCGACATTGCGGATGCAATGGAGCAGATGACACCGGAGGAAAGAAAAAAACTCTATCCGTTGCTTGGAGAGGAGTATATTGCGGAAATCCTTTCCTATACCGAGGATGCGGCAGAGTATTTGCAGGAGATCAACCTGGAAAATGCTGCCAGAGTCATTTCGGAGATGGATTCCGATGATGCGGTCGATGTTCTGGAGAATCTGGATGCGGATACCAAGACCAGGATTGTCGATCTGTTGGATGATGATGCGGAAAAAGATGTAAAACTGATTTTATCTTATGAAGATGATGAGATCGGCAGCAAAATGACAACGAATTTTATCGTCATAGGAAAGAATCTGAACATCCGTCAGGCAACGCATGAGCTGATCCGTCAGGCGGGAGAGAACGATAATATCTCAACGATCTATGTAGTAGATGAAAATGAGCAGTATTATGGAGCGATCGACTTAAAAGACCTGATCGTGGCAAGAGATTATCAGGATCTGGACGATCTGATCTCGACTTCCTATCCGTATGTGGGAGCACATGAGAAAATCAGTGAGTGTATCGAACGGTTAAAAGACTACGCAGAGGATTCCATTCCGGTATTGTCAGAGGAAGGAAAAATCTTAGGAGTCATCACAGCTTATGACATTGTGGAAGCCGTGGATGAAGAGATGGGAGAGGACTATGCGAAGTTGGCAGGTCTTACCGCGGAAGAAGATTTGGAGGAGACGACGTTTCAGAGTATGCAAAAACGTCTCCCGTGGCTGATCATCCTGCTGTTTTTGGGAATGGTGGTATCTTCGGTTGTCGGAATTTTCGAGGCGGTCGTTGCAGTGATCCCGATTGTGATGTGTTTCCAGTCATTGATTTTAGATATGGCAGGAAATGTCGGAACCCAGTCGCTGGCTGTCACCATCCGTGTGCTGATGGATGAGAATTTAAACCGGAAAGATAAGTTTGGACTGATTTTGAAAGAGATGCGCATTGGTTTTGCAAATGGACTGTTTCTTGGAATTATGGCATTTGTATTTATCGGACTCTATGTGTGTTTCATAAAAGGAAATGCGCTTTCCTATTCGTTTTTGATCTCAGGCTGTGTGGGAGTTTCCTTAATGCTTGCGATGGTGATCTCGAGCCTTGTCGGAACAACAATCCCACTGCTTTTCCATAAGATCAAAGTCGATCCGGCAGTCGCGTCAGGACCACTTATCACAACCGTGAATGATCTGGTAGCAGTGGTCACTTATTATGGTCTGGTTTGGCTGTTTATGATTGAATTATTGAAAATTTAACATTTTGTATAGGTAATCTTTACCTTTTCTTTAGAATAATCCATGTGTATTTTAAGAATGAACCGTTATACTCGGTAACAGTAAAAATGTTACAGAGTATAGCGGAGGTCATTCCAAATGAAATATATCACATTTACAATCCCATGTTACAATTCAGAAAATTATATGCGAAGATGTGTGGATTCACTTTTGGTGGGCGGCGAGGATGTCGAGATCCTCATTATTGACGATGGTTCTTCCGACCGGACAGGTGCGATCGCAGATGAATACGAAATGCTTTATCCAAACATTGTAAAAGCGGTGCATAAGCCAAACGGCGGTCATGGTTCCGGTGTGAACAGAGGGCTGGAGCTGGCGCATGGACTTTATTATAAAGTCGTGGATTCCGACGACTGGTTCGACCGTGATGCTTATCTGAAAATGTTAGATAAAATTAAGAGCTTTGAAATTGCCAGCGAGGATGCACAGATCAGGGAAGCAATCTGTGAAAATCGTATCAGAGAAGAAAATCTGTCAGGAAGCTGTGTTGAGATTCAGCAAAAGGAACAGGAAAAATTCCCGGATCTGATCATCTGTAATTATGTGTACGATCATCTGGATGAGGGAATCCAGAAACCGATGAATTACAGAAATGTATTTCCAACTGAAAAAATGTGCAACTGGAACACAATCGGACATTTTCATCCATCGCAGTATTTGATTATGCATGCACTTATGTTTCAGACAAAAGTATTGAGACAGTCGGGGGTAAAACTGCCGGAGCACACGTTTTATGTGGATAACCTGTTTTCCTATCAGCCGCTTCCGTATGCGAAGAATCTCTACTACATGGATATTGACCTGTATCATTACTACCTTGGAAGGGAAGATCAATCGGTCAACGAGAAAGTCCTGATGAAGCGTATCGATCAGCAGATCAGCGTGACAGAGCTTGTTGCAAAAAGTGTGGATTTAAGAGAAGTGAAAAAAATGTATCCCAAACTGGCCGTTTACATGATGCGCAATATTTCAATCATGTTGTCCATTTCTTCAATCCATCTTCTTCTAATCAAAACAGAGGAGGCGTTCCAGAAACGTAAAAGGATGTGGGAGCAGGTGAAGGATTATGACAGGATACTTTATTACCGGTTAAGATGTTCTACCTTAAGCGGTCTTACTTATCTGCCGGGAAGATTAGGTGGAAAAATCACAGTCGGCGGCTACCGCATGGCAAGAAAAATTTATCAGTTCCAGTGATAAGAAAAAAGTACAGAGGAATAAAGATATGGCACAGATTTATATTGCATTTGTAGATACACCGGGATTTTTTGCCGGAATGATACGGCAGGTCATCAAACAGAAGTACATTCATGTGGTTCTTTCGATGGATGCGGAACTTGAGGAGGCATACAGTGTGGGACGCAGAAATCCTGCGGTTCCGCTGTTTGCCGGATTTGAAAAAGAGGATAAAAGAAAAATCTTAACGGTGTTTCCAACGGCTGATTATATGGTGTGTAGTATTGAGTGTTCGCTTGTACAAAAGGAGGCAATCCGTCAGGAACTGCATCTGGCCATGCAGGAAAGATTTCATTATCATTATGCAGTTGCAGGATTACCATTTATTTTGTGGAACATTCCATTTTACCAGGAAAACCATTACACCTGTTCTTCCTACGTGGCACGGGTATTAGAGAAGTACGGCGTCTGTCATTGGGAAAAACATTTTTCCCTTGTGACACCAAAGGATTTCATGGAAAAATTTGGACGGAAACGGATTTTTGAAGGAAGTTTGAGAGAATTAGTGGAAATGTCTGTGCAGGAAGAAACGGTTTGTGTTGTTGAAAAAATTGCGTAACAGTTCTGTCCAAAAAAGAGGAAAGGTGGCTACGTGGATATGAAAAAGAAAATCTTGCAGACAGTCTTGTTTCTTGGGATTATGTTTTTGACTTTTTATACGTTACTCCATGGACAGAATCTGTCAGAAATTTATCAGGCAGTAAAAAATATGTCAGTTCCGTACCTGATTGCAGCGGCAGGACTGGCGTTATTTTTTGTCTGCGCAGAGGGCAGCATGATCTGGTATCTGCTCACATCCATGCGGAAAAAAACAGACAGCCAGACAACAGTTCTCTGTGTTGTTGGAAAAGAAAAGGTATGTTCTCTGTGGCGTTGTATCCAATATTCGTTTATTGGATTTTTTTATTCGGGCATCACACCATCCGCAACAGGTGGGCAGCCGGTGCAGCTTTATTATATGAACAAAGATGGAAACAAAGGTTCTGACAGTACCATAGTGCTTATGACGGTGGCAGTAATTTATAAAATTGTGTTGGTAGTTTTAGGTGTCGGAATGTTACTTTTTTGCGGCGGCGCATTGAAAACAGAGCTACAGTCCTTTTTTGCATTATATTTGCTGGGGCTTGCGCTGAACACGGTTGCCGTTGCAGTTGTACTTGCCGCAATGCTTTTTCCACAGTGGATGATTGTCGTTTGGGCGTGGGTGGAAAAGCAGTTTATCCGGCTCGACATCTGGAAAGCCAATCCACAGCGCATGGATAAGGTGCAGACATTTACGGGAAACTATAGAAATGCCGTGGATTGGCTGAAGCAGCATCCGGGAAAATTAATAGTGGTCATCGCCGTGACGTTTTTGCAGAGGTGTAGTGTATTTCTGCTTACTTATATGGTATATCTCGGACTTGGACAGGCGGGGACTTCCATACAGGAGGTAGTTCTATTACAGGCATCGGTCTACATTGCGGTGGATATGCTTCCGCTGCCGGGAGCGCAGGGAATCACCGAACTGATGTATCGGTCAGTCTTTGCACCGGTATTTTCTAAGGGCAGTCTGATCCCATCCATGCTGATCAGCAGGGGACTGAACTTCTATTTTCTTTTGTTGGCAGGAGCCGGGGTTACGGCTGCAAACCATTTTCTTGTAAAAAAGAAGATTTAAACTCTATTTGTAGGACACGGAGCAGCTCTTATGGCGGAAAAATAAAGATTTGGTAAAGAAAGTATAAAAGATTCGGGAATATATTTTTTTCAAAAAAAGAATGTGTTAAAATAGAAAGCAATTTATGGAAAATAATCTATGGAAAAGATTTTTGATCGAGAGGAAAAAGAGAAGTTATGAGCAATTTCAGGACAAAATATTTAAAAATTGCATGCAATCTGCTTTGGGCAGTGTTTTTGTTGATTTTTGTGTTCGCATTTCTTCCAAAATTGCTGATCTATTTTATGCCGTTTGTGGTGGGAATGATTTTTGCGATGATTGCAAATCCGATGGTGAAGTTTCTGGAGAAACGGATCAAAATTAACCGGAAATATGGTTCGGTCATCATGATCGTGCTGGTCATCGGACTGGTAGTGCTGGCCTGCTATGGCGCAGGGGCAGTCCTTGCGAAAGGAATCGGAGCATTTATGGCATATCTGCCAACGATGTCTGCCAATGCCGGAACCGAATTTTCCGAGGCAATCAATCAGCTGCAGCAGCTGCTGGAAAAACTGCCATTTACGCAGAATGTGGATTTAAGCGCCATCGGAACTGCAATTCAGGATTTTTTGACAAATTTTGTGTCCAGCTCAGATTCTGCAACGCTTGGGGCAATCGGAGAATTTGCCAAAAGCCTGCCGGATATGATCGTTGGCATAGTCGTAGGACTGCTTGCAGCATATTTTTTTATTGCAGATAAAGACAAACTGATCACCGGGGTGGAGAAACATTTATCTGCCGGATTTCTTGCAAAAACAGAACGCATCTATAAACAGCTTGTGCATGCGGTAGGAGGCTACTTTAAAGCACAGTTTAAGATCATGGGCGTTATTTATATCATTCTTCTGATCGGTCTTTTGATTCTCCGGGTAGATTTTGCATGGCTGATCGCCTTTGGCATTGCGTTTCTGGATATGCTTCCGGTGTTTGGAACGGGAACAGTGCTCTGTCCGTGGGCGGTTATCAAACTTTTTACCGGAGATTACAAGATGGCGGTCGGCATGATCGTTTTATATGTGGTCTCTCTTGTCGTGCACCAGATCGTACAGCCGAAGCTGATCGGCGATTCCGTAGGACTTGATCCGTTTGCATCGCTGTTATTCATGTTCATCGGTTACAGGGTGGGCAGTGTTGTGGGGATGATCCTTGCTATCCCGATCGGTATGATCCTGATCAATCTGTACGAGGCGGGCGCATTCGATACACTGGTCTGGTGCGTTCGGGAAGTCGTGAATGATTTCAATAACTTCCGCAAGGTTGGCGGAGAGAAGAAATAAGGGCACTCTGCCATGTGGAACTGGTAGCTGCGAGAGGAAATCTCATCGATTCGCCGAAAGAAATGATATGTTTATACATTTTTCGTCCTTAAAAGTGTTGATTAAACGCATATTTACATCCTTAATAATGTTGACACCTGTGGGGTAGAATTTTATAATGCAGATATATGGAAATAATTTAATGGTTTCTTATAGATTATAGGAGTTGGAGGAAGGCTCATGGAACGATTTGCATTATCACGAATGAAAGAATGGAAAGAGAATGAAAATAGAAAACCATTGATTATTCGCGGGGCAAGACAGGTCGGAAAAACATGGATCATGAAGACATTTGGTCAACAGTATTTTGAGAAGACAGCCTATGTTAATTTTGATAATAACGCCCGTATGAAACAGGTATTCGAAGGAGATTTAGACATTGAAAGACTGGTTTTGGCGATCAGTGCTGAGACAGGAGTTTCTATTGAGGCAGAGAATACGCTGATTATTTTTGACGAAATTCAGGAAGTACCAAAAGCACTTACATCATTAAAGTATTTTCATGAAAATGCACCTCAGTATGCAATTGTTGCAGCAGGATCACTTCTTGGAGTTGCATTACACCAAGGTACGTCATTTCCAGTCGGGAAGGTAGATTTTCTTGATTTGTATCCGCTTAATTTCAGGGAATTTTTGTGCGCAATGGGAGAGAAACAATTTGTTTCCATGTTAGACAGTTGTGATACGCAGATGGTAACAGTGTTCAAAACAAAATATATAGAACGTTTAAGGGAATACTATTTTGTAGGTGGGATGCCAGAGGTGGTAAAAGATTTTTCGGAAAAAAAGGATTATAATCGTGTTCGTGCGATTCAGAAGAATCTTATTAATTATTATCAGCAGGACTTTTCAAAGCATGCAGAAATAAAGCTTGTTCCAAGACTGAATCTTGTGTGGAACTCGATTCCGATGCAGCTTGCAAAAGAGAATAAAAAATATATTTACGGACAGGTACGTGAGGGGAGCCGGGCAAAGGATTTTGAACTGGCAATTCAATGGTTATTGGATTGCGGATTGATTCATAAAGTACAGCGGATTCAAAAACCGGATCTTCCATTGAAAGCATATATTGATTTTGATGCTTTTAAGCTTTTTTTAGTGGATATTGGATTGCTCATAGCGATGACAGATCTGGATGCAAAAGTGATTATAGAAGGAAATAAGATTTTTACTGAATTTAAGGGAGCACTGACAGAGCAGTATATATTGCAGCAGTTAATATCAGATGTCGGAGTGATACCTTACTATTATTCAACGCAAAATTCCAAGGGAGAGATTGATTTTTTAGTTCAGGGAAAAACATCTGTTATTCCAATTGAAGTAAAGGCGGAAGAAAATCTGAAAGCAAAGAGTTTGAAAGCTTTTTGTGAAAAGTATCAACCATCTTATGCAGTCCGAACATCAATGTCGGATTATAGAGAGCAGGATTGGATGACGAATATTCCTCTTTATGCAGTAAAGTGGATTAAAAATTATGTCAACCAATAAAATAAAAAGAAGATAAAAACCAGGACACATACCAGATAATGCGTAATAGCATCAGAGGTATGTGTCCTTTTTTAGGTAAATATAGTTTTTACAGTAATTCCATATTAATGGATTTTTCCGTAAATCCGTAATTACAGTACATCTCGTAAGCGGCTTGATTTTTAGCATTTACTTGAAGTTCAATGCCATCCAGCCTTTTTTTTGCTTTTATCTCTTTTACTTTTTCAAAGAAATGATAATCTTTCATTTGTGCATTTCTTATGATACAGTTCATTATTTTACGATTACTTTCACGAATTTCTTTTTACCACGTTTTACAACAAGTCCATCTGCGCCGAAGGAATCTTCATTGTAAGCGATCCTGATATCGGTTACTTTCTCGTCTGCAACTGAGACACCGCCCTGTTCTACGGCACGTCTTGCGTCGGAACGGGATGGAGCGAGCTCTGTTTTTACGAGAAGAGACAGGATATCCATATCGCCGTCTGCAAAATCAGCAGGTGATAACTCTACGGTTGGCATATGTGCGGAATCTCCGCCACCGGCAAAAAGTGCGTGGGAAGCTTCTCTTGCTTTTGCTGCTTCCTCTTCCCCGTGAACTAATTTGGTCAGCTCGAATGCAAGGATTTCTTTTGCCTGATTGAGCTGTGCACCTTCCCAGCTTTCCATTGCATCGATCTCCTCTAATGGAAGGAAAGTCAGCATACGGATGCATTTTAATACGTCAGAGTCTGCAACGTTTCTCCAATACTGGAAGAAGTCGAATGGAGAAGTTTTCTCAGGATCAAGCCATACTGCGCCGGACTGTGTTTTTCCCATCTTTTTGCCTTCGGAATTTAAAAGAAGGTTGATCGTCATAGCGTAAGCGTCTTTTCCGAGTTTACGGCGGATCAGTTCAGTACCTCCTAACATGTTGCTCCACTGGTCATCGCCGCCGAACTCCATGTTGCAGCCGTATTTCTGGTATAAGGTGTAGAAATCGTAGCTCTGCATGATCATGTAGTTGAACTCCAGAAAGCTTAAGCCTTTCTCCATACGCTGTTTGTAGCACTCGGCAGTGAGCATACGGTTTACAGAGAAATGAGCGCCAACTTCACGGAGAACATCAATGTAATTTAAGTCCATCAGCCAGTCAGCGTTATTGACCATCAATGCTTTTCCTTCGGAAAAATCGATAAAACGGCTCATCTGTTTCTTGAAGCAGTCACAGTTGTGCTGGATCGTTTCCGATGTCATCATCTGACGCATGTCGGTACGTCCGGACGGGTCACCGATCATTGCGGTACCGCCACCGATTAAAGCGATTGGTTTGTTTCCTGCCATCTGGAGACGTTTCATCAGGCAGAGTGCCATGAAATGTCCTACGTGAAGGCTGTCTGCTGTCGGATCAAATCCGATATAAAAAGTTGCTTTTCCGTTGTTGATCAAATCTTTGATCTCTTCTTCGTCTGTTACCTGCGCGATCAGTCCGCGGGCAACTAATTCGTCGTATAATGTCATTTTATTGGGTTCCTTTCTTTTTTTGAGTGAACGATTAAAATCCGCAGTGCCCACTCGAGAGCGAAGCTCTCTCGTTCGCGGGCTTCGCCCTATCGTCTAAGAAAATCACAAAATGCATTGTGCAGGCACAGCATTTTGTTCTTTCCTCAGACGGCACTGCTCATTTAATACGCGCAAAAAACCCCCGTCCTTATAAAAGGACGAGGGTTAAACTCGTGTTACCACCTTATTTCATAAGCAGCTCGCACTGCCTACCTTCGTGAGTGTCCGACAACACTCCGGCGCGGTTAACGTGCGCCACTACGTCACAGCCTACTATTGCAAGATATCGAATGATCAAAAACAAATTCGGTGTGAAGCTCGGGGATGTATTCGAATTAAGATTCCGATGCGCCTCTCATCAGCCGGCAACTTTCTGTATCTTCCGCTTAACTGTACTTCTTCCCGTCAAAGCCTGTGTTCTGCTTCAATTAACGCTATTATAAGCATGAAAAAAATGATTTGTCAAGGAAAAAGAAAATTTTATTGACCTAATAATAAAACAACACAGTCGCAGCTTCCCAATACAAGCGAAGCACTTTCTCTGTTTCTGGTTAAAATTTCATCCACAGCTTTTCCATTGGTAAGAAGTACACGGTCAGCCTGTTTTTCAAGCGGCAGTGTCACGGTGTCTGTGCCGAAATTTCCGGCAATCAGAATGCGTTGTCCGGTTTCTTCGTTGGTGCGGTAGTATGCAAACATATGGTCCACATCTTCATAAGTAGCGGCAAACGTTCCGTAAGTGAAGGTTTCCACGTATTCCGGTGCTTTGCGGAGTGCGATCAGTTCTTTGTAAAAAGAGAGAACGGAATCTGACCGGTTCAGCTGGTCTGTTACATTGATCTTTGTATAGTTTGGATTCTCCGCAAGCCAGGGGGTTCCGGTGGTGAAACCGCCGTGCAGGGAATTGTCCCACTGCATAGGGGTTCTTGCATTGTCACGGCTGTTTTCATAGCAGGCATGAAGTGCTGCCTCTTTCGAACATCCGGCATTTAAAGCAGCCAGATACTGATCTTTGGTGCTGATGTCATCGTATTCGGAAATATCGTTTCGGACACAGTTTGTCATGCCGATTTCCTGTCCCTGATAGATAAAAGGAATTCCGCGCAGTAAAAAGTAAGTAGCTGCAAGCATTTTCACACCGGCTTCATTTCTGGCATGTGCAGGCAGATAATGTGTAGCACCTCGTGGCTCATCATGGTTTTCGATAATATTTGCCTCAAAGCCAACGGTAAGGTCAGCTTTCTGGGTGTCAAAAAGCGCAGTGCGCCACCGGTTGAAATCGAGGGCAGGAGCATCATACCAGCCGTGTTCCCCATAGGAGAGCACATGGGCGGAAAAGTCAAATTTTGTGGAAAAATGACCGTCCTCACCGATAAATTCACGCAGTTCATCCTCTTTTAAATGAAATACTTCGCCGACCGTAAAAGCGTCGTATTTGTCAAATGTTTCATGTTTCATTTCCTCTAAAAATGTACCGATTCCATGCGCGGAAGCTAACATTTTATCGCAGGAGACAAGTCCGTCATCGCCGTCCGCCGGGAAGGATGGAAAATCAAGATTTTTCTTGATATTGATGATGGCATCGATACGGAAACCGGAAATGCCTTTTTCAAACCACCAGTTGATCATCTCATAGATTTTTTGGCGGACGACCGGGTTCTCCCAGTTTAAATCGGGCTGCTCCTTAGCGAAGGTGTGGAGATAATATTTATTTGTGCCGGGAACTTTTGTCCATGCAGAGCCACCAAAATTGGAGCGGTAATTGCTTGGTGCCTTGCCGTTTTTTCCCTCGCGGAAATAGAAGTAGCCGGCGTAAGGACCGTCCGGGTCAGCGAGTGCTTTCTGAAACCATTCGTGTTTGTCGGAACAGTGATTGACGACAAGATCCATGATCAGATGCATACCGCGTTTTTTCATTTCGGCGACAAGGGTGTCAAAATCATCCATTGTGCCAAACTGTTCTGCAATTTTATAGTAATCGGAAATGTCATATCCCTGATCGACAAAAGGGGATTCGTAAACCGGGGAGAGCCAGATGATGTCGATTCCGAGTTCTTTCAAATAGTCCAGCTTTGAGATGATTCCCTTTAAGTCGCCGATTCCATCTCCGTTTGTATCCAAAAAACTTTTTGGGTAAATCTGATAAGCTACTTTATCATGCCACCATTTTCTTTTCATAAATTCTCCTTTTCTTTCATTTGATTCTGGGGTGCGAAACTCATTTTTTGGTTTATTAAAATTGTTCAAAATTAAATTTACATTTCTTTGAGTTTCGCAATCTCTGCACTTGATTGTATGATACTGTTATAATAGAATATAGAAAAGAAAAAATCTTGCATAAATATAAGGCATTATTGCACAAAACTGCTATGCAAATGTGGATTAAGACAGCCTGGAAGGCGTTTTGCAACCTGTTTCAATGATGTTAAAGAGGAATCAATACAATGAAAGAAAAAATAACTTTATCCTTAGACCAGCATGAGAACGCCAGACACGGCGAAGAAATTTTTCCACTGCAAAAATATGTGACACCGTTATGGAAAGAGTATCCTTATGTCACGGCGCACTGGCATGAGGAGGCAGAATTTACACGGATTGAGAAGGGAAGCTGCATATATCAGATCCATCTTGAAACTTATGAGGTGGAAGAGGGAGATCTGATTTTTATTCCGCCTGCGGTGCTGCATGCGATTTCCAATGAAAAAGAGGAGTGTATGCAGTCGGAAACGTATGTGTTTCATATGGATTTTCTTGGCGCAAAGGCTGCGGATATCTGTGCCATCCGGTATTTGAATCCACTGATGAACCAGAAATTGATCCCGCCGTTTGTAATCAAAAAAGGACATCCGCTTTACGAAAAGGCAGCAGATCTGTTTGAGAATATAAATGCGGAGTATGACAAAAAAACATCCGGATACGAGATTGTTATCAAGTCATATCTGTTGCAGTTTGTGGCGGCTTTGATTCCATATTGTACCCGGAATACAGAGGCAGATGCGATTTTGACGGAACATGCGAAAAAGTTAAAAGAAGTTTTAAGTTATATCGATGCACACTATATGGAGGAACTGACGATTTCAGGACTTGCCGGAATCTGTTTTTTCAGTGAGTATTATTTTATGCGTTTTTTCAAAAAATACATGGGAATGTCATGCGTGCAGTATATCAAAAATGTGCGTCTGGAGCGCGCGGCAGACCAGTTTGAAAATGGGGAGACAAATACGCTCGAGGTGGCGCTCTCCTGTGGATTTTCGAATTTGTCTTATTTCCATCGGGAATTTAAAAAGAAATATGGAATGACGCCAAAAAGATTTATCAGTCTGTCTGCCCGGGCGGCAGATTTTCATGAAGGAAGTGAATAATTACCATTTTTATGACTCATAATATCATCGTGAAAAAAATGTGCGGGTTTTAAAATCCGTCGGAAAGAGGTAGAAAGATGATATTGAGCGAAAAAGAGACAACCGTGATCAAAGACTTACAGACACAGGAGCAGTCCTGCGTGGAAAAATACGAGAGATACAGTAAACTTGCCAAAGATCAGGTGCTTATTGACCTGTTCACAGATCTGCATGGAAAAGAGCAGAAACATTTAGAATCCCTGACACAGGTGCTGTCTGGAAAAGTTCCGTCCTGCGACTGCAACGACAGGGATGGAAAAGATTATAACCCGGCTGCTACCTACAGCATGGCACCTTCCGAGGATAAGAAAACGGACTGTTTCCTTGCAACAGACTGTATCGGAACAGAAAAACTTGTTTCTTCCACTTACAATACGGAAGTGTTTGCATTCGGTGATCCGGGTGTCAGAAAACTTTTGGCTGACATTCAGATCGAAGAACAGAACCATGCGGAGATGCTTTATAAATATAAAACAGTCAACAGCATGGCGTAACCGGAGTTTAACTTGTGAACTGCCGCTTGCAGGTGGTATTATGGATTCCCAGAGCTACTATATTGCATGCATAATAACTATATAAAATAAAAAATAGAACTGTTTGTTTTCAGGAGCGCTTCCGCTTGTTGTCGC
>OGHO01000646.1_pt1 | contig 41785 bp, 48 predicted proteins | sample 1571421 | NCBI WGS metagenome assembly OGHO01 (sample SAMEA2581937, study PRJEB24529) | metagenome | biome: Human gut stool | place: China | collected 2011
TGAAGTAGGAATGGAACATAGAAGTTTATAACTTTTTATAAGTTTTCAGTAACGGATTTTTAAGTGATCAATAATATTAGTGATTAAATGTGTTAAAATATGCTCATGGAGGTATTGCTATGAACACATCGAATATCACTAATTATAAACCAAAAGATTTTGCTGAATTATTAGGTGTCTCTGTGAAAACATTACAGCGTTGGGACAGGGAAGGAACGCTAAAAGCAAATCGAACTCCAACTGACAGGCGTTATTATACTTACAATCAATATCTTCAATTCAAAGGCATAGATACAGAGAATGATATTCGACAAATTGTTATTTATGCAAGAGTTTCTACAAGAGATCAAAAGGATGATTTACAGGATATTGTATCTATACTTCATGTTTTTTCCTGCAGATTGTATGGACTTCGTAAGTATAAAAAACAAATAGAAAGGGATGAAGAGATTGCTAAAGAGCTTCAAGACGGAAATCAACCCAACTGAAGAACAGAAAGCCAGGATCCGCAGGACGATAGGCACTTGCCGATATGTCTATAACTTCTACCTTGGTCACAACAAAGCTCTGCATGATAATGGTGAAAAGTTTATGACTGGTAAGGACTTTAGTCTATGGCTTAACAACAAATACATTCCAGATAATCCTGACAAAACATGGATCAGGGAAGTGTATTCAAAAGCCGTAAAAAAGTCTATCGAAGATGGATGTACTGCTTTTACAAGATTTTTTAAACATCAGAGTGATTTTCCTAAATTTAAAAAGAAAGGTAAATCTGATGTGAAGATGTATTTCGTCAGAAATAACCCAAAGGATTGTCAATGCGAAAGGCACAGACTTAAGATCCCAACTCTGGGCTGGATCCGTATCAAAGAAAAAGGATATATCCCAACAACAAAGGATGGATATATGATCAGAAGTGGTACGGTGTCTGTTAAGGCTGGCAGATTTTATGTTTCTGTTCTTGTAGAGATTCCTGATGTCAATATTGACAATAGCTCAAACGAGGGAATCGGTATAGACCTTGGGCTGAAAGATTTTGCTATTATTTCAAATGGAAAGACATACAGGAACATCAACAAATCGGCAGGATTAAAGAAACTTGAAAAACAACTGATCCGGGAACAGAGAAGTCTTTCCCGAAAGTATGAAAGTTTAAAGAAGGGAGAGTCCACTCAAAGAGCAAATATACAGAAACAAAAGCTTAAGGTACAAAAACTTCATCATAAAATGGATAATATCCGTACTGATTACATTAACAAGACAATCGCTGAGATAGTGAAAACCAAACCGTCTTACATAACGATTGAAGATTTAAATGTAAAAGGAATGATGAAAAACAGGTGTCTTTCAAAAGCTGTTGCATCTCAGAAGTTTTATGAATTTAGAACAAGGCTTAAAGCCAAGTGCGATGAAAACGGCATTGAATTAAGGGTAGCAGATAGATTTTATCCATCTTCAAAGACCTGTCACCATTGTGGTTCTGTCAGGAAAAATTTAAAGCTTTCAGATAGAATTTACAGATGTGAATGTGGCTATGTTGCAGACAGGGACTTCAATGCGGCACTTAATTTAAAAGATGCTAAAACTTACAGGATTGCATGATTAAAAGCAAATGTAAGTATGTACCGAAGGCTATTTCGGGAATTAACGACTGTGGAGTGTACAAGAACCTGTGAGTAGCGTATTGCCTGCAATCGTCAAAACATACACAATGAAGCAGTAAGAAGTATTCGTGAGGACTTCAATTTCTCGATGTGTTTGAGTATATTTAAACACATTTTGAGTGGCAGAGAGAAAATGAGTCTGAAAATTGAAAAGAAAAATGAAGGAACAAAAGATACGGTATTTTTGACCGGGAGATTAGATACAACAACTGCATCTGAATTGGATACTTTTGCCGAGAAAGAGTTGATCAATACTCAGGAACTTGTATTGGATTTTACAGGGCTTGAATATATTTCATCAGCCGGCCTGCGTGTTATTCTGAAAATGCAGAAATTTATGAATGTAAAAGGAACTATGAAATTGATTCATGTGAGTGATATCATACAGGATGTATTCGATATTACGGGATTTGCAGACATACTGTCAATCGAATGACTGTGGCTGTAAAGATACAGAACTGCACAGCGAAAAGGAGGATTCTATTTACCTGAACTGAATGAAGGAAGGAGAAGTGGATTTGAAAAGTATTACAGAAGAAGCAAAAATAGAGAATATAGCGGTAATTACAGATTTTGTAAATTCCATACTGGAAGCAAATGGATGTTCTGCAAAAGTACAGATGGAGATAGATATTGCGATAGATGAGATATTTGGCAATATTGCCTATTATGCTTATACGCCAAAAACCGGAGAGGCAACTGTACAGGTTGAAATAAAGAATTTTCCTGAAAGACTGGAACTGACGTTTATAGACAAAGGCATTCCTTATAATCCATTAGAAAATAAAGATCCGGATGTTACCCTGGATATAGAAAAAAGAAAAATCGGGGGGCTTGGAATTTTTCTGGTTAAGGAAATGATGGATGAGGTTTCATATGAATATGCAGACGGGAAAAATATATTGAAATTAAAAAAGAATTTATAGATTTCATACATTGTAAGTGTATATTGCTATTCATGAACTTTTGAATAACTGCGCGTCGCATTATAGTTACTGTAGAGTGGACAGCAGCGATTTATGTGCTCATATGTTGCAAAATGACAGAAAAGAGGAGTTTTTGCGCATGACGATTCGGAAAATGTATGATATGATGAACTTATAAATATCAATTTGTAACTGTAAAAATATTATATTGTAAAAAAACACACATAATTACCCACAAAATAAGAAATTTAGACGCAAGAGCGTTCGAGAAATCAACTTGTCGGCACATTAACAGGAAATATGGGTAGAAAATATCTGTAAGAAATATGTATAAAATAATATGTAATCAGGAAGGAGATATAAATTATGGGATTGATCAAAGCAGCAGCCGGTGCATTTGGCGGAACAATGGCAGATCAGTGGAAGGAGTTTTTTTACTGCGATGCAATAGATAAAGATGTTCTGGTTGTAAAGGGTGAGAAGAGAGTAGGCGGACGTTCTTCCAACAAAAAAGGCAGTGATAATATTATTTCAAGCGGTTCCGGAATTGCTGTTGCAGATGGTCAGTGTATGATCATCGTAGAACAGGGAAAGGTTGTGGAGGTTTGTGCAGAACCCGGACAGTTTACCTATGATGCATCCACAGAACCAAGTATTTTTGCCGGAAGTCTGGGAGAGGGAATCCACAGGACTTTTGATACAGTAAAGAAGCGTTTTACATTTGGCGGCGATACAGGCAAAGACCAGAGAGTTTATTATTTTAATACAAAAGAACTGGTAGATAATAAATTCGGCACAGCAAATCCAATTCCATTCCGGGTAGTTGACAGAAATATCGGTCTTGATATAGATGTATCTGTGCGTTGCAATGGAGTATATTCTTATAAGATTGTTGATCCGCTTCTGTTTTATACAAATGTGTGCGGAAATGTTGAACAGCAGTATGACAGAGAAGAAATTGAAGTTCAGTTAAAGACAGAATTTGTAAGTGCTCTTCAGCCTGCATTTGCAAAAATCTCAGAACTTCAGATCCGTCCAAGTGCCATTCCGGGACATGTTCTGGAATTATGCGATGCCATGAATGAAGCCCTTACGAAAAAATGGCAGCAGACCAGAGGCCTTGCGGTTGTTTCCATTGCCATGAATCCTGTGACTCTTCCGGAAGAGGATGCACAGCTTATCAAAGATGCACAGAAGAATGCCATTCTCAGAGATCCGACTATGGCAGCAGCGACACTTGCCGGTGCTCAGGCAGATGCAATGAAATCAGCAGCCTCCAACACTGCAGGTGCTATGACCGGATTTATGGGAATGGGCATGGCAGGCCAGGCAGGTGGAGCAAACATGCAGAATCTTTATCAGATGGGGGCACAGCAGCAGGCCGCACAGGCAGCACAGAATATGCAGCCGGCATCCATGGCAGGAACATGGAAATGTGAATGTGGTGCAGAGAATACAGGAAAATTTTGCTCTGAATGCGGTAAACCGAAACCGCAGCAGGAAGAGTGGATATGTAGCTGCGGCGCAGTAAATACAGGAAAATTCTGTTCTGAATGCGGAAGCCCAAGACCGGCAGGAAAGTGGACATGCAGTTGTGGTGCGGTAAATACAGGAAAGTTCTGTGCAGAGTGTGGAAAGCCAAGACAGTAAAATACAGCAGGGGGAGGAATGGCTATGTCTGATCTGAGAGAATATAAATGCCCTGCCTGTGGCGGTGCAATAGAATTTGACAGTAAGTCCCAGAAAATGAAGTGTCCATACTGTGATACAGAATTTGAACTGGAGACATTAAAAGAACTGGATGAGCAGATGGAGCGTGAAGCCGGACAGCAGGATGATCTGTCAGGATGGCAGACAGATGCCGGTGGAGAATGGCAGGAAGGTGAGACAGATGGAATGAATGTCTATACCTGTCAGTCCTGTGGTGGTGAGATTATCGCAGATGAGAATACAGGAGCATCAAATTGTCCGTATTGTGGAAATCCTGTAATTATGACAGAGAAGTTTAAAGGTGCATTAAGGCCGGATCTGGTGATTCCGTTCAAATTGGATAAGAAAGCGGCAAAAGAAGCATATTACAGGCATATTAAGGGAAGAACATTTTTGCCAAAAGCATTTCGCAGGGAAAATCATATTGATGAAATTAAGGGGCTGTATGTTCCGTTCTGGCTTTTTGACGGGGATGTTGATGCTGATGTGCGTTATAAGGCGACAAAGGTAAGAATGTGGAGTGACCATGATTATGATTATACGGAGACCAGCTACTATTCTGTGGAGCGAAGCGGAGAGATGACATTCGTTTCTGTACCTGTAGATGGATCAGAAAAGATGGCAGATGATTTGATGGAATCCATTGAACCATTTAAAATTTCAGAGTCTGTGGATTTTCAGACCGCATATCTTTCCGGATATCTGGCAGATAAGTATGATGTCAGTGAAAAAGAGAGCATCAACAGGGCACATGACCGTATGAAAAAGAGCGCAGAGGAAGTACTGGCAGATACAGTGAAGGGTTATGCTTCTGTTGTTCCCGAAAATACAAACGTAAATATTTCAGGCGGAAAAGCACAGTATGCACTGTATCCGGTATGGATTCTGAATACAACATGGAAAGATAAGAAATATATATTTGCAATGAACGGACAAACCGGAAAAATGACAGGAGACCTTCCGATTGACAGGGGAATTTATTTGAAATGGCTTGCCGGACTGACCGCTGTATTTACGGTTGTTTTGTGCCTTGCCGGACTGCTGATTTTTTAGGGGAGGACGAAAGATATGCTGAAGAAAAAGATCATACCTGTATTTCTGGCTTCTGTTCTTACTGTATCAGGTACAACAGGATTTGTGACGGAAGCATTTTCAGAAAATGTTTATGCGGCAGAAGAAGTGCATACAGAAAGGCTGGCAGATTTTGCAGATCTGTTAGATGATGGGCAGAAAGAAGAACTGGAGGCGAAACTGGATCAGGTCAGCGAGGACTACGGCTGTGATGTTGTGGTTGTCACAGAGGAGACTCTGGATGGTGCAGTTCCGCAGGATTATGCAGATGATTTCTTTGATTATAATGACTATGGCATGGGAGAGGACAAGAGTGGTATATTGTTTTTGATAACCATGTCAGAACGTAAGCGGTGTATCTCCACACATGGAGAGGCTATTCAGATTTTTACTGATGCAGGACAGGAATATATGACGGATAACTTTGTGTCATATTTATCCGATGGTGAGTATTATGAGGGCTTTATGAAGTTTGCTGATCTGTGCGAAGAATTTATCATTCAGGCACAGAGCGGAGAACCGTACGATGTAGAAAATCTGCCGGAGGAAACCATCCCTTTTTATATGATATTTCTCATTTCGCTTGTGGTCGGATTTGTGATCGCGCTGATCGTAACCGGAGTAATGAGAAGCCGGATGAAGACTGTACATATGAAGCCGGATGCAGCAGATTATATGAAAGACGGAAGTCTTCATATTAACAGAAGCCGGGATATATTTCTGTATCATCAGGTCACACGTACGGCGAAGCCGAAGGAAGAGAGTTCCGGTGGCGGTGGAAGCAGTACCCATACAAGTTCTTCGGGTGAGACGCATGGGGGTTCCAGTGGATCATTTTAACTGACTGGCATGACATATAAAAATCCTGATCTTTTATATTATTTTATGGGATAACCATAAAATGACAGGAAAGATTGGGATTTTATTTTGCGCAAAATTACGGATACCGGTTGCAAGACATCAGAGAATATGATACAGTACAAGGTGGTTTGTTTTGTGTAGAGACAGTTGTCCGGCAAAAAAAATAAACTGCGAAGCGGATTGCAAATATTCGCCTGACGATAACAGATTTCTGCACAAAAGAATTATAAAATGAAATAAAAAACAGAAATAATGGAGAGGACATGAAAAAATACGTTGATAATTTTATGCAATACCGGTTTCTTTTGTCAGAACTGGTAAAAAAAGGGATTAAGCTGAAATACAGACGTTCTTATCTGGGAATGATATGGTCTATGTTGGAGCCGTTGCTTACCATGATCGTGCTTACAATTGTATTTGGTACTTTGTATGGAAATACAGACAGGACCTTTCCTGTATATATCCTGACCGGACGACTCCTGTACAGTTTCTTTTCACAGTCCACCAAGGCCGCTTTGAAATCTATACGTCAGAACTCGGCAATGATCAAAAAGGTATATGTACCCAAATATTTGTATCCGCTGTCCAGTGTGCTTTTTAACTATGTGATCTTTCTGATCTCACTGATCGTACTGGCAATGGTGAGTGTGATACTTGGTGTAAAGCCTACGTTCTATCTGCTTCAGGCGCCAATCGCACTGATACTGATTCTTATTATGTCATATGGATGCGGAATGATCCTGGCAACAATAGGTGTATTTTTCAGAGATATGGAATATCTCTGGTCTGTAGCACTTATGCTGGTTATGTATACATGTGCGATTTTCTATTATCCTGAAAAGCTTTTGAAGAGTGGATGGGCATGGATACTGAAATATAACCCATTGTATTGTGTGATTGATATTTTCAGATGTTCAGTATTTGGAAAAGCGATGAATATTCATTATTTTGCATATGCACTTATCTTTTCCGTTGTGGCAATGGTGATTGGATTATTCTGCTTCAAGAAGAAACAGGATGATTTTATTCTTTACATCTGAGAACTGAGACAGAAAGCTGCAGGGCAGCGGAACGAATTATTTTTGAAAAATAAGGAGAAAAAATGAGCAAACAACCAGCGATTATTGTTGATAATGTGAGTATGAAATTTAATCTCAGCAAAGAGAAAGTAGACAGTCTGAAAGATTATATTATCAAGTCAATTAAAAAAGAGATTAAATATAATGAATTCTGGGCTTTGCAGAATGTGAGCTTTACAGTGGAAAAAGGAGACAGGGTAGGAATCCTCGGACTGAATGGTGCAGGAAAGAGTACTCTTCTTAAGGTTATCGCAGGCGTTTTCAAACCAACAGAAGGTTCAGTTACAAAACATGGGAAGATGGTTCCGCTTCTGGAACTGGGTGCAGGATTTGATCAACAGTATACAGGAAAGGAAAATATTTATCTTTACGGAGCAATGCTTGGATATTCCAAAGAATTTATTGATGAGAAGTATGATGAGATCGTGAAATTTTCCGAATTGAAGGATTTTATTGATGTGCCGATCAAGAACTATTCATCAGGTATGAAATCCAGACTTGGATTTTCGATTGCTACAGTGGTTTCTCCCAAAATTCTGATATTGGACGAGGTATTATCTGTAGGTGATGCGAAATTCCGTAAGAAGAGTGAGAAGAAAGTACTCAGCATGTTTGATTCGGGTGTAACAGTGTTGTTTGTCTCTCATTCTCTGGCACAGGTTCAGAGAATCTGTAATAAGGCGATGATCCTTGAAAAAGGAAAACTGATCGCTTACGGAGATATTGATACGATTTCTGAACAGTATGAGAAAATGACTAACTGACAGGGACAGACAGAGATATCTGTCTGACAGAGAAAAAATTTAAGAAGTCAGAAATATCCGGAGGAGTATATGACAAACGGATTAAAAAAAGAAGATTCAGCAGCTTTAAAAGGTCTTGCAGTGTTACTGCTGATCTTTCACCACTGCTACCGTCTTGCAGACAGAATCGAAAGATATCAGGTGGATCTGTGCGGGCTGACAACAGAACAGCTTGTTGCTATTGCGGAATGCTGTAAGATCTGCGTGGCAATATTTGCATTTGTATCCGGTTACGGGCTGATGTATGGATATTCGGCTAAAATGAAAAATAAAGAAAAGTATGCAGTATCAGAATGGATATCCGGACATCTTCTTTCCACTATGTCCGGATTCTGGTTTACTGCAGCTGTATCCTATCTTATTTACTTTGGACTTGGACTTAAGGATCCGAGCAAGTGGGGAGAAACCTTTTATGAAAGAGGATTCGCCGTATTTGCAGATATACTGGGAATCTCCAGACTTTTGGAGACTGAAAGTCTTAACGGGGCATGGTGGTATATGAGTGCTGCGTTTGTATTTATTATATTGCTTCCTCTGTTAGATGGGACGATTGAGAAATTTGGAGGCATATTCTGTATTGCAGTTATCTTTTTGCTTCCGAGAATTTTAGGTATTGGATTTCAGGGAGGCTCAAAGCCATATTCATTTCTTTTGATATTTGTGGCAGGAACGTTATGCTGTAAATATAATTTCTTTCAAAAATTGCATGAATACAGGCGGAAAAAATTAAAATTCATCTGTTTGTCTGCTTTACTGTGTGCCGGCTTTTTCCTGTACCATAAAATCGACCTGAAAATTTTCTGGGAATTCCGGTATGCACTTGTTCCATTCCTGCTGATTCTCTTTTGCGTTGAATATTTGTTCAGGATTACGCCTGTATCCTTGTTCCTTCAGTATCTGGGCAAGCATTCCATGAACATCTGGCTAGTACATACATATGTGAGAGATTCTCTGGGAAAATATGTATTTGCATTAAAAAAATTCTGGCTGATTCCTGTTGCAGTTCTTGTGATTTCGCTGGGAATCAGTTACTGCCTGGATTTTCTTAAGAAGATTACAGGATATCAGAAACTGATACGGCTGTTAAAGAAAAAGGTGACGGAACATTATGCGGTACGGGAATGATTTTTCGAGAGGATCGCAATAGGATTCAGAGTGGACAATAGTGACGGATGGGAGAGCGTATCATGAAAATACTGCAGATTGGAATGGGAAATGTTGCCGGAGGTCTGGAAGCATTTGTGATGAATTACTATAGAGTTCTGGTGCATATGGATATACAGTTTGATTTTGTGTGTATGTATGATAAAATTGCATATGAAGAGGAAATCAGGAAACTGGGTGGAAGGATCTACTATATTCCAAATGTAAAAAAGAACTATCAGGGCTATATAAAAGAACTGAAAAAAATATTAAAAGAAACAAAATATGATGCAGTACATGTAAATATGCTTTCAGCTGCAAATATTGTTCCGTTACGTGTGGCTCATACAATGAAAGTGCCAAAGATAATTGCGCACAGCCACAGTTCTTCCTGTCCCGGACTGATCAGAAAAATCATGGACAACTGGAACAGACCAAAGATTGCAAAATATGCTACTGACAGGATTGCATGCGGAGAAATGGCGGGCAGGTGGCTGTTTGGAGATAAAGCTTTCCAAAGCGGTCAGGTTACGTTGATCAATAATGCCATTCAGGCAGAGAAGTTCAGTTTTTCAGAAAAAGACAGAGATTCACTCAGAAAGGAACTGGGATGGGAAAATAAAACAGTGATCGGTCATGTAGGAAGATTTGATATTCCGAAGAATCATGACAGAATGCTTGATATTTTCCAACAGATCGTTTCCGAAAAAAAAGATGTGATGCTGTGTCTGGTAGGTCCAAAGGAAGGTCTGTACAAAGAGATAAAAGAGAAAACAGTGCAGAAAGGACTGGAAGATAAGGTATATTTTGCCGGTAAACAGGAGAATATCCGCAGGTATTTATCTGCTATGGATGTTTTTCTGTTTCCGTCTGTTTTTGAGGGTGTGCCATTTGCGCTTATTGAAGCCCAGGCAAATGGACTTGCCTGCGTAATGTCAGAGGCGGTGTCTGAGGAGGCAGTTGTTTTTCCTGAGAGAGTCAGACGGCTGTCACTTGACAGAGATAATATACAGTGGGCGGCAGCAGTGATGGCAATGAGTTCTATGAACAGAGAAGCGGCTGATCTGATAAAGATGCGGCTGTCAGATGCGCATTTTAACATTGAGACAGAGGCAAAACGTTTGAAAGATTTATATTATCATACGAGGTAAATTACAGATGGACAAGATTGATTTTGTATTGCCATGGGTGGATGGATCAGACTCAGCCTGGATAAAGCAGAGAAATGAGTATCTGGGAATTAAAAATGACCAGACACAGGACAGCAGATTTCGGGACTGGGAAAATCTGCAGTACTGGTTCAGAGGTGTTGAAAAGTTTGCTCCATGGGTGAATCATATATATTTTGTGACATGGGGGCATATCCCTTCATGGCTGAATACAGATCATCCGAAGCTGACAGTTGTAAAACACGAGGATTATATTCCGAAGCAGTATCTGCCCACATTCAGCAGTCATCCCATTGAACTGAATATGCATCGGATCCGAGGTTTATCCGAACAGTTTGTATATTTTAATGATGATACCTTCATCATAAATAAAATGGAACCGGAAGACTTTTTCAGAAATGGTCTTCCAAGAGACTATTGTATAGAAACAGCTTTGGTACAGGATGATATCAATAATCCGTTTGCCTGCATTCTTATGAACAATGCGGCACTTGTAAATATGCATTATTCAAAGAGAGAAGTGATTGGCAGAAACTGGAAAAAATGGTTTCATCCTGCATATGGAAAAATGGTATTCAGAAATATGCTGATGCTTCCGTACAGGGAGTTTTCCAGTTTTAAATATTCTCATATCTCAAGCTCTTTTTTGAAGAGTACCTTTGAAGAAGTGTGGAGGGAAGAAGGTGAAGTGCTGGACAGAGTATGCAGGACACGATTCCGTTCTCCGGGGGATGTAAATCAGTATGTGATGAAATACTGGCAGTATATGGAGGGAAAATATGAACCTCAATCACCGAAAATCGGGAAATTTTTTACCATAGGTCTTCACGACCGGCAGATACATGATGTACTCAGAAATCAGAAGTGTAAAATATTGTGTATAAATGATACGGAAAATATAGGAGATTTCAGACAACAGAAAAGAAATATCAAAGATTCTTTTGAGAGTATCCTTCCCGAAAAGTCTGCATTTGAATTATCTTACAAAGATTCCGGAGGCATGTATGACAAAAAGTGCGATTAAAAAATATACGGAAAGGCTGGGCTTTTTCGGAATGCTCCTGCACTATATCGGTCGTTTTATGACAAAAACAGAGCAGCAGGTCATTGGAAAGCTGACTGTGCGTTTTGGAAAAGTAAAGAAAAACCGGCTTGTGTTTAAAAATCGGGAAATGATGGACTGCACAGATAATCCGGAAGCTTTTTATGAATATCTTATAAGTTCCGGGTATAATAAAAAATATGAGATCATCTGGCTGGTCTCTGAAAAAAGAAAATTCAGAAATCAGAATACCGGAAATGTAAAATTTGTAACTGCTGAAAATAAATATGGATGGAGCAGTCCGCTGGCATATTATTATGGTGCTACAGCCGGATTTTTCTTTTATTCTCATAACAGTGCAGGACTGAACAGGTATCGGTGTAAAGGACAGACAGTTGTAAATCTGTGGCATGGGTGCGGTTATAAAGATGCAGAGCTGGGAAAGAAAAAACAGAATATAAAGCTTGATTTTGACTATGCACTTGTTCCCGGACCGGTATTTGTGAAAACGAAATCCGGACTATGGAACTGCGAACCGGACAGGCTGTTAATGATGGGATATCCCAGATATGACTGGATGCTGCATCCGTCAATGAGTAAGGATGAAATTCTGGACAGTCTGTTCGGATGGAAAGGGAAAAAAGCTGTTCTGTGGATGCCGACTTTCAGAAAAAGTGATCTGGGAGGGTGTGCGGAAAATGAAATTGAGCTTCCCTGTCAGCTTCCGGCAATACAGGATATGAACGAGCTGAAAGAACTGGACAGTTATCTAAGGGAGCAGGAGATTATTCTGATCATAAAGAAGCATCCGCTTCAGACGGAATGGGATGAGAATGAACAGGAGTTTACCAATATACGTTATGTTGCGGAAGCCCTGTTGGAGAAAAAACAGATAAAACTTTATGAACTGATAGGGATCAGCGACGGTCTGCTCTCTGATTACTCGTCAGTGGCAGTAGATTATCTGCTGTTGGACAGACCGCTTGGATATGTGCTTGCGGATTACAATATATATAAAGAAAAAAGGGGATTTGTATTTGAAGATCCGCTGGAATATATGCCGGGTGAGAAAATCTATAATGCCTGTGATATCAGAAAATTTATGAAACATCTGACTGATGGAACAGACAGTTACCGGCAGGAGAGAGCAAAGAATCTGAAACAGATGCACAATAAAACAGAAAACTATTGCAAAAGGCTTGCAGATTATTTACAATTGTAGCTGTTATATGAATGCGAAGAGAACAGTTATCTATTAATGCAATAAAACAGGGAGAATGTAATGGAGAAAAAAATAGGATATACACAGGGAACCTTTGATATGTTTCATATAGGACATCTGAACCTGATCAGAAATGCAAAAAAACATTGCGATTATCTGATTGTCGGTGTGAATGCAGATGATCTGGTAGAGTCATATAAAAACAAAAGACCGATTGTTCCGCTGGAAGAAAGGGCAGAGATTGTACGGGCCATCAGATATGTTGATGAGGTGATCGTGACGACAACCCTGGACAAAAAGCAGGTATGGGAAAAAGTCCACTTTAATGAAATCTATATCGGAGATGACTGGAAGGGCAATGCACGTTGGGAGAAGACTGGAAAAGAAATGGAAGAGCTGGGCGCTAAGCTGGTATTTCTGCCATATACCAAAGATACATCCTCAACGATGCTTCGTGAGAAATTAAAAGAATTCTAGGGAGCCAGATATGAAAAAAAGAATAAAAAAGAAAATAAAAAAACTGAAAAAATCCATTAACAAGATTAACAAGGTCAGAGTTCAAAAGGGAAGAAAAGCCATGTTGCAGGAGACATGGGCAACTGTGACCTATGGATTATATGATAATCGCAAGATCAGACGCCTTAAGAAATTCCCCCCTGCACTTGTAGAGAATAGAATGCTCTTTGAAACAAATGATGATTTTACGGATAATGGTCGTGCTTTGTTTGACTATCTTATTGAGAAAGGATACAACAAAAAGTATGAGATTGTATGGCTGGTCCATGAACCGTCTAAATATAAAGAATATCAGTTTGAAAATGTGAAATTTGTGCAGAACTTTAAGAAAGGTTCCACGATCCGAAGAGCAGAAGCATATAAATATGCACTGACATCAAAATATATTTTTTACACCCAGGCTTTTAACTGGATTGGTATGTCGAGAAGAAATCAGCTCTTTATCGATCTCTGGCATGGCTGTGGTTACAAGGCAAATAAGAACGGGCGTAAGGTTTTCTTTGATTATTGTCTGGTACCGGGGGACATTTTTATTAAGACCAAAATGGAATTTTTTGGATGTACTTCCAAAAAACTGCTCTCGTTTGGATATCCCCGTTATGATATGATGCTTAAGGGCAGTGAACGTGCAGATGAATATAAAAAGAAACTTCTGAAGGAAACAGACAGCGAGAAACTGATCCTGTGGATGCCAACCTACAGACATGCTTCCAGTGAGCGTCTGAACGAGGAAACCTTAAATAATGAATTCAATATTCCTATCATTGATGATGCAGATAAGCTTCTGGAACTGAATAAGTTCTGTAAGGAGAATCATATTCTTATTGTTATCAAGAAGCATTACCTTCAGGTACCTTATGATTTTGGTGAGAATGTCCTTACCAATATTGTTTATCTGGAGAACAGAGATCTTGCGGATAACGGACTGCAGCTTTATGAGTTTATCAACTGTTCGGATGCGCTGGTTTCTGACTATTCTTCTGTTGCGATCGATTATCTGCTGTTAGACAGACCGCTTGGATTCACACTGGATGATTATGAGGCTTATACGGAATCCAGAGGATGGGTGTTTGATGATCCGCTGGAATATATGCCTGGCGAACATATGTATAATATGCAGGATTTTGAGAATTTCATCCTGGATATTAAAAACGGAAAAGATAATTATAAAGAACAGCGTGCCAGTGTAAGAGCAAAAACACATAATGTGTGTGACAATTACTGCCAGCGTGTGTTGGATTATTTTAACATTACAATGTAATGATATTATAGCAATTCCATAAATTACTGCAAACAATCCAGTCCATCATAGCGTGAAGTCCTGCGTCAGATATCTTTGCCGTGCGTCAGCACGCCTGCAGATATCTTCCTTGTCCTTCACACTCTGCTGAACTGTCTTGATTGCATTATTTTATGGAATTGCTATAGGATACAGATATCAGAAAGTCATAACAGGAGAAAAAGATAAATGAAAATATGTATTTGGTGCACCAAGATATTTGATCTTGGCGGAACTAAGCGAGTTGTCACACTTCTTGCGAATGAACTTGTAAAAGAGCATGATGTGACGATCATGGTATATCAGGACAGATTTAAAGAAGACCGGAATATGTATCATATGAGTGAGGATATCAAGGTTGACTTTATTGATAATAATGAGTTTGTCAATCGACATCATACACCGGCTTTCTGCTGGCGTTATCTTGTTCAGAAACTGAATGCCAAATATGGGATTTTTAATAAAGAAAAATATAATGATATTCTGGCAGATGCGATTTTCCCGAAAAAGACCAGAGAAAAATGGGTAAAATATTTAAATGAGCAGAATTATGATATTATTATCACAACTGCAAGTTTAAGCCTTCGTCTGGGTATGCTGGCGCCGGAGCTGAATGCAAAGACAATCGGATGGCAGCATAACTGTTATGCCGGATATCTTGATGTTCCTAATGTCGTATTCTGGAAACAGGAATGTCTGCTCCAGGAATATCTGCCGAAGCTGGACAGATACATTGTTCTCAGTGACTATGATAAGCGCGATTACAAAAAATTTCTGGATATTGATACAGAAGTTAAAATTAATCCCCGAAGCTTCGTGAGTGAGAGAAAATGCGACCCAAAATCCAAGCGTTTCCTTATGGCTACACGATTTGTATATGCCAAGGGTCTTGATCTGATGATGGAATCTTTTGAAGAGTTCTGTAAGCAGGATGATGAATGGCAGCTGGATATTATCGGAGCTGGTGATCTCTGGAATCAGATTGTGGCGGATGCAAAGAGACGTGGTATTGAGGACAGAGTTAATTTTGTCGGTTATACAAATGAGCCGGAGAAGTATTATCTGAATTCTTCTGTTTTCCTTCTTCCGTCCAGATGGGAAGGATGGCCGATGGTTATCATGGAAGCCTTTGAATTTGGTCTTCCTGTCATCGCATTCCATACAGGAGCGATGGATCTGATCATCGATGATGGAAAAACAGGATACCTGCCGGAAGCTTTTGATACAAAGAAATTTACAGATGCGATGCTGAAGCTGGCACATGATGAAGAACTCCGCAGAGAGATGTCCAGAAATGCAATCTGGAAATCTGAGGACTTTGCCATTGAGAAGGCAGTTAAAGAGTGGAATCGTCTTTTTAATCGTGTAATGGGAATCAAGACCTTTTATATGAAAAATGAAGAACAGATTCTGGAGTGCAGGGAGAAATATCCGCTTAGAACCAGCTATGCCGAGTTTGTAAAGGAATACCAGATAAGAGATAATACAATTCTTTATGAAGCTTTTGGCGGACGTGGTATGATCTGTAATCCTTATGCTCTGTTTTTGTATCTTCTTGAAAAAGAAGAGTATCAGGATTATACCCATATCTGGGTGCTTGAGGACTTCGAGTATAACAGAAAACAAATTGAAAAATACGAAAAATATCCGAACGTGCGATTTGTAAAATATAAATCAAAGGAATACTGTAAAGAACTTGCGACAGTGAAATATCTGGTAAATAATGTAAGCTTTCCAAGCTATTTCCTTAAAAGAGAAGGTCAGGTACTGATCGATACCTGGCATGGAACTCCTCTGAAGAATATGGGATTTGATATTCCGGGAGCAAATATTTCTCAGGGAAATACAGCAAGAAATCTGCTCAGTGCAGATTATATAGTTTCCTCCGGACCTTATATGACAAAGACAGCATACAAAGATTCGTATAAAATGCAGAATCTGTATGAAGGCACAGTGCTGGAAGAGGGCTTCCCGCGTAATGATAAGCTTTTTGACAGTGACAGAGCAGAAGTGATACAGGAACTTAAGGATTGCGGAGTGGACGTAAAGGAAGATAAAAAGATTATTCTTTATGCACCGACATGGAGAGGCGAACAATACAGCCGTCCGGATACAGATTTGCAGGATGTCTATAAGCTGATCAATGTAATGGAGAACAGTATAGATACAAATGAATATCAGATCTTTGTCAAGCTTCATCAGATCGTATATCACTATATGAAAGAGAATGCCATGGAACCTGGTGATGCGCAGACAAAATTTATTCCTGCAACAATGGATACAAATGAGATTTTGTCAGTGACAGATGTACTGATTTCTGATTATTCCAGTATTTTTTATGATTTCATGCTGACAGGAAAACCGATTCTGTTTTATGTGCCGGATGCGGAGAATTTTGAAGATTACAGAGGTCTGTACTTCGGATTTGACAAACTTCCAGGACCGGCAGTGTCTACCTCTGAGAAGCTTGGTGAACTTCTGAAGGATCTTCCGGGAGTGGCTGTTTCCTGTAAAGAGAAGTATGAAAAAGCAAGAGAACAGATATGTCCGAGAGATGATGGAAAAGCATGCAAACGTATAGCAGAAGTCCTGCTTGATGGAAAAGAACCGGTAAATCCGGTATATCTGAATCAGACAGATAAAGTAAAACTTCTGGTATATGCAGGAGATTTCAGTGATACACAGGAGACAGAGGCATTCTATGAATTTCTGAACAAAGTGGATTATGAGCATTTTGATGTGACGTTGATCGGGAATGGTGCAAAAGAAGAGGAGTCTTCTGAGAAATTGAATAGTCTGCCAAAAGAAATCAGGGTTTTATACTGGAAGCGTTCCTACCCGGCTACGGACGAAGAATATGTATGTCATAAAAAGTTTATGAAATCTAAGAAAACAGAAGTGCCGGAGATGCTTCTGGATTTTTACAGGCGTGAGCTTCGCAGGATGATCGGAATGTCAAAGTTCGACTATGCTCTGGTATTTACTGATATGAAGAAGTTCTTTCCTGCAATGTCAGGGGCTCTGGATGTGAAGCAGATATTTAATATAGAAAACTGGCAGAATTTGTTGAAGTGTTAAAGCTTCATTAAAGCTTCACAGACAGATCAGAACCTCATTAGAAAGAGGCGGAAAACGGTATATTTTAAAAGATATGTAAGGCAGTCTGGCAGGTATTGGGCCAGGCTGCTTTTCTGAATACGGATCTTGAATTATCATTTTATGGACGCAGATAATTACGCATGGATTTCAGTGCATTTTTTTCGAGACGGCTGACCTGTGCCTGGGAGATGCCGATTTCCTGAGCTACTTCCATCTGCGTCTTTCCTTCGTAGAAGCGCAGTTCTATGATATGCTTTCCGCGGCTGTTCAGCCTCTGCATAGCTTCGCGGAGAGCAAGATTTTCAATCCAGCGTTCTTCTTTGTTTTTTTTGTCACTGATCTGATCCATGACATAAAGAGTATCACCGCCTTCTGTATAGACCGGTTCAAAGAGACTCACAGGATTTTGGATAGCATCAAGGGCATATACGATCATTTCTTTTTCGATACCAATTTCCTGTGCAATTTCGGTAACTGTAGGTTCTTTCAGGTGCTGCTTCATATAATTTTCGCGGGTATAGATTGCTTTGTATGCAATATCACGAAGAGAACGGCTGACGCGGATACTGTTGTTATCCCTGAGATATCGCCTGATTTCGCCTATGATCATTGGAACTGCATAAGTGGAAAATTTTACCTGTAAAGTGGTATCAAAGTTGTCAATGGCCTTGATCAGACCAATACATCCGATCTGAAAAAGGTCATCGGCATTTTCGCTGCTGTTCTGAAATCGTCGTATTACGCTGAGAACAAGACGTAGATTTCCTTTAATGTACAATTCACGTGCCTGTTCATCGCCGCTTTTGATCCGTCTGAACAGTTCCGCTTTTTCTTCTGCTGTAAGAACAGGAAGTTTCGACGTATTGACTCCGCAGATTTCAACTTTGTTCAGTGCCATCTTATTGAATCCTCCTTATTATCTCTGGATGTAAACCGACTATTCGCAGATATGAGCCAGGATCCTCCGAAATCATTTCAGGAAATAAAAAAAGGACAGTGGCTGCCGAATAGTTGTCATATACTTCAGTAAGAATGATTCTCATATAGCAGTGGATTTATACTTTGACCGGGAAAATATAAAAAATATAGGTCCTTGACAATTCTCTGCGGTGAAATATCAGCCTTTATGGAAACATTTTTCTTCGTCTATTTTCACAAGGATGATATCGTCCCCGATCTGGCTGATACATTCCCAGGGAATGATATATTCATTATCACGTCCGAACAGGCAGCAGAATCTTCCGGGGCCTGGAAGTATAAGGGCGGTGAGTTGACTGCTTTTGCAGTCAAATTCCGCATCAATGGGACATCCGAGACTGCGGCAGGTACAGATATTAATTACTTCTTTTTGCTTTAATTCACAGATTTTCATAAATCAGATACAGTCCTTCCGGTTAAAATCAGACTGTCGTGCCAATGCTTTCAGAATCTGATATGCGTTTGATAACAATTTATGTATTTTTGCAAAAATTTATGCAAGTCCTTTTATTGACACCTTAAATAGAAATACAGTATAATAAAACTATATATAACTGTTTGTATTTGTGTTACTGAGAATGGAGTGAACAGTAACGTATTTGTAGCCGTTTAACCGAATCAAGTATATAGTACATAAGCAGAAAACAGTAATACGAATTAAAGGGGGACGTCATATGAAGTGTCCATTTTGTAATCAGGATAATACGAGAGTAGTTGATTCCAGACCGGTAGAAGATACTAATTCTATCCGTCGCCGTCGTTTGTGTGATGCCTGCGGAAGGAGATTTACCACATATGAAAAGGTGGAAAGTATTCCGCTTACTGTGATCAAAAAAGATCAGAACAGAGAACAGTATAATCGCAGTAAAATTCAGTCAGGAATTCTGAGAGCCTGCTATAAAAGACCAATATCCGTAGATAAGATTGAAGAGATGATGGATGCCATAGAGGGAGAAATCTTTAATACCGAAGAGAAAGAGATTTCCAGCACCAGAATTGGTGAGATCGTTATGGAACATTTGAAAGATCTGGATGCAGTTGCTTATGTACGTTTTGCGTCTGTATACAGAGAATTTAAAGATGTCAGTACTTTTATGGATGAGCTGAAGAAGTTTATGAATTAAATAAGAGTTCTGTATGAACAGTAATGTATGAATGCTCTGTGTGAAAGGATTTACGGGCAAATATAAAGAGCCGACGAGAATAATATCCCGCCGGCTCTTTATGTGTATTTTTATGGGGGTAATTAACTATAGCAATCCTCTAAAATAATGCATCTTAATCCAGTCCATCAGAGTGTGAAATCCTGCGTCAGATATCTTTGCCGTGCGTCAGCACGCCTGCAGATATCTTCCTTGTCTTTCGCACTCTGCCGAACTGTCTTAAATGCATTATTTACGAGGATTGCTATAAAATAAATTAAACAATACCCTGAGCAATCATAGCATCTACAACTTTCTCGAAGCCTGCGATATTAGCGCCTGCAACATAGTTGCCTTCCATATCATAACGCTTGGAAGCATCATCAACTTTATGGAAGATATCAACCATGATCTGATGAAGTTTTGTATCAACTTCTTCTGCTGTCCAGGAAAGTCTTGCAGAGTTCTGGCACATTTCAAGTGCGGAAGTAGCAACACCACCGGCATTAGCTGCTTTACCAGGCATAAATGTTACACCGTTTGCCATAAGGTAATCAGTTGCCTCGCGGGTAGTAGGCATATTTGCACCTTCTGCAACATATTTGCATCCGTTTGCAATAAGGATCTTAACAGCATCAAGGTCAAGCTCATTCTGAGTTGCGCATGGAAGATAGATATCACATTTGATGTTCCAGATACCTTTTCCTTCTGTATAAGTAGCGCCTTCTACGCGATCTGCGTATTCTTTGATACGTCCACGTTTTACTTCTTTGATATCTTTAACGATGTCAAGTTTGATTCCTTCCGGATCATAGATATATCCGTTGGAGTCGCACATAGCAACAACTTTACCGCCAAGTTCGGCAGCTTTCTCTACTGCGTAGATGGCAACATTACCGGAACCTGTTACGATGAGAGTTTTACCGGAGATTGTGTCGTTTTTAGCTTTAACCATTTCGTTCAGCATATATACAAGACCATATCCTGTAGCCTGTGTACGAATCAAAGATCCACCGTAGGAAAGACCTTTACCTGTGAGAACACCCTCGTATAATCCGCGGTTTCTCTTGTACTGTCCGTACAGATAACCAATCTCACGTCCGCCTACACCGATATCACCTGCAGGAACGTCCATGTCAGCACCGATATATTTGGAAAGTTCTGTCATAAAGCTCTGGCAGAATGCCATAACTTCTCTGTCAGATTTTCCTTTAGGATCAAAGTTTGAACCACCTTTACCGCCACCGATCGGAAGACCTGTAAGGGAGTTCTTGAAAATCTGTTCGAAACCTAAAAATTTAAGGATTCCCTGGTTTACTGACGGATGGAATCTTAAACCACCTTTGTATGGTCCGATCGCACTGTTGAACTGTACACGATAACCTTTGTTTACCTGTACAACACCTTTATCGTCTACCCACGGAACTCGGAAAGAGATGATTCTTTCAGGCTCAACAAGACGTTCCAGAATGGAAAGCTTGCGGTATTTCTCTTCATTTTTGTCGATTACGACTTTAAGGGAGTCTAAAACTTCCTTTACTGCCTGATGGAATTCAGGCTCATTTGGATTCTGTGCTACGACTCTTTCGTATACTTCTTCAGTATAAGACATTATGATTTCCTCCTCGTCCATCGTATAATTATTTTTTAAATCGACGTTATTATACACTAAAGTGTTACAAATGGAAAGAGCCAAATGAAAATTTTTTTATGAAAATTTTTTGAACAAAATTTGTACTTGCGAAATGGCGCCAAGTATGAGAAAATGTTAAAAATCATCCATACAATTTATAGCAATTTCTAAAAAATACAGTATATTTATAAAACTGCGTAAATTCGCACTGTACGTTTCGGTTCTTATATTGCCATGTATCCGTAAGAAACTGCAAATGGAAAGTCAAGCGGATATTCGCAATCCGCTTCGCTACTTGCTCATAACCGAATAACTGCTTCGCAGGACATACAAGCCAAAATTCCATTGCCGCAGGCAATCTGGAATGAATTTTGGCTACGTTACTGTGAACGGAGTGAACAGTAACAATCTGATTTTTTATGTTCAGAAACAGAATATATAAGATGTAGACCGAAAGAGAAAAAAATGCTATAATATTTACAGAGATGTGCATCTGCAAATTGTTGCGATGACAGAAACGAGGAGGGAATCATTATCGAGAGAATTGTGAAGAAAGGAGATTTATTACATGGCGGGATTTAAAACCAAAGTAACACCTGAAATTGAGAATCTGACGGAGGTTTGCAAGGAACATACAAGTCTGGATCTTTCTCTGTATGCAAAATATGATGTGAAGAGAGGTCTTCGTGATATTAATGGAAAAGGGGTTCTTGCAGGCCTGACGCAGGTTTCTAATGTGAAAGCCACAAAGATTGTTGATGGCAAAGAAGTTCCATGTGCTGGAAGTCTTTCCTACAGAGGATATGATATCAAAGATCTTACCAGGGGATTTATCGAAGATGACAGATATGGATTTGAAGAAGTTACCTATCTTTTATTATTTGGCAGTCTTCCGGACAAGAAACAGCTTGCAGATTTTACACAGCTTCTGGCAAATCAGCGGTCACTTCCTACAAATTTTGTGCGTGATGTTATAATGAAGGCTCCGAGCAAGGATATCATGAACGGGCTTTCCAGAAGTGTGCTTACTTTATATTCTTATGATACCAACCCTGACGATACATCATTGCCGAATGTGCTCAGACAGTGTCTGAATCTGATCAGTGTATTTCCGCTTTTATCTGTTTATGGATATCAGGCTTATAACCATTATATTAAAGATAAGAGTCTCTATATCCATAATCCGAAGAAAGAACTTACCACAGCAGAGAACATTCTGAGAATGCTTCGCCCGGATAAGAAGTATTCACATCTGGAGGCAAAGATCCTGGATATTGCGCTTATCCTTCATATGGAACATGGCGGAGGTAATAACTCTACATTCACAACTCATGTGGTTTCCTCATCAGGAACTGATACATATTCTGCGATTGCCGCAGCACTTGGCTCATTAAAGGGACCAAAGCATGGCGGTGCCAACATTAAAGTTGTCAGGATGTTTGATGATATGAAGAAGGAAGTTAAGGACTGGAAGGATGAAGACGAGGTCCGGACATATCTGAAGAGACTTCTTCATAAAGAGGCATTTGACCGGAAGGGACTGATCTATGGAATGGGACATGCGATTTATTCAGTGTCTGATCCGCGAGCTGAAGTTTTCAAGGCATATGTGGAAACTCTGGCAAGGGAAAAAGGCAGAATGAAAGATTATGCCCTGTATTCTATGGTGGAACGTCTGGCACCTGAAGTAATTGCAGAAGAGCGTCGTATTTATAAAGGTGTAAGCGCCAATGTAGACTTTTACAGCGGTTTTGTGTACAGTATGCTGGATCTGCCACTGGAATTATATACACCGATGTTTGCAGTTGCACGTATCGTAGGATGGAGTGCGCACCGTATGGAAGAGCTCATTAATGCAGATAAGATCATCCGTCCGGCATATAAGAATGTTCTGGAACCGGCAGTATATGTTCCTCTTAATGAACGCTGATCATAATGATTCAGTATTTCGGGGACAGCGTACTGTCAGACACTTATCGCTGATCTTGTTTTCAGAAAAATATAAATAAAGGAAATGACTACGGATGTTTAATTGCTTTTTTCCGGATGAATATCTGGATTCGACCTATGTGATAAACTTCGATGATCTGTATGCGCAGGGATACAGAGGACTTCTGTTTGATATAGATAATACTCTGGTACCTCATGGTGCACCGGCAGATGAGAGAGCATGTGCGCTGTTTGCACATCTGAAGGAACTTGGATTTAAATGCTGTTTTCTGTCAAACAACCAGTACGAGAGAGTTTCTTCTTTTAATGATGCGATAGGAGCGCAGTTTATCGAGAATGCACACAAGCCTTCAACAAAAAATTATATCAGGGCAATGGAACTTCTTGGGACAGACAGAAGTAATACAGTTTTTATAGGAGATCAGCTCTTTACTGATATATATGGTGCGAAACGCACAGGAATCCGGAATATTCTGGTGAAACCACTCAATCCGAAAGAAGAGATTCAGATCGTACTGAAACGATATCTTGAAAGAATTGTACTATATTTTTACCGCAAAGAGGAGGGGAATTCATGAACCATATTGTTATCATAGGATTTATGGGTTCAGGTAAGACAAGAGTAGGAAAACGGCTGGCAAAAGATTTCAATCTTCCTTTTGTAGACGTTGACCGCGTAGTATCAAAGAAGATGAACCTTACAATGAAAGAAATCTTTGACAGATTCGGAGAACCATTTTACAGAGCTCTTGAGACAACTGTGATCAAGGCACTGATCGATGATCCGGAACAGAAGATCATTTCTCTGGGGTCCGGTCTTCCGATGCAGGAACAGAATGCAAAATATATTAAAAAACTGGGAACTGTAGTATATTTGAAGGGATCTTATGCAACGTTGAAGAAGAGACTGGAAAATTCCAGCAGCAATCCTCTGATCGAGGGAGAAGACAAAGAAGATAAGATCAGAAAACTTCTTAAACAGCGCGATCCGGTTTATACAAAGTTTGCAGATGTTGAGATGATCACAGGAGACAAGCCATTTGAGGATCTGATTGGTCAGCTTGAAGAAAAATTAAAAACATGTGTAAAAAATAGTTGAAAAAAACAGCAGAATATTATAAAATTAAATAAGAGTGTGTCACAAAACTGAGAAAAGCATGAGAGGGACACACACTTTGAACGGCTGTTGTTGTCAAAAGACACAGCATTGCTGAACTGTACTATTAAGGAGGAAATATAACTATGATTTCAGCAGGTGATTTCAAAAACGGTATCACACTTGAAATTGACGGAAACGTATGTCAGATCGTTGAATTCCAGCACGTAAAACCAGGAAAGGGTGCTGCTTTCGTAAGAACAAAATACAAAAACATTATTACAGGATCAGTTCTTGAGAAGTCTTTCCGTCCAACAGAGAAATTCCCGGCTGCACGTATTGAGCGTGTAGATATGCAGTATCTGTATGATGATGGTGATCTGTACTACTTCATGAACGTAGAGACATACGATCAGGTTGGTCTTACAAAAGATCAGGTTGGAGATTCTCTTAAATTCGTTAAAGAGAACGAGATGGTTAAGATCTGTTCCCACAACGGAAATGTATTTGCTATTGAGCCTCCTCTGTTCGTAGAACTTGAAGTTACTGAGACAGAGCCGGGATTTGCCGGAAATACAGCACAGGGTGCTACAAAACCAGCTACTGTAGAAACAGGTGCACAGGTTCAGGTTCCGCTGTTCGTTAACCAGGGCGACAAACTGAAAATCGATACAAGAACAGGAGAATATCTTTCTCGAGTATAATCAGGATGAAACCAGTTGTTTGTTTTGTCTGATCGACAGATGTAAAGAGATAAAAACTGCCATCGGTAAGATCCGGTGGCAGTTTTTTATCTGTGATTGAAAATAGGAGAAAAAATATGGAATATGTAACGCTTGGAAAAACCGGTCTCAGGGTTTCCAGAATGGGCCTTGGCGGGATACCGATCCAGAAAATTGATGCGGAAGGAACAAAGACACTGCTGCATAAGCTGGCAGACCGGGGAGTAAATTATATTGATACAGCCAGAGGATATACGGTCAGTGAAGAATATCTGGGATATGCACTGGAAGGTATCAGGGACAGATTTATAATTGCTACAAAGTCCATGGCACGTACAAAGGAAGCTATGGCTGAAGATATTGAGAAGAGTCTTCATAATCTTCGTACAGATCATATTGAATTATACCAGGTGCATAATCCGAGTATGGAACAGCTTGATCAGGTGCAGGCGGCCGGTGGTGCCCTTGAAGCACTGCAGGAGGCAAGAGCAGCAGGAAAAATCGGACATATTGGTCTGACCGCTCATTCTGTGGAGGTTTTTGCCCGGGCTCTGGAGCTTGACTGGGTGGAAACTATTATGTTTCCATATAATATTGTAGAGAGTCAGGGGGAAGAGCTGATCTCAAAATGTGAGGAGAAAAACATCGGCTTTATTGATATGAAACCTCTGGCCGGTGGTGCAATTGAAAATGGAACTCTGGCATTGCGTTATGTCTGTTCGAATAAGAACGTTACTATTGTGATCCCGGGAATGGCGGAAGAGAAGGAAATCGAGGAGAATATAAAGGCCTGTCTTGATGATTCCCCGTTAAGCGAGAAAGAACTGGAGGAAGTTCAGACAGTACGGAATCAGCTTGGCACAAATTTCTGCCGCAGATGTAATTACTGTGCTCCATGCAGTGTGGGAATCGATATTTCGGGTGTATTCCTGTTCGCAGGCTATCTTAACCGTTACGGGCTGGGAGACTGGGCAAGAAACCGTTACAGTTCTCTTGCGGTGAAGGCTTCCGCCTGTATAGAATGCGGCAAATGTGAAACCAGATGTCCGTACCATCTGCCAATTCGCGAAATGCTGAAAGAATGTGCACAACAGTTTGGTGAATAAAAAACATCCACAGGGTAATTCCCTGTGGATGTTTTTTATGGAACTTGATGCGCAGCAGGCGAACTCTGCGCCTGCTTTTGCATGTTGTATATCTGCCAGTGTAAGGGTTTCCAGATCCTCTTTAAAATTGAATGCGATATCAATTTTATCATCGTAGACAAAAATGGAATTGATAAATATATTTACAAGTCGTTTTTGAAAATTTCGGTCTTCAATGTCTTCAGATCTGAGACTTTTTAAGAAGAATTGAATCTCATTTTTTGTCAGATCAAAACCTCTTTCAAGCTCTGTACTTGCCAGAGCTTTTTCTAATGCTGTTTTCTGTGCTTCCAGCTCCTGTACCCTATCAAGTATTGTGTCTGATACGATGCCCCGTTCTATTGTCTTTATAAGATTTTTAATGCCAGATTCTACTTCGGCAATTTTATTTTTCAGTCCGTCTATTTTTTCACCCGTGAAGTTTGATTTTGCATAAAACTCCAACGTTCTATCTGCAATAAACTCCAGAATTGCATCATCTGCCAACAGGTCTTGCGCTTCTTTCAGCACCAGCGGCTCCAGCAGATCAGCTCGTATAGGTTTCTTTTTGCATCCTGTTTTCTTTCGCTGGCTTAGGCAGTTGTAGTAATTGTATTTTGTACCAAGTTTTCCGTATCCAGAAGTACCGATCATTTCGGATCCGCAAAGTCCGCAGTACAGCTTTCCAGTCAATAGGAAATCTGAATAGTTCCAGCTAGAGTGAGGTTTGCGTTTGTTCACTTTTAACATTTCTTGAACTTTATAGAACGTGTCTTTATCTACGATTGCGGGGATAGCATCTTCGTCGCGTATCAGGTCCTTGTACGTATATATTCCAATGTAACTTTCATTTTTTAAAATCGTTCGTAGGCTGCTTTTTGTGAAGGGTCTTCCATATCTGGTGCGATGGCCTTCGGAATTTAGTTGCCGAATAATTTGAGCAGTGCTACATCCGGACGCGTACAGCGTATAAATTTCCTTGATAACAGGGGCTGTGGATTCGTCAATCACGTATTTTTTATCGACTGCCTTATACCCCAATGGGATGTTACCGCTCAGAACATTATGCTTCTTTGCCCCTTCATATTGTCCCCTTCGGATGTTTTGCGATAGCTGTAAGCTATAGTATTCTGCCATGCCCTCTAACACGCTTTCCAGAATCACGCCTTCAGGAGAGTCAGGAACATTTTCTGCGACGTATTCCACACGTACATCATTCTTTTTACACCGATATTTGTTGAAAGTGATTTCTTCACGATTTCGCCCGAACCGGTCAACCTTCCAGAGGATAATAACCTGGAATTGTTTCTTTGTAGTGTCTGAAAGCATCTTTTGAAACTCTTCTCTGTTGTCTGTTCTGCCAGATACCGCTCGGTCAATGTATTCATGTATGATCGTATACCCCTTTGCATCCGCATAGGTATGCGCTGCGGATAGCTGTCCTTCAATTGACTGCTCACCCTGTGAATGCGAAGAGTATCTTGCATATACAACAGCTTTTATATTAGTACTGTCCATCTTACTCGTGTCCTCCTTCATTCTGTGTAGCACTAAAATCCACGAATAACACTTTTCTCAGCCTTTTTATTATGCGAGATGCTGGCTCTGCTTCTTGTATTTATCGCTTGCAAGCAAGCCCTGAAGGAATCCGTCAATCTTTGCGCGATCAGATGCATCCAGCTTTGCATAGTCAGAGTCAAATCCTGCGAAATCTGATGGATCATCAGTGCGTCCGAGCAGATAATCAGCGGATATGTGGAATGCATCTGCAATGGCTGCAACAGCCGTTGCGCGTGGTATAGTGCCTTTTACTTTCCAACTTGATATAGTTCCTTTCTTCACTCCAATAAGTTCAGCAGTCTTGTCTGAACAGGGGTCAATCCCGCGCTTCTTGCATAAATGTTCGTAGCGTTCATAAAAATCCATATAAATCCTCCTTGTTAAGTTAAAAGAAATTGACTATACCCCCTTGACAAGTCAAAAAAAGTTGACTATAATGCAGTTATCAGTTAAATAAATTTGGCAACAAAAAACCAAGCCTCTGAAATTTATAAGGTTTTCAGAAGTTTTAGTTTGGGGGTATTAAGATTGTTGGCACTTTCAATATACCATGTTAGTTAAATAAATTCAACTGAAATATAAAATTTTTTAACTACTAGGAGGTGAAAGTATGGAACCAATCGGGTTCAATGAGGACTGGACTGCAGATGTCGTAAGACAGATGCACAAGTACCGAATCTCAAACCCACAGTTAGCCGCCGCGTGTGGCTACTCGCCGGCTTATGTATCAACGGTTTTAAACCGGGCTGATGGTAGCACTGGTGAAGAAACTAAAAAATGTGTCATTGATTCTTTAAATTGGAGAATTGAAGTCGCAAAAGAATTAAATAAACAGCAACTCACAGAATGCGAGCTTGTGAAAAAACTGGCAGATAAATACGATCGAGACCCCGAAGTATTTACTGCAGTTCTGGGTGGCTCACATCCGAGAAAGAGCTTAGACGGAAATGAAGAAAGAGCACAGATCATGGATTTAATTCTGAAAGCTCTTAGTGAGGGACTGGAAAATGAAGACAAGAATTAAACCGGAAGATATTCCGGAAGAAGCGGTAAAAGAGCTGTGCATGGCAGTTCTTGACGCAGTAAAAAAGTTTTATAAAGATCCAAAGAATCGAAAAGCCTACGAAGAGTGGGAAGCACAAAGAGCAAAAGCAAGTAATTAGGAGGGCAAATAAATGTTTGAAATGAAAATTAATGTTGAAGTAACAGCTACAGAAATTGTAACTGCAATTAATAATCTGGCAGACGTAATCGGGAAGATAGGTACTCCAGTAATCACTCCGATCGTAACTAAAGCAGAGCCAGTTAATCCAGAGCCAGTACAGGCTGCACCTCAGCCCGCACCCGTTGCACCGGTACCAAAACCACAGCCAGTACCTACAGCGGCACCGATGCCGACACCAACTCCAGCACCTCAGCCAGTACAGCAGGCTGCACCGGAGCCACAGCAGAAAGCAATCACAATTGATATGCTTGCCGCAGCGGGCGCCCCACTGGTAGATCAGGGGAAGATGCAGCAGTTAATGGCATTGCTTAATAAGTATGGTGTACAGGCAATCACACAGCTTACACCAGATAAATACGATGCATTTGCCGCGGACCTGAGAGCAATCGGAGCACAGATTTAATCGGGAGGTGTACGGATAGATGGGAACACCTACACAACACGCAATGCTGTCTGCTTCCAGTTCAAGCCGATGGTTGATTTGTACAGCGGCACCAAGATTCGAAGCCAATTTTCCTGATGAAGAAAGTGAATACACAAAAGAGGGAACGCTGGCACATGAATTTTGTGAGATCACAGCTCAGTACAATTTCAATCAGGTTACGAAACGGAAAAGAACCAGCGTTGTGAAAAAGCTGGAAAAAGATCCTCTGTATAAAGAGGAAATGATAAAGACCTCAGACTTTTATGCTCAGTACTTATTTGAGAAATCTTTAACTTTTCCTCAGAAGCCTTATGTGGCATTAGAGGTTAGAGTAGATTTCTCGGAATACGTTCCAGACGGATTCGGAACTTGTGACTGCGTTATGATCGGCGGCGACACCTTACATATTACAGACTACAAACACGGAAAAGGCGTACAGGTATCTGCTGAAAACAATTCTCAGATGCGATTGTATGCACTTGGAGCCTTAAAGCAGTACGCACCAATATTTGGGGATGCAATTAAAAATGTATCTACGGCGATTGTGCAACCAAGAATCACGGAGGACATAAGCCACGAAACATTAACCGTTGAACAGTTAAAAGAATGGGGTGAGTGGTTAAAACCTATCGCTCAGAAAGCCTACAGTGGATTCGGGGAATTTAAAGCTGGTACATGGTGCAGATTTTGTAAAGGCCGTGCAGTATGCAAGGCAAGAGCAGAGAACTATACGGCACTGGAAGATTTCAAAGATGCGCTGATCGAGGGCAGAATGTCTGATGATGATCTTGCAGAACATCAGAGAGCCGAAGATTTAGGTGCGGAAATTCCCGGAATGCTCAGTGATGAAGAGGTCGCTGATCTGCTGATACGTGCCAGCGGATTAATAAAATGGTACGAGGATTTGCAGAGCTATGCACTGAATGCAATCCTTTCAGGGAAAGTGATACCAGGGTGGAAAGTAGTAGAGGGCAGAAGCAATCGTGCTTTCTCGGATACAGATAAAGCCATTAAAGCTTTGAAAGCCGCGGGCTACGACGAAGCGGTGCTCTATAAGCCTAAAGAACCTCTTACACTGTCAGCATTGGAGAAACTGACTGGTAAAAAGAAATTCTCTGAGCTGGTAGGAGACTTGGTTGTAAAACCTCAGGGCAAACCTACACTCGTGGAAAAGGACGATAAAAGGCCGCCGTACAATGCAGCAGTTGCAGATTTCTCGGAGGTAGGTAGAAGTGGAGTCGACAAAAGTACAACTTGAATTTGACAGGTGCCACATGATTCTAAATCTTCCGAACTATCTTGATGATATGGGTATCAGACAGATAAAGAAAATGTTTACGCTGGTACACCGGTATAAGTACCAGAATGAACAGGCAATGTCGGATTTAGAGGATTACATGAAACGGCATTTAAAGGACTTGAAAGCCGATTGGAGCGAGAAGAGCATAATCTATCAGCGTGAGTATCAGGATCATCAGTTCGTTTTGTCCCCCAAAATAGCAGCAGAAATGAAGAGAAATAATAAACGTCGTGAAAATGCTTGCTGGGCGTGCAAGAAGAAATACGAAAGATTCCAGAAGATCATAGAATACTGGGATGAAATTAAAAACAAATATAAATAAAGGAGATTTAAAGTATGTATCAGAATATTCCAACAAAAGTATTAACTGGAGAAGTAAGACTTTCTTATGCTCATTTAAGTGAGCCATATGCAAACCCGAATCAGGTAGGAGCAGAGCCAAAGTATTCTGTAACACTGCTGATTCCGAAGACAGATGTGGCTACAAAAGCCGACATTGATGCGTCTATGAAAGCTGCTTATGAGGCAGCAGTAGTAAATGACTGGAAAGGTGCCAGACCTCAGCTTAGAAACGCACTTATCTACGATGGTGATGGACTGAGAAATGACGGTTCTAAGTTCGGGCCAGAGTGTGCAGGACACTGGGTTATCACTGCCAGTTCAAAGATGAAGCCTCAGGTTGTTGATATATCAAACATCAATTGCGAACTGGCACCGCAGGACATTTATTCTGGCATGTATGCCCGCGTAACTATTAACTTCTTTGCATTCAATAGAAATGGAAACAAAGGTGTTGGATGTGGACTTGGAAACGTGTTAAAAATGCGCGATGGTGAGCCTCTTTCCGGCGGAGCTTCTGCGGCATCTGATTTCGAGGGGCTTGGACAGTCTGTACAGAGTACTGAGTTTTCCGGTGTCACTCAGGGAGCTGCTGCTGGTCCGATGGGTACAGGAGCTACACAGGTGCAGATCAATCCGATTACCGGACTTCCAATGTAATTACAATAGGGCGGTTGCGAAAGCATTAAATACCAATTCTGGTAGCCGCATTATAGGAGGCTAATATGCACCACTTATCAATTGACTTAGAAACGTACAGTTCCGTACCGATTAAGAAAACAGGTGCACAAAGATACATTGCAAGCCCAGACTTTGAGATTCTGTTATTTGCCTATTCACTGGACGATCAACCGGTGCAGGTTATAGACATGGCAATGGGGGAACATATACCAGAGTGGCTGATACGGGCATTATACAGCCCTGACTACGTAAAACACGCGTACAATGCGGCATTCGAGTTTGGGTGTCTGTCTAAGGTTTATGGTCCACTTATACCGGCTCAATGGCGGGACACCATGTTGCACAGTTTGTATTGCGGATATGCGGCAAGCCTGGATGCAGCGGGTAAAGCAATTGGTCTAGCTGAGGATAAGCAAAAACTCAATACCGGTAAAGCCTTGATTCGTTATTTTTGTGTACCGTGTAAGCCAACAAAAAGTAATGGCGGGCGCACAAGGAACCTTCCGCACCATGATCCGGATCGTTGGAAGCTGTTTAAAGAATACAACGCGCAGGATGTCGTTACGGAAATGACGATTGAGAACTGGCTCTCCAGTCGTCCAGTACCGGACTTTGTACAGAAGCAGTGGGAGACGGATCTCTGTATTAATCTTCGCGGTGTGGCGGTAAATATGCCATTTGTAGAGGGCGCGTTGGTTATAGGCGCGCAGGTTAAAGTGGATCTTATACAGGAAGCAAAAAACATATCGCATTTAGATAACCCAAACAGCGTACAGCAGCTCACAGCTTGGCTGAATAAAGAGGCATCTAATGGCGTAGAACTTACAGATCTCAGAAAAGATACAGTAAGTGAAATGCTAAAGCGTGACGATAATAGCCCAGATGTACAGAGGATGCTTGCTATCAGGCAGGAGTTGGGGAAGACCAGTACAAAAAAATATGATGCAATCAAGACTTGTGTGTGTCCGGATAATCGTGTTCGAGGACTCTTACAGTTTTATGGGGCAAACCGGACGGGACGCTGGGCAGGGCGATTGGTACAGGTGCAGAATCTGCCAAAAACCTACACAAACCCTATCGAGATTGCGCGAGAACTGGTGACAGATAGGAGAACAAATGCAGTAAGAATCATATACGGAAATGTGTCTGATACGCTCTCACAGCTTATCAGAACCGCTTTTGTAGCAAGTCCGGGCAATGTCCTGATAGATGCTGACTTCTCTGCTATTGAGGCACGCGTGATCTCATGGCTGGCAGGGGAAAAATGGAGACTGGACGTATTCAAGTCCCACGGGAAAATCTATGAAGCCTCTGCATCTCAGATGTTCGGAGTTCCAATTGAAAGAATCAAGAAAGGGAATCCCGAATACGCGCTCAGGGCAAAAGGGAAAGTCGCAGAGCTGGCACTGGGATATCAGGGAAGCGCGGGTGCGTTAATTGCAATGGGTGCGCTAAACATGGGGCTTTCAGAGAATGAGCTTCCAGATATCGTAAACCGATGGAGAACAGCAAACAGCCATATTCGTGATCTCTGGTATGAAATGGATGAAGCAGCAGTGTCTGTTATTCAGAATGGTGGGTGCCAGAGAGTCAAGAACCTATGGTTAGCCAGAGAGTATGACTCTCATACTGGAACACACAGCTTTACGATCATGCTTCCGTCAGGAAGAAAGCTCTATTATAACAATCCTCAGATTGGTGCGAATAGATGGGGGAACCCATCAATCACTTACATGGGGATCGCAGAAAACAATAAATGGGGGCGCATTGAAACATATGGTGGAAAACTGGTGGAGAATTGCGTACAGGCGATTGCAAGGGATTGTCTGGCAGAAGCAATTGAACGCCTGGAAGCCGCAGGATTTCCAATTGTGTTCCATGTACATGACGAAGTAGTTATCGACATGAAGCCATTCGCTGACAACGAAGCTATGTTAGACAGAGTTGTGCAGATTATGCGACAGCCTCCGGCATGGGGACAGGACATCCCTTTAAATGCGGACGGATGGGTTGGTGATTTCTTCACGAAAGATTAAAGGAGAACAGATATGAAGAGGGTTATAAGAATTATTGCAGACGTATTGGCACTGGTAGCATTTTTAGTTGGGGTATTCATGGCGTGCTTGCTGGATTCGGGAAACTGGATGATTCCGTTTGCGACAATGTGCATAGCCGGTTCATATCTGTTTTTATACGCTTATGCAAAAGGATGGATGTACTAATGCAGGTCAGTTATGCAGCTGAATATTTGCTTTTGACGTATAGTGCGCTGTATTTATTTGGTGCGCTATTTGGGTCAAAAGCAAGAGAAAACTTCAGATTTACAGTGGCGTTTGTACTTATTATATTAGCGCTGCTGGCGATTAAATTCATATAAAAGGAGATATTAAAATGTCTAATGTAGTAAAACACAAACAGAGAAGTCACTATTCATACAGAAATAATAATGTAGCAGTATTTAGCGGGTTCGAGAGTAGAGCTACACGAAAAAATGTGCAGATGCCGATCATGCCGGGGTTCTTCTCAAGAATTGGTGATGGTATTAAAAAGATAGTTCACAGAACACAGGATAAATAGGAGGCAGGCAATGGATAGAGCAGAGTGCTTAAACAGAGCAAAAGAGTGTGTCTTGGGACAGCGAGAGCAGGATTATGGAAGCCCTGAAAACAATTTCCGCACTATTGCAGAATTTTGGAGCACATACAAGGGCGTTGAATTTACGGCAGGTGATGTGGCTATGATGATGGCGCTGCTTAAAGTGGCTCGTATCAGTACAGGTACCGGAACCTCCGACAGCTTTGTTGATCTGGCAGGGTACGCTGCATGTGCAGCAGAAATCGCTTCTACAGAGGCTATACACGCTATAAACAACTCAGATATGCACGAGATAAGACCAAGATAGGAAAGAGGACAGATATGGAAAACAATGCATGGAAAGTGGTATTAATTGTAATCGCTGGAGTAATTGCAGTTGGCCTGATGGCTGTATTCGGCATTCAGGGAACTCAGAATAAGGCGATTGCGTTAGAAGAACAGGTAAATACAGCAAGTTCAGACATTAAGGTGCAGGAGAAGCGCAGGGTGAATCTGGTATATAATCTTGCAGATTGTGTTAAACAGTACGATAAGCATGAAGCTGAGACTCTTACAGCTATTGTGGAAAAACGTGGATCCACGGGTGATATTGAGAACGTCACCACAGCGGTCACAGCAGTGTCAGAGGCTTACCCAGAGTTGAAATCCGATGCAAACTACAGAGAGCTTATGAATGAATTATCAACTACGGAAAACCTGATTGCACAGTACCGCAGTAATTACAATAAGCAGATCAAAGCATACAACCGATATGTAAAAGGGTTTCCGGCAAGATCATTTTTAAATCTGCTGGGATATGAGAGACAGACCTACACATATTTGGACTATGATGCTCCTTCGGATGCACCGCAGAAGTTATTTAGTGAGGAATAAAATGGAAATCACAAAACGAGAAGTGCTGGTGAGTATTTCTATCATAGCAATTTTACTTCTTACCGGATTTTTAATATCCGGTAAGATTTCCCAGTACGAAATGGATCAAAATGAAGTGTATAACAAGGCGATTCAGATTGATACGCAGGAAATGCTTGAATACGGAATGCGGACAGACGTTGGGAATGCTTTTGTATATGGAGAGCTGAAAGCAGTCGATCCGGTATCATACCCGGATGTATCTGGCAGGTATATGTACTTGAAAAAGGTAAAAGAGAAATACACTAAGCATCGACGTACATATAAAGATCACACAAAGACTTATTGGACGTGGGATTATGCAGGTGAGGAATCGCAGAAATGCACAGGACTAACATTTCTGAATAATACATTTAGCACCTCAAAAATCATCGTGCCAGATTCTAGTTACATAGACACCGTAAAAGAATCCAGATACATTCGATACGTGTATTATGGCACAAAAGAATCATATCAAGGAACCTTATTTACATGCCTAAGTAATAAAACAATATCTGACAATTCCCCATTCTACAAAGACCAGACAATTGAAGAAACGGTAGACTGTTTAGAGTCGGGAGCGGGGCTTATTGTTTTTTGGATTTGCTGGGTAGCGCTCATTGGTGTATGCGTATACGGGTTTTGTTATTTGGATAATTGGTGGTTGGAATAAAGGAGAACACTATGGAGGTACGACTTTACAATGACGACTGCATAAAGGCTATGCAAGATCGGATAAAAGATGAAAGTGTGGACATGATTCTTTGTGATCTGCCTTACGGGACTACTAAAAACAAATGGGATGCAGTTATTCCCTTTGCCGATCTCTGGAAGCAGTATGAACGGGTCATAAAGCTACACGGAGCGATTGTGTTGTTTTCACAGCAGCCATTTACTGCAGAACTGATTATGAGCAACAAAAAGCTATTCCGGTATGAATGGATCTGGCAGAAAGCAAATGCGACAGGATTCTTAAATTCTAAGAAGATGCCTCTAAAATGCCATGAAAACATATTGGTGTTTTATAAAAAGCTCCCTACATACAGTCCTCAGATGCGAATAGGATTTAAGCCATATAAGATTAAATCTGGTAAGCAAAGTAAAAATTATGGCGATCAGGTATCAGTAGAAACAGTGAGCAATGGAGAACGTTATCCGATAGATATTATTCAGTTTGCTGGTGTGAACATGATGGATGGTGCAAAGACCGAACACCCAACACAAAAGCCCGTTGATCTGCTAATGTACCTGATTCGTACTTACTCAAAGGGGGGGGATATCATACTTGATAACTGTATGGGATCTGGAAGCACCGGAGTCGCTTGTATGGCGACAGGACGAAATTTCATAGGAATAGAAAAAGACGAAAAATACTACAGCATTGCACAGGACCGGATAAGCAGCGTCAAGAATGTTATATACGGGATGTGAGTAGGGAGAAAAGATGGAAAACTTAGTTATAGATTGCTTCGCCGGTGGCGGTGGGGCAAGTAAAGGAATTGAAATGGCCTTAAACAGGCCAATAGATATTGCTATAAACCATGATCCAGAAGCCATCAGGATGCACAAGGTAAATCACCCAGATACGCTTCATCTTACAGAGGATATTTTTAAGGTTGATTTACAGAAACAGGTTGCAGGAAAACATGTGGCATTGATGTGGGCTTCCCCGGATTGTACAAGCCATTCAAAAGCAAAAGGCGGTCAGCCCCGAAAGAAAGGATTGAGGATTCTGCCATGGGCGGTGTATAAACACGCAAAGCTGATTCTTCCTGACGTAGTTATCATGGAAAACGTAGAGGAGATACAGCAGTGGGGGCCTCTGGATGAGTCAGGAAGGCCAATTAAGAGCAGAGCAGGTGAAGACTATAACAAATTCATAGCTGCTATGAAATCTATTGGTTATGAATTTGATAGCCGGGAATTAGTAGCGGCAGATTATGGAGCGCCAACGACACGAAAAAGGTGGTACGCAGTGTTTCGCAGGGATGGAAAGCCAATTAGTTGGCCGAGGGCTACACACAGCAAAAATGGTGATCCAGGAACAGAGAAATGGTTGGAATGCGGAGACTATATTGATTGGTCAGATTTAGGTAATTCTATCTTTACCAGAAAGAAACCTCTGGCTGATGCCACCATGCGACGTATCGCAAATGGGTACAGGAAGTACATAGTTGAAAATGACTGTCCGTATATTGTAGACAACGAAGACGCGGTTGCATTCCTTATACAGTATCACGGGGAAACAAAAGCTGGTGACTCTCGAGGGCAGCTTCTTACGGAGCCGATTAAAACGATAGATACCAGTAACCGGTATGGGCTTGTGACAGCATTTATCACTAAATATTATAAATCCGGAATTGGTCAAGGGTGTGATGAGCCGTTACATACAATAACTACATCACCGGGGCATTTTGGGCTGATATCTGCATTCCTGATTAAGTATTATGGTACCGGATGCGGACAGACATTAGATGAACCGCTTGCTACGATCACTACGAAGGATCGTTTCGGTCTGGTAAATGTTATCACTGAAATCAATGGAGAGAAATATGTCCTAAAAGATATTTTTCTGAGAATGCTTAAAGCGGAACCGGAGCTTAAAACAATGCAGGGGTTTCCGGAAGATTATATCATTACGAGAGATGCAGAAGGGAAGAGGTACCCAATAAAAGAGCAGGTGGCCAGAATCGGAAACAGTGTTGTACCCATTATGGCTCAGATGCTGGTAGCTGCAAACTGTTCTTATCTCAGAAAGGAAAGAGCCTGATGGAAGAATTGAAAAACCCCGATATAGTGGATCATAACTATGTGAAAAAACGTATTGCAAAGATTAAGAGCACTTACCAGCCATGCCAGTGCCGTGATTGTGGAAGTACTATTTATGCTAGCGATGCAGAGAATGTGGAGTACATCCTCTCTGGCGGGGAAGAAGTTTTCATCTGTAAAAAATGCGTGGAAAAGCGCAAAAAGATGTGGAAGAAGAGAGGTCGAATATTACATGAAAAAATCAGTACGAATTAATACAATCATGGGACTTGTGGAATCCATAGCAAGCAGCTTAAAGATATGGGAATCAGTAGAAGCCGAAGGAGATATCCCTGTACTTGGCAATACGATAGATCAGAAAGACAGTAAAAATTCTATCAAGAATCGCTGCGTAGTTGCCAGGGCTGAACTGATGGAAATTATCAGAGATCTGGAGGGGTAGGAGGCTACACGGATGAGCAGCAAACTGAAAACGAAATCAAAAAAAATGAAACCACCTCTCAATGTGTTGGCGGCTCAACCAAATGCGTATCAGCAAGACTTTAAAATCGCCATGCTGAATGCCAGAGATGAGCTGAAAGAAATGGAGCGTAAAGCCTATGAAGATGGTTTTAATGATGGTGAGGACTGGAGTGATACGGTAAATACCATCACATTTATGATGGCACTGAGAAAGCTGTATGGCTTTTCTACTGCTAGACTATTAAAGGTCATAAAGATCTCTAATGAGTTCGTTAAAATGGCAAATGAGGGGCAAATGACTGTTATACAGATGATGAAAGATATCGAAGATCATACAGATGTGAGATTCGATCAGAAATATAAAGACATGGTTGAAAGAATAGGACTATAGGAGGTTAGTAACATGTTAATCAGAAGTCAGAACAAAGAATCCTTGCTTAATACCAAGACCATATCAGCTTTTAACATCTTTGAGTCAGAGAATGACTTTAGAATATCGGCAGAATCACTTGACTATTCATGCACAATTGGAATTTACTCTTCCAGAAAAAAGGCAGTCAAAGTGTTAGATATGATTCAAGAATCTTACATTAATTGCACGCTTACTGAACACATAATTCCTGAGATTGCAAGTGTAGTAAAAAATATGCCAAACACGACACAGAATGAGGTACTTACCGAAATTATTGGTAATACGCTTTCAAATAAAATGTTGTTTCAGATGCCAAAAAGTAGTGAGGTAGAAGTATGAAGCATGTAAATATTTTAGGTACTGAGTACCATATTGAATATAAAAGTATTGCAGATGATCCGTATCTGAAAGGGGCAAATGGCTACACAGATCCGACAGCAAAGAAAATTGTCATCGGCAATAAAGAGCGTGACTGCGAGATTGAGGACTTTGAGAATCTTCAGAGAAAAGTTATTCGCCATGAAATCATTCATGCATACTTTGAAGAATCCAGTATTTCTACATCGGTTGAGAATATAGCTCAGGGCGTTCCTGAATTATATGTGGACTGGTTTGCTATGCAGGCACCAAAAATCTATAAGACGTATGCGGAACTTAATGTGTTAGATGTAGATATGGATGCTGAGAGCATGGCGGCTGAAGTATTCGCGGATTATATAGATAGAGCCGGCACAACTGCTTTGGCACGCGGAATGCGAGGCGATATCAGGATAAACGAACTTGCAGCATTAATACAGGGCGAAGTTGCGGAGCTTTTAGCTGAGTTCGCTGCTGGTCATATAGCAACAGAAACTTACTATGGAGACGACGGAAAGCCTGAGGGCGTACCATCAGAGCTTGCAGATGTTGTAATCTATTGTTTCATTATGGCAGACCTGTACCAGATTGATCTGGCAAAAGCTCTTGATGAGAAAATGGCATACAACGTGGTAAGGGCTAAACGGGAGGTCAAATGAGTAAAGATAATGATATCCGATATAACGGATCAGGATACTATGATGAAACTGCATACAAGGCCATGAAAAACATGGACAGGGGGGGGGCACATAAGATGAGCGATATCAATAATTACACTACTGGAGAAATCTGGGAAATGGAAGCAACAAATGGAATCACAAAAGAGGTCGTACTGGTACAGTGTTTTGGGAACTATGCCGCAGCACTTACCCTGACAGACAATGAACCGAAACAGAATGCGCTGGCAGTTAAGAGCCTGAGTCTTAAATATGTTGATTGTGGAAGACTGGGATATTGTTTTTACGATAAGCTTACAAATTATATTCGTACATTATCAGACAGTGATATTGCAGAGCTTAAAAGAAGCATTGCTGATGCATTGGAGCTTCCGATGCCGGAAATGCTGGAATCACCGCAGCTTGAAAAACAGGTGGAAACTGACTCAGCTTTGAAAGCGGCTATTTTGGACAGTGAAGCTACACAGAAAAAATGTGAAGATTTACGGGAGCGGTTGACCAATGCAGAATACAAAGCATCGAGCATGGCCAGAGAAAGAGACATCTATAAGAACCTGTACGAACGGATTCTGGATAAAGTTATACCGTAAGGAGGCATAAATGCGGGTAAAAGAAAACGTTAAAATCTATACAGACGGATCATGTCACGGTAATCCCGGTCCGGGCGGATATGCAGCAGTTCTTCAGCGCGCCGACGGATCAAGTGTAACCGTACATGGGGCCGAATGGTATACAACTAATAACCGCATGGAGCTTACTGCAGTAATAGAGGGGCTGAAACTTGTAACAAGCCCCTCTACTGTTACTATATTCACGGACAGTAAGTATGTGGCTGATCTGATAAACCGGAGTGATCTGAAGTATTTTATTAAAAATCCGCAGAAGAAAAACACAGATCTGATTAGAAGGATCGTAAGTTTATCTGATGGACATAGTGTACATGCTAATTGGATTAGAGGACACGCGGGAAATGCACTGAATGAGCGATGCGATAAACTGGCAAATAGTGAGGTTGACCGATTGGAGAAAGAACGAAGTATCCGCAGATTCGTAATAGCCTCAATACTTAAAGACGCTCTGGTCACACCGGAAGATATCGTGGACAGATATCCTGGAATTGTATCTCTTGATACTGTAAAAAAGTATTACGATCATTATTTTAAAATGCAGGAGGATTGTTATGTTACAGGGCGACAAGAATAAACCATATTACAATGCCAGCGGATACCCAGATCCTACAGCATCCAAAGCAATTAAGAGCGTGAAAAACGAAGATGCGTTAGAAAATAAAGTAGGATTCCTGATTAAAATTCTGAAATATATCATCAGAGAATCTGGTTTTGAACTGGTGAACAGAATCGAGCTGAGAGACAAGCAGTCAGGGAGGTGCTTTAAGTGAACGTGATATTTGATGTAGTGCTTGCGGCAGCTTTAATTGTAGTAATCAGCCTTGGAGTTATTTTTATTGGAATTGCTACCGCTATGGAGCCTGAAAATGATTGTGTATTTTGCCCGATGTGGGGTAAAACCTACACGGACAATGAGGGGGTTGAAAAGTCCTTCTGTGATAACTGCAGTAATAGAATGGTTAAATAAAATTGACTTAAAGGCATTGACAGTCAATTTATTTATACTTATAATACAGTTATAGTTAAATATATTTGACTATTGATGCGAAAAGGAGTACCTTATGATTTTAAAAAATGACAGGCAATTAACAATATCCGTCGGTGCCAGTCGTAAGGATACCAGTTGGAAACCGCAGTTAATCACTATCGGAGAACTCTGGGACCGCTTAAAAACACCGGTGCGAGGCGTAGAAACAATCACACAATATCTGGCTCTGAAGAAATCTCAGCAG
>OGHO01000665.1_pt1 | contig 40943 bp, 33 predicted proteins | sample 1571421 | NCBI WGS metagenome assembly OGHO01 (sample SAMEA2581937, study PRJEB24529) | metagenome | biome: Human gut stool | place: China | collected 2011
CACTGGCCTTTTGGAACGAAGGGCGGAATCAATGGATGAATGACGCGGGTAAGGCACCATCAGGTGCAATGAACTTTTATGCGTCTCGTTCAACTCCGGTTGCTGGTGAAGTCCGCCCGGTGAACCGGGCAGTTCGCTACCTCATCCGGGCTAGGTGACTTGCCAAATCTCTCGGAACTCCTTATTTTAAAACACAAGAGGGGCGGTAAGTGCTCGACACACCTACCGCCCCATTGCGCGGAGTCTTTTTCGGGACTCCCCTAAGTAGGGACTTGGTATTTCCCACTGGACAGCCCCTAACAGTCTAAACCACTGTTAGGGGCTTGCTTTGTCCAATGGGTTGTTTCTAGCTCAGGAACTCGTCCATCAACCAGTTGAACAGCTGGACATAGAGCAGCCCAACCATTACTAAATCATGCATTTTTTATTCTAAATATAGGGATGGCTTAGGCGATGAAAGACATACTGTGGCAAACAGCTACTTTCCTTTTTTAGGAGCAGAAACGCAAACATTGGCTAGCACAACGCCAAGCGGTTCAATATGGGGGAGCATGGGGGACTGTAAGCGAAATAACTATGTCAGTAGTACCGCTGGAAGCCTATATAGAACTAAAATAATTATGCAATAATATATAATAAATTTTCTTTGATGCTGTTTTTGTGTTTTATATATTAATGCCATGATAGCAGTGTGTTTTTAGTTATCATACTTAATTTCGTATCACCTCATAAAGATAAGGTTCTCTACTGTATGGATTCAGATAATTGTTGCTTAAAAAGCGTATAACTTCTTCATGATCACACACATCATTAATAATACTTATATTAGGATCGTAAATTTGTATATAGTAAAAATCATTATCATTTCTGATTTTATATATGGCAATGCAGTGCGCATAATCTGTGTTTTGGTTAAACTCAATAAGTGCATATGTAAAAGTATTTTTTCAATATTTTTTATAATTTCTTCTAATGGTGATGGATAATCGTTAATAACTTTCATATACTTATTTAGGTATGTTTCAGTCATTGTATCGTCTGGAGCGGCAGTTTTTGGATTCATTATAACATCTTGAAGATTATATAATATTCTTTCAGATGATATATTCATTAACATCAATGATAAATATATCGTACAAAGTTCTAAACAAATCCCTTTGTTCTTTTTATTTATATCTTGAGGACAATATCTAAATTGAAAATTATATTCACAAGCAGAAACATATTGACCTAGTGAATATGATGATTGGCTCATTACTATCTCCTTTTCAATTAGTACATAATAAAAATTGATAAGTGCACATCGTGCATGAAATATCAATCCACATGATTGCAGACTACGAAATTTTGTTATTCTACGGACATAGTTTCCCGGAAGTCAAGACACAACAAGTCCTTTGGGGCTTTCTCTCAGTATACCCGGAACTGGTCGGGGCTGTAGGCTCCCGGGTACCCGATTACGGGGGACGTTTTCTGCGCGGCCTCCAGTCCGGGCATAGCGTCGGACAGACGGTGGCCAACTCTCTCAAGAGCCATAACCATACGCAGCCGACGCACACGCACAGTTTCAGCGGGCGGCTCGTCAGCACGGCTCTGAGCGGTACGGCGGGCGGTCAGTCTTTCTCTTCAGCGGCAAATCTGGGAGTCAGCGGATGGGCTGCTGGACAATCCATTACGAGTGGTGGAGCTGGAGGGCAAAGCTTTTCCTATCAGAGGAGTACGTCAAGTAGTTCCGGTGGATACGTGACCTTTCGCCATGACACCGGAACCACTAATGGTTACGGGGCAGGTGGAATTATTCCCGGTTATTCTGCTACACCGCCAACAGCTTCATGGGGCATCATCATTACTGAAAATAATGGAGTTTTTTACTCCAAGTACAGTAGCGGCTCAGGAGGGGATAGGAGTACAGTGACAACCAGCTACATTCCGTTTTCAGGAGCAAAAGCCCAAACGATGGGCGGTGTAACATCAGGTGGTTCAATATGGGGAAGCACAGGAGGATGGAGCGTTTCTGGGACTGCCTCGGGTACTACTATAAGCGGAACGGCTAACGCCAGCTCTGTTTCGGGGAATCTGCGAAATGGGTGCGTGAGCGGAGTCATCGGCGCAGGAGGTGGTAATCCTACGGACTATACTGGTGGGTCCGAAACGGCTCCAGATCACACCTACGTCCGCTGCCTCATTCGAGCCAAACCGTGACTTGCCAAATTTCCCGGAACTCCTTATCCTTCAAAACAGAAAGGGCCAGAGTGTTGACGCACTCTAACCCCCGGCATGGGATGGTTCTTTAAGGGCCTCCCCTCCGGTAAAAGGTACTCGACCTATTTACCCGATGGAGACCCCCAACGGTGCGGCTAACACTGTTGGGGGTCGCTTCATTCCATCGGGTTTGCTTTTAGCTCAGGATTTTACCCATGAGCCAGCTTGCCAGACGGGAGAACGCGCCCCACAGGGCCGCTTTCGTCACCAGCCTGAGCAGATGGTACATCCGCCGTTTGCTTGGCAACTTGCCTCCTTTCCATCCCTGCCTGTCTGCGGAGAGGAGGCCCCGTTTTGTCCCTTGCGGAACTTCGCCACCCTACGGACATATTCCTTGGAAATCAAGGTACAGCAAGCCCTTTCTGTCTTCCTGTCAGTGTACCCGGAACTGGTCGCACTGGTGGGGGCAAGGGTACCGGATTACCAAGGCATCTTCCTGCGTGGCACGGCTCCCAAACGAGTACCCACTACGGAACCGTGACTCATGCTAGTGCGGGGCTCGGCCAGCTTCAGGGCGATGCCATCCGCGAAATCTGGGGAAGTTTTCCTGAAATGATCGCTCCCGGTTCTTCACCCATAACTCACGGCGCTCTCTATTACGGCACACCGTGGGCTTATGGTGCTCATATTCAACAAGGAACCGCTGGATGGATGAAGCGAAGTGCAGATTTTTTGGCTTCTCGGGTAATTCCTGTTGCTCAGGAAATCCGCCCAGTGAATTGCGCAGTTCGTTATCTCATCCGGGCAAGGTGACTTGCCAAAATTCCCGGAACTCCTTATCCTTCAAAACAGAAAGGGCCAAGGTGCGGTAAACACCTCGGCCCCCGGCATGGGATGGTTCTCTTAGGGCCTCCCTCCGGCTAAAGGGTTATGACCACTTTACCCGATGGAGACCCCCAACGGTGTTCGCAGCACTGTCGGGGGTCGCTTCATTCCATCGGACTTGCCTTCTAGCTCAGGATTTTACCCATGAGCCAGCTTACCAGACGGGAGATAGCGCCCCACAGGACCGCTTTCGTCACCAGCCTGAACAGATGGTACATCCGCCGCTTGCTTGGCAACTTGCCTCCTTCCCATCCCTGCCTGCCTGCGGAGAGGAGGCCCCGTATGCCCCTTGCGGGACTTCGCCACCCTACGGACATACTCCCCGGAAATCAAGGCACAGCAAGCCATTTTTGCCTTCTTACCAGTGTACCCGGAACTGGTCGGAGTTGTAGGGTCGCAGGTGCCGGATTACCGGGGCATTTTCCTACGCGGCCACGGCTCCCAAAGAAGTACCCACTACGGAAGCGTGACCCATGCGAGCACAGGGCTAGGTGAGCTGCAAGGGCGTAGCCAATGGATGAATGACGCAGGTTGGGCACAATCAGGAGCAATGAATTTTTATGCGTCGCGCTCAACGCCGGTTGTTGGTGAAGTCCGCCCGGTGAACCGCGCAGTTCGCTACCTCATCCGGGCTAGGTGACTTGCCAAACGTTCTGAATCGCCTTATCTTAAAACACAAGAGAAACGGCAAGTGCTGGTAACACCTACCGTCCCATTGTGCGGGGTCTTTTTCGGGACTCCCCCTAGTAGGACTCATATTCCCACCAGACAGCCCCTAACAGTCTCTCACCACTGTTAGGGGCGTTGCTTTGTCCAGTGGGCTGTTTCTAGCTCAGGAACTCGTCCATCAGCCAATTAAACAGCTGGACAAGGGCAGCCCAAACAGCGGCCTTTGCCAGCATACGGATGAATCCGTGCATGGTGGTGGCAGGAACCTCCTTACAATCCCCCGCTGGTGACTGAGTAGGGAAGTCCCGACTCGGAAAGTACACAGGTACGCCTCCTATGGCAAGCCTTCCAAAACTGGTTATATCAAGGATTGTTTTTCGCTTTTCATGTAAAAAATACGTAAATACATATCACCTGACTGCACCGAGAATAACCCTCTAATATTTCTATTATATTCTAAGTTGTTATTCTTTCCATACCAGTCTATCCGGAACTGGGCGCGCTCATCGGATGGAATGTCCCGAATTATCAGGGAGTGTTCCTCCGGGGATACGGTGGCCAAACCAGCTATCACTATGGTGCTGTTGGCCACTGGAGCGCTGGGCTAGGTGAACTTCAGGGCGATGCCATCCGAAACATCACAGGAACGCATTCTTCCGAAGTTCTGATTGTGGGGGCCACGACTTCATGGGGAACAACAGGGGCCTTTTACAATGCGGGAGGTTCCGGGGGAGAGCATATCAGAAGTGGTGATTTCCATCCCGGAGAGCAGATACGAGGATTTGATGCCTCCCGCGTAACACCGGTTGCTCAGGAAATTCGTCCGGTGAACCGCTCTGGCCTATTCGAGGAAGCGTTTATGTACTGTGTTCCAAGGCCCAAACTCCGGATGCAAGTCCCGCCACGGTGCGCCTGTTTTCATAATCCACAGGATAGCATTAAATATCAGGCGGTCGTCTTTACGTTTGCGTCCTCTGTTTTCAGTACCGGCCTTCGCCAATATAGGCCCGATTATGGCCCACTTTTCGTCGGAAATGTCGTGTCTGCTCATGGAAAAACAAAAGCAGCAGACCGACGAAAAGTAGAGATTTTATTTAGAAACAGCCCCTAGTGGTAAAACAGAAGTTTTCCCACAGGACAGCCCCCTGACAGTTTCAGCCACTGTTAGGGGCTTGCTTTATCCTGTGGGCTGTCTCTAGCTCAGGGACTCGTCCATCAGCCAGTTTTATAGCCGGACAAGGGCAACCCAAACAACGGCCTTTGCCAGCATACGGATGAATCCGTACATGTGGCATGAAACCTCCTTATAATCCCCCGTTGGTGACTGAGTAGGGAAGTCCCGGATTGGGAACTACACGGGTTCGACCTCTATATCAAGGCACAAATAATTCATCAATTTTGTTTATTATCTCTTTATAATGACAGGCTTTTTCTATGGCAGCGCAGTGTATCTGGAACGGGTCGAGGTGTATTATATACCCTCAATTACGCAGGTGTGTTCCTCCAGGGATACGGTGGCCCCAACTATCACTATGGAACTGTTGTCCTCTGGAGTGCAGGGTTCCCTCAGAAGCAATGAATTTTTATGCGTCTCGCTCAACCCCGGTTGTTGATGAAACCCACCCAGTGAACCGCGCAGTTTGTTATCTTATTCGGAACACGATAACATTTAGTTACTGTATTGTCTGACTTCAGCTATTGGTGAAGCACGCTCTGCAAAGAACAGGATAACTTGACATGATAGATAATAAAAAAATATGTCCTTCTACCAACGGCAGGGTTCCACACCTCCAAGCGGTACAGCTTCACAACGGTTCGCCCCCATCGTCCGCAGGGCTTCCTCTCCCCTTCGGAATCGGGGGATGAGCTCCGGAAGGGGCCTTCCCACCGCAATGGATTGCCCCTCTCGATACGGGGGAAATCCCCTACAGCGGAGCCCGACATCACTTGTCGGGGATGAGCCTATAGCCGAGTTCGTACGCCATCAGTTTCAGCGGCGTGGGGTCACCCGTGGTTTCGATGATCGCCATGAACGTCTCCACGCCGAGCTTCGCGCCCTTGTCATAAGGGTTGATCTCCCGCATCAGCGTCGAATAGGGCTTGCCGACTGCTTCAGCGACACTCTTGGCGGGGACCTCCCCATCTCTTACCATCTTCTGAATCTCTTTAATAAGCTGTTCATGCATGTCCGTTCTCCTTTCAATCGTCGCTGCCGACGTCCCCCATCGGTGGGGCGCTTTCCTAACGCCGTCATACATAAGATGAGATATCTTATATCGATTTTTTGATATATATAAAATGATAAATAGTCAAATACTCTTCACGGCAGAACACTATTCACAAAAAAATCTTTTGTCACAATATATTACATACAATAGAAAAAGGTGTGTCCTTACCGGATCCGAGTAGCGAAAGTATGGGACAACCAGCTCACAGCAATGAAGGAGAGGAAAGAACGGAATACTGCCACCTCAAAAATTTCGAAGGCGCCATCCTGAAGTAACCGCGCCGCAACAGTATGCCACCGAACCGCCCCCGCAAGGGAATGACGGTTCCGGGCTCAGCGCAACACTCCGGTAGCCTCCATTCAATGCGAAAGGCCCCCTTCCTTACGGATGAGGGCCTCCTTCAGCGGATTACGACACTCGGTGATCCGCTTTTCAACGATTCCGGGTTTTCCCTAATGACGATTTTCCAATTCGTGGGCACAGACCAAATAATAGTGCCTTCCATTGGCGCTGGTTTCATAGGCGGCCAGCTTGGTCAGGGCAACGGCTTTTTGCCGCCGAGCGGCCTCGGCGTTCACGCCTATGGTCAACAGCAGATCGCACAGCTCCAGACACCACTGGCATTCCCCTTTCCGCACGGCCTCTTCCGCCGCCCGCAACACGGCGTCCGCCCCGCCCGCCAGCGCAACGGCCTTTTCCGCACGCTCCTTCGGCGGCAACGGGTGCAGATTAGTGGGGTTACCGTCGAACCACCCCAGATACGCGGTAAAGATGGCCCGGACCGTCCATTCCACACATCCGTAATACTCCCCCAGATACGGCAGCGAGGCATACTCCTGCGGGAGTACGATTTCGGAAGCCAGGGTGTCTATATCCTTTCCTTCATTCATGCCCGCAAGCGTTTTCTCAAGAACATACCGGATAGCATCGCGGAAACCCGTCAGCACGCTCCGGACCTCCTCCTTGCCACACAGCGGCCGCGTATGTCCGGGCAGCAGGTAGGTCGCCGAATAGGACAAAATCTCGTCGAGGCTGTCCAACCAGCCCGCTATGTCGCGGTATTGACTGCCGCGTATGGCGTACAGGTTCGGCCAGCAGCCGTAATAGTTGTCTCCGCAGCACAGCACTTGCCGCTCCGGGAGCCAAATCATGATCTGGTCGTCCGTTTCGCCGGGGAGCCGGACCAGTTCCAGCCGGACGCCATCGATTTCGCGGACGACCTTGTCCTCATCGTAGACGGTCGTCGGCTGCCGGAAAGCTCGGGACTCCCCGTAGGCGAGCCCTTCGCGTATCCCGATGCCTTGGGAGATGTTTTCTTCATCGCTCAATGCATACCCGAATTGCCGGATGCCGCGCAGGTTCTGGATATCCTGCAACATTTCCGTTTTCTTCAACACGGGGGCTGCTGGCGCGAAGGCGATGATTTCCGGGTCCGTACCGGAAAACGCCCCGGCTCCGCCCCGGTGATCCGGGTGGCCGTGCGTATACAGGATGGTCTTAACCGGCTTTTCAGTCCTGCTCCTGATAATCTCCAGCAGCTTTTGCCCCCGCTCCAGCGTATCGAGCGTATCGACCAGGATGACGCTGGTGCGGCCTTCGATGATGACCGCGTTGCTGTGGCCTACGCCGAGGACATGCCAAATGCCGGGCACAATGGGCGTTATCGTTTCCTTATAAGATTTTTCCGTAAATGCAGTGAGTTCTGCTGCTCCGTTTGGCTTCAACATGGTCTTTAACGCTCCTTTTCCGGTTTGACGCGTCTTGTTCGCCTCTACAGGCGTTCCTACCGTCGTACAGTATGCTGACGGAGAACTCAACGAGCTTTCCGCCGGATGGAGCATCCATAGCCCTTGCCTGCTTGCGCCATTGGATGCAAGGCCATCTCCTGACAGGAGAAAAATGGGGTATTCCGTTTTTCACCTATGGACCATTTCACTGACAGGTGAAAACAAGCCAAACGCTGTGGGCTATGGGTTTCAAATGAATAAATCCCACTCCCAAGCCTTCGGCCCTGTCCTCAGGCCATTTTGAAACGAACGGAAAGCCACGCCAGGAAGAACTCAATGTGACCAGCGGCAGCTCAAAAGACCAAAGCCTGGGCCTGACACGATCATGCCTCTTGGCGTATGCGGCCTCCTGCCCCAGAGGACTTTTACGCTGCCGCAGACTACCCGCCAGCTTACCAGTACTTTTTCCCCTTCCCGGTCAGGATCCCAAATGGATTGTGACGGTTCCAGCCTCAAATAGCCGTAGACGACGGATAGGCATGATGTTCCGTCGTATTCTATCAGAGAGAGCTGACTGGTTCACTCCCAACCATGCCCCCAGTTCTTTCATCCTTGCTCCCCTATGGCCTCCCTCATGCGCGTGAGTACATCTATTGCCATAATACCAATTTTTTGCCGGGTTGATGAAACCCTTCCGTTCCCAACCTGTTTCCACACCGCACCTCGCGAGTAGCTATAGGCACTCAACCGAGTACTTATAACTACTCAAAGAGTAAAAAAACAAACGCTACAAAGGGAGAATGAAAAATGAACGGACTAAAATCACAAAACACGTCATGCCCATGATTCTCAGGCGCTACAGGGATGCCGCGGGGTTGCCCCAACAGCAGCTTGCTGACTACGCCGAAGTCAGCAAGGGTTCCATTTCCGCACGGGAGGGCGGACGCAGCGTCCCCAATGTGGATATGCTGATTACGCTTGCGAGGGCGTTCGGCGTCCGCCCCGGCGAACGGCTGGACGCCGTTGTGGACGAAACGGAAAAAGAAGTGCCGCCACGGTGAAGACGGCCTCTTAGGACCGGCCTCATCGTACGTCGCTCACGCTGCCTCTTCAAGAAACATCGCGCACGGTAACGGCAAAAAACAGGGCCATCTTCTCCGGAAAGGCTCTCCACCCCCACGAAGGGAATCGCTAAGCGTGCATGGGCCGCCCAAACAGGACGGGGGCCACCGCAAACACGGAGACTATCGCCATCAGCACATAGATGTATTCCGCAGAGAACGCCGAAGCGATGACCCCGAACAGCAACGGCGTCAGGATATTGGTGGAGCCGCGAGCGAACGTATTGACGGCGAACAGATCATCGTAGGCTTGCGGATCCGTCACCGGCTCCACAAGCAGTGTCTGCAAGACGGGGACGGTCCCTTTGGTGACGATGCCGAGCAGGATGGAGGTGACGATGATCACGGGCAAGCCCTGCGCCGTCACAAGCACCGCCAACAGGGCGGACATAAGCAGTTTGGATGTGATGAAAACCTTGCGGGAACCGAAAATGCCCACCAGCCGCCCGCAGGCCATTTTCCCCGCGAAGCAGCCCACGGTGAAGGCCAAGGCGAAACTGCCGATGACCTTGGGATCCATCCCCTTGGCGAACAGCAGGAAAGGCAGGAAAGCGAAAATCTGATCGCCGCTGAAGCCGTCCAGAATATTGGCGACGACCGTGGACGCCGTATGGCGATCCCGCAGAAGCGAAAGGGGCGGCAGCAGGGATTGCGGCTTCTTGCGCTCCTCGCAGGGCGAACCGCCAGCGTCTCCGTTCCGCAGCCATGTCCACAACAAGTACAACGTAATGCAACAGGCCACAGCCCCGAACAGGGCACAGACGAACCGCCAGCCGGGGATTCCGGCAACGCTCCAAGCCGCGAGGAACCCGGCGAAAGCGGTGATCGGAATCCGGCCGATGTCGCCTATGGCCGTGAAGTCCCCCAACACTTTGCCGAGCATGGAGCGCTCGGTGCGCACCGTAAGATATGAAAACGCCGCGTTGTGGAACACGCCATACCCCATCATGGCAATGACGAAGAAAAAGCCCGAGAACCAGATATTCTGGGAGAACGTGTTCGCCGCATACCCCACGCCGTACGCGCCGGTGATCAGGCACAGCGTACGCAAAAAACCGAACCGCTGCGAACAGCCCTTCGTGCCCAGGCCCGCCAGCGTACCCAGCAGGGCCGCAACCGACAGGATGCCCCCCGCGTCCTTTTCCTGCGCGCCAAAAGCGACGATCATGAACGACAGCAAAATGGGCACGCTGTCATACAATCCGTCCACGATCACATGGAAAATCTGCAACAGCGTGGTGGTCCGGTCCGCAAAAAAACGCATGTCGAGCCCCTTATCGGTTGGAATCCCTTCGCCTTTCAGCGAATAGCATACTGTTCGGGAAGCTATGTTGACGACCGGGCCGGATCAACGGCGAGCCGGGCCTGAAAGGTGAGCCTGACGGGGGCAGCTTAACTATAACGCTGTCAGAGTGGCTGTCTACCGCACCTTTCGGAATAAGAGGAAAAAGAGGCGGGACGCAAAATGCCCGATCCCCGGATGCCTCGGGCACTAGGGAATCGGGAACAGATGTCAGGATATGGGGAAAAGCCGCCAAACGGGAAGCCCCTCCCCCACGTTGGGGCCGGGGTCAACCCCACTGACGCGGGCGGGGCAAAGACGGCCAAGGGCCAACCCGGTTTCCGGACAAACCGCCTTTTTCCGATCAACGCTCCGCGTGCCCACCCTCCCCGGCAAGAAGCTCGGTAAATTCCGCTGCGGGCATCGGGCGGGCGAACACGTAACCTTGGATGATGTCGCATCCCGTCGTCTCCAGAAATGCCACCTGCTCATGCGTCTCGACGCCCTCGGCAACCGTGGCCATCTTGAGCTCCCCGGCCATGCGCATGATGTTCCGGATGACGATCTTGGCCTGCTCATCGTCTTTCGCCGTACGGAAGAACATGCTGTCGAGCTTGAGTACGCTCACGGGCAACGCCTTGAGCACATTGAGCGAGGAATACCCCGCCCCAAAATCGTCTATGGAGCACTTTATCCCCGCCCGGCGCAATTCATGCACGGCGGAACTCAACAGCGCCACATTGTCGAAAAAGATGCTCTCGGTGAACTCCAATTCCAACAGGCCGTCGGGGATGGCGTACTGGGACTTTATCCTGATGTACCGTTCGACGAAATCAGGCGTGTGGAACTGCATCCGCGACACGTTGACCGACAGGGGGCGGGGCTCGATCCCGGCGTCGAGCCATTGGCGCAACAGGCCGCATACGGATGTGAACATGAACTGATCGAGCTTGACGATAAAACGGTTCTTTTCAAAAAGCGGAATGAATTCACCGGGCGAAAGGAATCCCTGATCCGGGCTCTTCCACCGCACCAGCGCCTCCCCGCCCGCGAGGGCCCGGGTCCCGACCCAATATTTCGGCTGGATGTAGACGAGGAATTCCCCATCGGCAAGAGCCTTTTCCATGCGTATTTCCAGATCCTTTTCCCGCAGCAATTTATCACGCATGGTGTGGTCGTAAAATTTCCACTGGGCCGCGCCCTTCACCTTGATCGTCTTCAAGGCCATGTTGGCGCGATCCAACAGCGAATTGATGTCCGAGGCGTCGCTGTCTTCCACGCAGCAGATGCCGGAACGCAACTCCAACTGGTAATTTTGCTCCCGTGACACGATGAAACCATTGAGCGCACGGGAATATGCCTCGCAATACGTCACCAGCTCCTCTTTCCCCTTGTAGGGGAACAGCACCAGAAACGCATCGGCCAACATGCGCGCGACAAGCACCGGGCGGGGCGCTTCGCGCTCCAATATGCGCGCAAAGGCTTTCAGCAGCGCGTCCCCTTCCGAATACCCCATCACGTCGTTGTATATCTTGAAGTTGAGCATGTTGATGGATAGGAGTGCGCACGGGAGCCCGTCCGGGGCTTGAAGCATCCCTTCGCCATCCTGCCTGAACTTCGTAAAATTCCGTACTCCCGTGAGCTTGTCCGTATACGCAAGCGCGTAGATCTCTTTCTGATAGCCCCGCGTGATGTACAGGTAAATGAGGAAGCAGATCAGAAAACCCACAAAAATCAGGAAACAGATAAACAATGTTTTCTGAATGATGGAGTTCGCTTCCCGCATGATCTCCACATTGGGGACAATGGAAACGATATACCATCCGTCCATCTCGGGCATGGGGACATAGCAAAAAACAAATTCCTCATGCCGGTTGCTGAACACGGCTATGCCTATTTTGCCGTTTTTCAAGGAATTGCGGAACGACTCCACCACATCCGGGTTGTTCTCGCTCTGGCTGATGAGATCGAACAGGTTGGAAAAGGTCTTGTTGCTGGCGGGATGGACTGAGCGCATGGCAATATTGCCGTCCGGGGCCACCACATAGGAAAACCCCGTATTGTTATAGAAGGACATGGCATAGGTGGCGTACAGAGTCTCAACATTATAGCCCTTGAACAAGTACGCCTTGCGCCCGTCGGGGAAATCCACCACCGTATAGATGGTGAATGTCCTCCGCCCGGTCCCTCGGTTGCGGTGTGGGAACAGCAGGCCGCTGCTCTCGTGCAATCCTTTGAAGGTCTCCATTTCCTGAGGCGTGAGCGTAACGGCAAGCCCGCTGTCCACATAGCCGGTCCCATCCTCGAAAATCAGGGCGGAAAGGTTGCCCGTATCGGAAAGGAACGTCTTCAACTTACTGCGGATACGCCCAGAATCGGAGGATTTTCCCTGCTCAAGTTCGCTCGCCAGCATACGCAGCATTTCAAGATCTTTGACATATCCGCGCTGGAGCACATTCGCGCCGCGCGCGGTGCTTTCCATAATGTTCTTGACCGAATTATCCCACAGGGACTGCTGAACCGAATGCATGAAATCAAACGAAATCCAACACAACACCCCGAAAAGCAAGGCACCGACGGAGCCGATAAACAGGTTTTGCCTTCGTGACGTCATCATGACTGTTTTCCCTGTTTTCCCTCTTTTCCCTGTTGGGCGTCGTGCAAGGCTTGAATGACGCTTTCCGTCGCTTCCTCGGCGGACGCACCGGAAAGGATCAATTCGATACCGGAATCAAGCCTGTGCCAAAGATTATAGCGCAGCCTGATATCCGAATGGAAGATCCCCCTCCCCGCATCCATGCTCTTCCAAAGCGGATGTACCGCTTTGTCAGCGGGAAGGGGCGCGTTCTTCAGCGGACTGAAGCCGCCCTGCCCATCATTAAAAATCAGGATGTTCTCCGGGCTCGTCAGCCCTTCCACCAACTGGACGGCCTGCGGTACATGCTCACCCCGCGAACTGACCGAAAGCGGCGTATCAAGACCGAGCACGGTGACAGCCCCTTGGCTGGTCACCGGAAGAGGAAAAACGGAAAAGCGAAACGCGGATTGCGCCTTGCTAAGCACCGGGGAAAACCAGCTGCCACCGATCATGAACGGTTGCTCACCCGCCGAAAAGAACATGCCGGGCATGTTTTCCCGTATCAGGACGAGGTCGTCGACATCAAAATACTCTTTGTCGCGCAGCAGAGCCAGAAAAAGGAACCCTCTCAGCAGTGTTCGCCTCAAAAAGGCCTCATCCGTATTGAGCGAATGAAAGAAGGCGTTGGCGTCCCCAAAGACGGCGGGCTCATAGGCCCTGGCAATGAACAAAGCACGCAAACATTCCCGGGTCACGGCAAGGGGGGTGATCCCGATGCGGTGGAAGGCGGCACAGGCGGCAAGGAACTCTTCCAGAGTCTGTGGGACCTTCAGCCGGTTCCGCTCAAGCATGTTCAAATTGCAGAACAGGCCGAACGCTCCAAGGCTGGTCGTCACATACGGGATGGTGTCACCCTTCCGCATTTGCGCGAGGACTTGCTGACGATACGCTGCCAAGGTCGGCAGACTGGAGAGATCGGCAAGCACCCCCTCCGGTACTTGATACCGGGAGTCCTGCGAAAGCATGAACACGTCGTCAAGGCTGTTCGAACAGATACGCTTCTTGAGGATACAAGGGTACGTGCGTAACGGGACCCATTCGTAACTGACGAGGATATTAGGATGTGATTTTGAGTAGTTATTTAAAATATGCTCTGTGACTGCCTTATTTTCGGACGGGTATTGAACCCCCAAAAACGTCAGCAGAACTTGCGGGTACAGGGAGGGGTTATCGTATTCCACATTCTGATTGCCCCTTTGGAAATAAAAACCGGATAAAAGAAAGCATTGCGAGAGGATAAACCCAAAAAACAACTTTCTCATAAAGAATACCGGAAGGACTTGGCAGTTTTGAGGATACGCTTGCTTGTCACGCAAACAGCTTTACTAAAAAAACGGCTTGCCTATACAAGAAAGGAAAAACGGCTTGCTGGCTATTGTTATTTAAATGATATGCGAATAGCAACGCTGAAATCGTCAATAAAATAACTTTTGGATAACAAAAAGAGGGAAGGAGGGCAACCAAGCGCGCCGGATTGTCTGCTCAGCCTCATGTGCCATGTGGCCACTTCGTACACGGTACAACTTCAAAGTGGAGGCTGTTCCCTTGCCGTGGCCAAAACCGCAAGCGAAACCGGCGGCGGACTCCACCGGCAAGCCATCAGGTTCACCTGCACAAGCGGTGCGCTGCGCCGGTCATCGGCTTCCTTTACCGCCGTTTCCTTTAACACAAAGATGTCCTCCCGCGAGAGCGCATCCGTTTTCCGGAAAACACGGCCTCAGACGGAGGGGAAGCCTCTTTCCCTGTGTATCAAAAGGAAAAAGCAATGGATAAGCCGCACATTGCTCAAGAATGTCCAAAGGCAATTGAAAAAAGTTCCCGATTACGATATCGTTTTACCCCATAATCCGTTGCAGCATGAGGTATTGGAAGCCATGAAGCGTTTTTTTCAAAATAGGCAGTATGATGTGCTTGTTTCCTTACGCCAGCTTCTGCTCACGGCGGCTGTACTCTGTTTGTTTTGTATCCCTTGCTTTGCCGGAGAATGGTCTGTTTCGTTAGGCATGAACGGAGGTGACGCGGATACGATAACCGGCGATCTCAGCCTGCGGTATACATTGAATCCGTTTTATGGAAACGACATGTTGGAAATACGCCCCTTAATCGAATGCGCCGGCGTCTATTGGAAACGGGATCACGATGCTATCTGGGGAGGCGGCATTGCGGGCGGAGCCGTTGTGGATTTCTGGCGGGAAGGCTCTTGGCGGCCTTATGTGTCGGGGAGTTTCGGCGGATTCATGCTTTCCGACAATAAAATCGCCTCGCACTCCCTTGGCTGCAACTTCCAGTTCCGCACCAAAGGAAGTGCCGGTATCCGCTTTGGAGAATCCTATCGCCATGATGTTCAGGTTGACATGGCCCATTTTTCCAACGCCGGCCTCAACAACCACAACTCCGGCTTCAATACCTATGGCGTTTCATACGGATTCCGCTTTTAGGCGTCCCCATGAAAAGGAAGCGACCTACCCTCCGTTACGACGATAGGTTGCTTGGAGCGGCACCCTTCCTTCCGCTCCACTTGAGCCAAAACAATAAAGAAGGCCGGGGACGTTGCCGATCCTCGGCCTTCTCTTATGCCCTCAGCGTCCGATGCTCTTGAGCGCCTCTTATGCCAAGATGCCTTTTTCCACTGGCATCAGCCCTTTCCCTTATGGCTGTAGGATCCGGGCTGATGGAGGCTTCAAGGCTCCCCCCCTCCCTGATACGGAAGAAAGGCATGGATAAGAATGTATCAAAACCCGGCAAGCGTCATGACTTTCCGGGCTTCAGCTATTGCCGCTCCCGGCGAAAACCTGTTTGACGAAAGCAGAATACACGCGGCCTTTGCGAGAAGGCCTCGATACGCCGGATCAAGCGATTCAGGGAGGTTCATCATAATCTGCTTCACATCACTCATAGCGTCCTCAGCCGAAAGCGACGCATCCGTGGTTTCCAAAAGACATGCTGCCAATACGAGTTCTTCCTTGCTTAAGCTCATCATTTGCCTCCCTGTGAATATATCGTTATTTGGAAAGAAATATAAGGTTTAAGAATAAGAATCACTGTATCCATTTTAAGGAAAAGACCACATGGCGGATCTGAAGAATATGACCGGAACGGAAGCATTCCAACTCGCAAAGGATGAAAGCGCCCTTACTATCGAAGAAATCGCTGAAAGGCTTACCGTTTCTCCTTCCGTAATCAAACGCTATCTCAACGCGGGGGACAACTATCTCCCCAGCCTGGAAATGATACCGCGCCTCTGTTCAACACTGGGCAACAATATCCTTTTGCGCTGGCTGGAGGCGCAAGTCGAAGCGGAGGAAAACGCCGTCCCTCCCGCCCAAAACAGGACCGAGGTATTGACCTCCGTGGTCCGCGCCGGGGCCGCCCTCGGCAACGTGCAGCGGATTCTCGCGGAAACGCAGGTTATTGTCCCTCACAATGCCCGCAAACTCCGCTCCGCCCTGAATGACGTCATCACGGAATGCCGTGTGGCAAAGGAATCGCTCCAACCTTTGGCGGCACGCAAAGATCTGGCCGAATGTACCCATATATTGTGTATGAAAAAGGCTTCTTTTGATAAAGAAAACCTCTTTCAGAATTGGCGGAAACCGCAGAGAAAAAACTGATCGCCAACGAATGACGGCGCCTTTACGCGGCCTCCCTTGCTACGGTGTTTGAATGCCTGTTTGAACGCCGGCCGCGCCACGTTCGGGCTGCCCTTCTCGCGTGGAGGCTTGTATGGCCTTTATAGGTAAAGAATCCGCATACCGGAATCGGAGGAAAAGCCGGAATCCAACGCAGATCCCGGGCATAAAAAGAATCCCCCGCTCCTCAGCAAGGAGAGCGGGGGATTCTGACGAGTTTCACGGTTACGGGCAATCAGCCCAATCGCATCTTTTGCCGTGGTTCCGGCGCAGGGGACGAGCCAACACCATCATGTCCGGCAATCAGCGGTTATCACTCTGGGAGCGCACGGCAAGCAGGCCTTCCGAGGTAATACGGTAGGGAAGACTGTTTTTCGAACAGATAAGCTTCTTGCTTTTCAATTTCTTGAATATCTCCATAGTACAATCGCAGAGCAGCCAGCCCTCGCGGGTATAGCATTCTACATCGGCCACTTTGCCGGAATCGTCGCGGATTATTATGATTCTGCCACCCTTGGCGAGGGCATGGAGGGTTCTTTGCTCAAAACGGGAAATGTTCACGGGAATACCCCTTACAATGGATAATCGACAAGACGCCGCACAAGGGCGGCCAGCCAGAGTCGCGCTCCACCGGCCTTACGGCCAGCGGAACTTACTTATCCAATGATTACGGTATCCAGCATCCAACATCCGTTTAAATAAAAATAATCTCTTTTCCTACACGCCTACCTGCCATACCGTCAAGCATCTACAGGGCCCCGCCTTTTCCCTTTCAAGCTGGCGGGTCCGCCTTAGACATCCCGGCTTCATCCGGCGTGCCTTTTCGTTCGCTCCCCACCCCTTTCCTTTTCAGCCGAGGACTTTTGCCCGCATTCCCGCTTCTCCGATGCGAGCCATACGATGCCGGGCATATCATATCGCATACTCTGATTTCGAGGCGGGCGGCCCCCCGCGCCCGGGCCAACCCAATGGCTGTGGTCGCGGTACAGGCACCCAGCCTGATCAGCTGTCCGGGTTCCGTATCTGCCTCAGCTTTCTCCAGAGCGTGGAACGGGAAATGCCCAGTTCCTGCGCCGTCAGCGTCTTGCTGCACCCCATGCGGTAATACGTGGAGAGGATTTTTTGCAATTCGCCGCTGTTTTCCCATCCTCCAGACTCGCGCGGCCCTTCCGCCAACTCGGAGGGCTCAAAGATATCGCTGAGTTTGATGCTTCTGGAAAGATAGGGGCTGAGCGCGAGATAACGCCGGACGATGTTTTCCAGTTCGCGCAGGTTCCCGGGCCAGCGGTACTGCCCCGTCTTTGCCAACAGGGCACGAAGCGGCGCGGCGCGGTCTGGCTCCGAGCCGGGGGCCAGCTTCCGCAGGATTTTTTCCGCTATCTCTCCGGCGCTTTCCGTGTACGCCCGCAGCGGCGGCAGGTGCAGGTGCAGGATATTCAGCCTGTAGTACAGATCCGCCCGGAAGCGGTTGGCGGCCACTTCGCCGTTCAGATCCTTGTTGGTCGCGGCTATGATGCGCACATCAACGGGGATGACCCGCGAAGCGCCGATGCGCCGGACCTCCTTTTCCTGAATGACGCGCAGCAGCTTGGATTGCAGCTCAAGGGGCATTTCCCCTATCTCGTCGAGAAAGAGCGTCCCGCCGTGGGCAAATTCAAACATGCCGGGCGAGCCGTTTTTCTTGCCGCCGGTGAATGCCCCGGGCTCGTAGCCGAACAGCTCGCTTTCCATGAGCGTTGCGGGAATGGCGGCGCTGTTGATGGACAGGAAAGGTTTGGAACCTCTCCGGCTCGCATTGTGTATGCTCCCAGCCATCACTTCCTTGCCTGTACCGCTTTCGCCCGTGATCAGAATCGTCTCATCGGTCCGGGCAAAACAACGGGCGCGTTCCAGCAATTCTTGAAACAGGAGCCCCCCGCCGTAGAAATCATCAAAGGAATGTTTGGCCTGAGCCGTTTTGGGCGCGTAGTATTTCCGGATGAACTCATCCTTTTTCTGGATGTCCGTCATCGTGCTGAACGTACCGACCGCCCCGATAACGCTGCCATTGTCGAAAACGGGCCTGTAGTTCCCCACGATGTCGACGCCATGCACCGTATGGGGATGGGTTTCCTGGGGTTCCCCTCCTTTCAGCACGGCCTCGAACGTATTCTGGGGGAATATATTCCACGATTTTCTGCCGATAACGTCCGCTCCCGACACGGCAAAAAGCTTTTCGGCACTCTTGTTGAAGAAGGTTATCTCGTTGTCCTGATCGACCGTGATGACGGCCTCCGCCTGATTGCTCAGGATGGTATCGATGTTTTTCTGCGAATACCGCGCATATTTCTGGGTATCGGCGATGGAGAGGGCTTTGTGGATGGTCTCCTTCACGGTGAACCTGTTGACCTCGACCGGGAAGACGAGAAACCCCATTTCCTGCGCTATGTTGCAGATGTAGCCGCCGCCCACGATGGCGCGCCCCCCCCTGCCCTGCAGTTTTCTGAGAATATCCGCGTTGGTGGCGTCGTCATTGCCGAAGAGGAAGTTGCCGAAATCCTGCCCTACCATTTTCCGGATATCGTCGAGCCACTGGGTTTCCTGGAGATAGTGCCCGTAGGCAACGCCGCCGGGGCACACGGAGAGGGCCATATGCAGCGATTTGATGATGTCTATATTGTTATATTCCAGCGGAAGAATAGGTATTTTCTTCTTGATGAGCTGCGCGATGAAGAAAGACGGGCCGGGCGTGCTGATAATGACTTCGACGGAGCTTGGGAGTTTTTTGTCAATAAAGTCTATGATGCCGTTCAGGTTCTTGCAGTACTGGATATCGACGCGGGCTCTGTCCTCTTCCAAAATATACTTTTGAATAGCGCGCAGTAAAGGTTGGAGTGTGACAAGCACGAGAATGTCTTTCATGATCCCTCCGGGCGGCAAAGCGGGCATCCGTCCCAAAATGTTTCATCAATGGTGAAACATTTCGTCTCTTCATGCAACAGAAATAATGCCCGTGGATTCTTTGCCATTCCTCTTTTTATGGAATATTGCCATGTTATAAAGTTAGCACGCTACTTGCTACAGGGAACGTAAAGTCCTTTTTCGCACAAACTCTTGAGGAGGCTTTATGATTCCCAAAACGGAAAGACTGAGCGCGGACGTCCTGATTCTCGGAGGAGGCCTGGCCGGGTGCATGGGCGCCGTGGCAGCGATCAAGAAGGGATGTACCGTCATCCTTGCCGATAAGGCGTGGGTCGGCAGCAGCGGCGAGAGTACTTTCGCCGCCGGCGATATCCTCTACTACGACCCTGAGCAGGACGACATGCACGAATGGCTGGAACGGTGGAATAAGGCCGGAGACAGCATGTTCGATCCCGAATGGCTGGAATGGTACGGCAAGAACGTACACGAGCTGATCCTGATGCTCGACTCATGGGGCATGGAGTTCGAAAAAGACGCACAGGGACGCTTCAAGCGCAAGCCGGGACGCGGCCACCGCGAAGCCGTGGTCTTCCCCGGCTACAAAATGCAGAAGAAGCTCCGCGGCATCCTCGAAAAGCTCGGCGTGGTCATCGTCGACCGCGTGATGATCACGGAACTCCTGACCTCGGACGGCCATGTGGCCGGGGCTACGGGCTTCAATGTCCGCACGGGCCAGTTCTATGTGTTCGAAGCGAAGAATACGGTCCTTTCCACGGGCGCGTGCAGCTTCAAGGGACAGTACCACGGGCAGGACATGGTGTCCGGCGAAGGGAACGACATGGCCCTGCGCGTGGGCGCGGAATTCACCAACATGGAATTCGCCAATACCTACAACGCCACCGCCAAGGACTTCGACATCTGCGGCATGAGCCGTTTCCAGTGCCTGGGCGGCCGTTTCACCAACGCCCTTGGCGAAACCTTTATGCACAAGTACGACCCCGTGCAGGGCGAAGGCGCCATGCTGCACATCCTCGTCCGCGCCATGACGCAGGAAGTGAGGGCCGGACGCGGGCCCATCTCTTTTGACCTCAGGGGGATGAGTGAAGAAGACAAGGATCTGAGCAGGCGGATGCTCCCCATGTTTTTTGAAGCCTGCGCCAGCAAGGGCGTCGACCCCTTCTCGGAACCTGTGGAGTGGATCCCGGGGTTCATGGGTTCCACCAGTTGCGGCGCGGGCCTCACGCTGAAGTCCTTCAGCTGCGACACCACCATCCCCGGCCTGTTCGCAGCGGGGGACATGGCCAATCAGGGCCTTGTCATGGGCGCAATTGCCGGGCCCGGGGGCATCAACCTGGGTTGGGCTTTGGTGACGGGCTGGAAGGCCGGTGAAGGCGCGGCGGAAGCCTGTGAAGGCCAAGCGCAACTCCCCGTGGATGAGGCGCAGCTCGCCGCCCTCAAGGAAAAAACCTTCGCCAAGTTCGGCCACAAGGGGCATATGAGCGTAGGCGATGCCATCTACCGTATCCAATCGCTGACTATCCCAGCGAAGTACAACATCATCCGCTCGGAGGCGAGCCTTAGAGAGGCTCTGGCCGGTCTGGACGAGGTGGAACGCGATATCGAAGCCAACGTAGCCGTGCGCGACATGCACGAACTCATGCTCTACCATGAGCTGCACGGTATGCTGGCGACGGCGCGCCTGACCTTCACCAGCGCCCTCCAGAGAAAGGAAAGCCGTGGGTCCCATTACCGTGAAGACTACACGGAAACCGACGGCGAACACTGGAATGTCTGGCTCAAGTCGAGCTTTAAGGATGGCAATATCGTGGTCGAAGCCGAACCTATCCCGCTTGAAAAGTTCGAACGCTATGGGCTAGACGTCCTCCCCCGCTAGGCCCGGCTATCCATTTCATTCTCAGCAAGAACCGGAGTTCTCCATGCCCATCTTTTCCATAGACGCTGAAAATTGTGTCAATTGCGGCAAATGCGTGAAGATATGCCCCCTCGACGTGCTGCGCGAGGGCAAGACCACGCCTGAAATCGTATACCGTGAAGACTGCCAGTCGTGCTTCCTCTGCATCATCTATTGCCCGAAGCACGCGATCACCGTGGATACCGAACGGGGACGGGCTACGCCCGAGCCTTACTAAAAAAACAGAGGGAGGGGCCGCGTGCGCGGGCCTCTCCCCTGAAACCTGCACGAGGTCAGTATGGCATCTGTCGCCGCCGGTCCCCAGAACCCAGGAAACGTCAACTATTTCTTCCATATAATAGTTTTTCTCTGCATCACGTTCCTTTTCGGCAAGCTCGATCCCATCGCGCCGCTGACCCCCTTCGGGATGAATACCATCGGCGTGTTCCTCGGCGTCATCTACGCGTGGGTGTTTATCGACATCATCTGGCCCAGCATGGTGGGTCTGCTCGCGCTCATGCTGCTCGACGTCCTACCCGCAACGGCGCTGCTCAACAAGGGCTTCGGCGATCCCACAGTCATCATGATGATGTTCATCTTCGTGTTCAGCGCCACCCTCGAACGCTACGGCCTGGCGAAGTATATCTCGCTTTGGTTCGTCAGCCGCAAGTGCGTCATGGGGAAACCGTGGCGGCTTACCTTCGCGTTGCTGCTCGCCATCGCCATCCTGGGCGGCCTGACCAGCGCCACGCCCGCGGCCGTCATCGGCTGGAGCCTTCTGTACGGCGTATTCGACATCTGTGGCTACAAAAAAGGCGACGGCTACCCCATTATGATGATCATCGGCACCGTGTTCGCCGCGCAGCTCGGCATGTCGCTCGTCCCGTTCAAATCCCTGCCGCTCGTGGCCATCAGCGCCTATGAAAAGCTGTCGGGCACTTCCGTGGACTACGCGCTCTACTTGCTCGCCTCCCTGACCACATGCCTCTTCTGCCTGCTTCTGTTCATCGCTCTGGGCAAGCACCTGTTCCGGCCCGACGTCAGCAAGCTCGAGTCGCTCGACATCAAGCTGATCATCAAGGAATCGGACATGACGCTGACCGGCATCCAGAAGCTGCTTTTGGGCTTCCTCGTCGCACTCATCATCTTCATGATGCTGCCCGGCTTCCTCCCCAAAGACCTTGCCGTGACCATCTTCTTCAAAAAGATCGGCAATACCGGCGTGTGCATCCTGCTGGTGGCCCTGCTGTGCGCCATACGCGTCAAAGGAAAGGCTCTGCTTCCGTGGCGCGCCATGGTGAACGAAGGCGTGGCCTGGCCCATCATTTTTATCCTCGCCTTCACGCTGCCTCTGGCCGGGCCGCTGTCCGACCCCAAAAGCGGCATTACCGCGTTCATGCTTGAGATGCTCCAGCCGCTGTTCGGCTCGGGTTCCGGCACGATCTTTGTGCTCTGCATGGGCATCGTGGCCGTCATCATGACGCAGTTCATCAACAATACAGCTCTGGCCGTGGCGCTCATGCCTGTGGTGCATACCTACTGCTCGACCAACGGCGTGTCGTCCGAACTGCCCGTCATCCTCATCACCATCGCTTGCTGCCTGGCCTTCCTCACGCCCGCCGCAAGCTCCACAGCCGCCATGCTGCACGGCAACGACTGGACCAACACCAAAAGCATCTGGAAAATCGCCCCGTTCCTTATCGTGCTCTCGCTCATCGTTGCGAGCACGGTGGTCATCCTCATCGGCAAGGTGTTCCTGTAGCAGATCCCCCGCTACCCCTCCTCTTTCAAAAGCAAGGCCAAGCCCCAACCATCAGGGCTTGGCCTTGTGTGTCCCGGAACCCCTCTTTCGAATGAACCCCAAACAACAGCGGCAAGGCGGCTCACGTAAACGGTATTCTTCCCGGCATGATACGTCTTATCGAAAACGAAATACCGGAAACCGAGGCCCAGGACAACAGGAGGAGTCTTTTTATTCTCTTTCTCATTAAAACTATTATATAAAAATCATTCGACTAAAAACATGTTGCCTATTTCACAAACACAGGCTTGCCGCTAGGAATAAAAAAAGCTAGAGTCTTTCTGCGAGCTGTAAATAAGTCTGTCTTAAATTCCGACTTCCCTGATATTGGGCATCCTTTATCTCGGTGTCTTTCTTTGATTGCGGTGCGTCACCTAGTGTCTTTTGCTCTGAGGCGTACCGGGGAAAAACACCTTCGGAGTACGTTATGTTTAAGAAAGTATTGCAGACGATAGCAGCCGCCATGACCCTTTGCCTTACCATGCACCTCGCTATGGCCTCTGAGATTGTGAAAGTTCCCACAGCATGGTTGGGCGAGCATGAAGCTTTTTTGATGTGGTATGCCAAAGAAAAAGGCTGGGATGCTGAAGCCGGTCTGGATATTCAGATGCAGCTGTTCGATTCCGGCCCTGATATCCTGAATGCACTTCCTTCCGGGAAATGGGTCTATGCAGGGATGGGAGCCGTCCCCGCCATGCTCGGTAACTTACGTTACGGTACATCCATCATCGCCCTCGGCAACGACGAATCCGGATGCAACGCGGTAATGGTATATCCCGACAGCCCCATAGCAAAGGCCAAGGGGTGGAACAAAAAGTACCCCGAAGTACTTGGTAGTCCAGAAACGGTCAAGGGCAAGACTTTTTGGGTAACCACGCTTTCCTCGGCCCATTATGCCCTTACCTCATGGCTGGAAATACTGGGTCTTACCAACAGCGACATTGTCATCAAAAACATGGATCAGGCACAGGTGCTCAAGGCATTTGAAAGCAATGAGTGTGACGGGGTCGCGTTATGGGCTCCCCATATGTTCGTCGCCGCAAACAAGGGCGCGGTAATGGCCGCAGACGTACGTACCGCCGGAAAGGGCAACCCTGTCGTCCTCGTTGCGGATACCCGGTATGCTGAGAAGTATCCCGACATAACCGCCAGTTTCCTTGGGGTATTCTTACGCGCTGTGGATGCGTTCAAAAAGACCCCCGCAGAAGACCTCGTTGCTGAATACCAGCGTTTTTACAAGACGTTTGTGGGTAAAGATTATGATACGGCCCTCGCGTTGAAGGACCTGCAATATCACCCCGTCTTCAGCCTTGAGGAACAATTGGAACTTTTTGATGATACCGGAGCTCCCAGCCAGGTGCAGCAGTGGCAATCATCTGTAGCGGCCTTTTTCAGGGACATCAACCGCATTACCTCTGACGAAGCCAAGAAGGTGGAAGACGGGAAGTATGCTACCAATACGTATTTGAAATTGGTAAAATAAGTCCCTTCAATAGCTGAAAAGCCCCCATCTCTGCATGGGGGCTTTTTTATGCTCTCTGAGCTGTATGGGGGACGAGAATATCTTCCCTGCGAAAACCTTTGCAGTATCAGCACCACCATAACTCCGGTAATGTTTTTCCACAGCCTGACAGACCAAAGCCATGAAGGATTTCCCTATTCCTTCATGTTTTTTATGCCACAGTGGGAAGGTGCTCCAAAGCAAGGCAAGATGCTGGTTGCGGAATATGTCGGAGGACGACTTCAGGCAGGTTATGAATTGGTTACATACGAGAGTGCATCCTTGCAGTGCTTCTTTACCAGCGAAACGACCAGTTCCGTATCATTGTGGCGTAGTGCATTGAAAATAGCCGTATGTTCCGCCAACGTGCCGGATTTGAGCGGTGTTTTACGTGTGTAAAGCCGATCGAAAAAGCGGGTGTATAGATTGCAGCGCAGATAAATGCGTGACCATGCGTCATACAAATACATATTGTCGGAGGCCTGCACCAGCGCATGATGGAAGTCCTCGTCCCGGAACGTGAAGCTGAGGAAGTTGTCTGTGTCGATAGCTTCCTCCGTAGCCGCCAAGATACGTTCCATTTCCAATAAGTCTTCAGCTTGTGCATTCTGTGCCGCACATCTCGCCGCCTCACATTCAAGCAGAATGCGGACACTGAAAGCGGCGCGAGCATCATCATAGTTGAGATTGGGAATAAAACAACCTTTCTTGGGCAGCTTTTGCAGCAATCCCTCAGCTACAAGGCGATTCAGTGCAATGGTCACCGGAGTGCGGCTTACGCCGAAACGCTCGGCCAAGTCCCGCTCCAAGAGAAAATCGCCGGGCTGGCACTTGGTTTTTATGTCGTGGATAATGAGCCGATAGGCTTTTTGCTCGGCGTTTTCCTTGCCTTTCATGTATGTTATCTCCCTGACTTTCGTGAAAGATACCCACGATGCCGTGGCCTGTAAAGGTTTTCCGCTGGGCGCCCCCAAAAGGGCAAGGGCCTCACAATTTTTCTTGACAACAAAAAGTGCGGAGACTAGGTTCTAATCACAGCTCGTAATGAATTCATTAATAAATTTATCTAGAAACACATTTATGCGTTTTACGCTGGCGACAATGCTGCTACGTGGGCGCTAAACCGTGCTTTCAAAGGGAGTAACAGTATGTCTTCTAAGAATTTATTGATCTTGGGCATGGGGTTGCAAGGCAAGGGGGCTCTGCACGATGTATTGGCGCACAATACGTTTGCCCATGTCACCGTGGCCGATTGCGGCGCACGTTACGAAAGCGAAAAAGCGGATTATGAAGCGCGCGGCGTCCGGGCATTGACGGTGGACGCCAATGATGAGCAGGCCCTGCGCAATCTGCTGGCCGAACACGATGTGGTCATTGAACTCCTGCCCATATCGCTGGCCATGAAAGTGGGGCGCATCGCAGCCGAAACCGGTACCCACCTGGTGAGCAGCATGTACTACATAGGGCAATCCATGACGGATCCCGTTCTCTTTAGGCAGATGAAACAGGAGATGGACGAAATCGACGAGATCGCGCGCTGCAATGGCTGCACCCTGCTCATCGCTTTCGGTATGGATCCCGGCCTTGATCTTTTGCTGGGCGCTGACGCGTTGAGCAGGATGGACGAGATAGAGCATTTCTATTCCTACGGAGCGGGATTCCCCGAAGAGGCCGCTTGCAACAACCCTTTGTCATACAAGTTTTCTTGGTCACCACACAGCACCCTCGTCTCCTATTACCGCGAAACCAAGAAGATCGTGGACGGCCAGACGGTAGTTGTGCCTGCGGACAGACTGTTCGCTCCTGAAAATACGCATATCCTGCATGACGAAACATTGGGTTGCGACCTCGAATGCTACGCGGCGGGCAATTGCCAGAATTTTGCCGACATGTTCGGCATCAGCGGCAAGGTCCGAAACATGAACCGTTTTTCGGCACGTCTCCCCGGCCATTGTGCTTTTTGGGATGTCATGGTCCGGTGTGGCTTTTTGCGAGAAGAGCCGGTCATGGTCAACGGGACCCCGGTTTCCCCTCTGGAGTTTTGCACGGCGCTGCTCACTTCACAGCAACAGTTCTGGTACCGCAAGGACGAACGGGATGTGGGCTATATCCGGGTGGAGGCCCGGGGCCGCAAGAACGGTACTCCGGTCAGCGTTACGCACACCATCATTGACTATGCGGATCTCGACGCCGGGCTGACTTCCATGCAACGGCTTGTGGGTTTTACCGTCGCCATCGCCGCCTCCCTCATCGCCAACGGCGGCTTCACGGAAAGAGGTCTGGTCATGCCCATGCGAGTACCTTTAAGCCTGATGCAGCCCGAACTGGCCAAGCGCGATATCCATATCATGACGAATATTGATTGAAGCAAAGGCCGATGACTTGCCCGACAACCATATTCAAAGCAGGAATACAATGGTTGTTACTGAATACGGTATCGCAAACTCCCAGAGGTCACTATGAATACTTCCGGTAGAGAACCAACATTATTGCAGTCCGTATTTCCGCTTGTTGCCATGTTCGTCATTTTGATGGGCGGAAGGCTTTATCTTGATTATCGAATCGAGCCTCTTATTCTCTGTTCCGCAGTCATTGCGGGGTTTATGGCTTGGTACTTGCGCTGCCAGTGGCAACAGCTGGAGGAGGCCATCCTCAACAAAATCAATGTGGCCATGCAGGGGATGCTGATCATTTTCAGCGTCGGCTGCATGGTAGGCGCCTGGATGTTCTGCGGCACCGTTCCCTTCATGGTCTACTGGGGCCTTGAACTGGTGAACCCGAACTACATGCTCTTGAGCGCCTTCCTTATTTGCGCCCTGACATCCTGCTGTACCGGTACCTCATGGGGATCGGCCGCCACTATCGGCGTGGCCATGATCGGCATTGCCCACGGTCTGGGGATCCCGCTGGCACCCGTTGCCGGGGCGGCTCTGAGCGGCTGCTACGTCGGCGACAAGCTGTCTCCCTTGTCCGACACGACAAACCTGGCGCCTGCTGTGGCCGGAGCCACTACCTACGAACACATCGGGCACATGTTTTACACCACGATACCCGGCACGATCCTCTGCTGTATTGTTTTCTTCTTCGCCTCCTCCAGCGTTACAGGCGAACTGCACACCCCTGCTCAAGTTCAAGATTTCATGAATCAGCTGACCGAAATCTACAAACTGCACTTTCTGCTGGCTGTGCCTCCCCTGTTGCTTATCACCGGTTCCATTCTGCGTTGGCCCATTCTGCCCACCATTATCCTGACCACCATTCTGTCCGTGGCGCTCGGCTGCCTCCTCCAGGGATTCGATTTGCGCGGGGGGATCCTCTCGACCACTACCGGCTTCAAGGTCAGCATGACGCATTATCTGGCCACGCCGACAGAATCCGTGCAGACGCTGCTGAACCGCGGCGGCATGATGGGCGTGCTCGAAAACATGGGGATGCTGTGTGTGGCCATGGCGTTCGGCGGTATCATGCACGGCAGTGGCATGCTCACCGTGGTACTCCAGAAGATGCTCAAGCGAGTGCGATCCGACGGCGGGCTCATCGCCTCGACGCTCCTGTCCTGTGTTGTGCTCTGCTTCTCCACCGGGTCGGCCTATATGGGCATCCTGATCCCCGGCTCCCTGTTCAAGGAGTCCTACCTCAAGCGTCGGCTGCATCCCAAGAACCTCTCTCGTGCGCTGGAGGACTCGGCCACCATGCTTGACGGGGCCATTCCGTGGGCGTCCGGCGCCGTCTATATGAGCGGTGTGCTGGGTGTAAGCGCCTTCGAATACGTACCGTGGATGGTCTTCAACTATTCTAGCGTGTTCATCGGCCTTGCCTGTGCCATGCTTGGGATCGGCATCGTGAAGATAAGCGCCGAGGACGCCAAGGAGCGGCTGGCCACCTCGCAAATGGATACCGTATTGATTGAAGAAACGCCGGAGCCCGTACAGGCATAGTCTCCGTCTCCTCCTAACCGGCGCGGCGCTTCATGATAGCGCCGCGCCCCAGGGAAACAACATGAGCGAACGCGTCACTTGGGGAAGCCGTCTCGGCTTCATCATGACAACAGCGGGATTCGCCGTCGGGCTGGGAGCCATCTGGCGTTTTCCCTACATGATGAGCAAGAACGGCGGTGCAGCTTTCCTGTTGCTCTATCTGCTGACAACGTTGTGCGTAGGATTCCCCCTGTTCATTGCCGAAATCATGCTGGGACGCGTTACGCGCCACGGCGGTATCTTGGGGATGCGCCAGCTCACGCCGCCCCGCAGCCCCTTCCGATTGATGGGCTGGCTGGGCATCGCATCGGGTATAGGGATTCTTTCCTATTATTCCGTCATATTGGCACTGCTCTTGGTCTATTTTGTCAAGAGCCTCGGAGGAGCCTTCGCCTACGGTACGGATTTGGCCGCATTGAGCCCGCTGTTCGACGTCACATCGTCCAGCGTCGGAGCATTGGGGCTATATGTCCTGATGGCGATCGTACTTATGGGGGGAATCATCAGAGCCGGGCTCAAAAGCGGGCTGGAAAGGGCCTGCAAATACCTCATGCCGGTACTCCTGCTGTTTCTGGGCATTCTGGCAGTGCGCTCGCTAAGCCTGCCGGAAGCGGAAAAAGGAGTCGCGTGGCTCCTGAAGCCTGATTTTTCCCGCATCGATATTCAGGTGGCGCTGGACGCGCTGGGACATACCTTCTTTGCCGTGGGCATCGGCGTTTCCACCGCCTTTGTTTTTGGCAGCTATCTGAACGAACAAAGCAACATCATTGCCGACGCGCTGATCATTATCGCCATCAATGCGGCCGTAGCCGTTTTGGCCGGGCTGGCCATCTTTCCAGCCATGTATGCCTTTGGATTGACCAAGGCCGCCGGGACGGGGCTTGTCTTCGAAACCATGCCCGCCGTCTTTGCCCATCTGCCGGGCGGCTGGTTCTTGAGCGCGGGATTTTTCTTTCTGCTCATCATATCGGGTTTTGCTTCCGGCCTGGGGCTGGTGGAAGGCGTAGTCGGCACGCTGGATGAAGCTTGGAAGCTCGGACGCAACAAAACATTGTTCCTCGTGCTGGCCACAGTATTGCTGCTAAGCCTTCCGCCGCTGCTCTCCTACGGAGCCCATGCCCCGTGGGCGTCTATCCGGCTGTGGGACAGGAGCATCTTCGTCTTCGCCGAGTACGTGGTGACGGCACTGCTCATGCCTGTCGGAGCCTTGCTGATGAGCGTCTTTGTGGCTTGGAAATTTGGCTTCTCCAGATTTGCGGAGGAAACCAACAAGGGCGCTGCGGGTTGCTGCCGCGTCACTCGAAACTGGAAACCATTTATCGTGGCGGTGGTTCCCTGTGCGGTAGGAACGATCCTGCTGCTGGGTATACTGATCTCTCTGTAGCAAAGAAGCAATGGAGTCTTTATGTTGACATTTGGAAGTATCGGCTGCGGCAATATGGGGGGAGCCATTTTGAGCGGTGTCGCCAAACTGGAAAAATGGCAGGTCATCGGTTTTGATCCTTGCCAGGCTGCGACTGACGCGCTGCATGAGCGTTGCGGCCTGAGGGCGTGTGACGATGAAATCGAAGTAGCGCAGCAAGCGGACGTCATCCTCATTGCCGTGAAGCCGCAACATGTACAGGGCGTGGTGGAAAAAATCGCGCCGCACCTTGACGGCAAACTACTGGTTTCTCTGGCCGCCGGCGTATCCCTGCGGCGCATCAAAACGTACAGCGGCGATACCTGCCCAGCGGTGGTCATCATGCCCAACACGCCGGCTATGGTCGGAGAAGGCTGTTGCGCGTTATGCCTGGATGATCCGACCTTGAATGAAGAACAGAAAAAACTCGTGCTGGAACTCTTTAGCGCCATCAGCACGACGGTGGTTCTGCACGAATCGCACATTCCCGAGTTTTCGGCGTTTATCGGCAGCGGCCCGGCATTCATCTTTCACCTGCTGGAGTCATTCGTGGAAGTTGGGTTGCGCCTCGGCTTTTCTTACCACGATGCTAAACAGCTTGCAGAAAAACTGATGGTAGGCAGCGTCCGACTGGCACAGGAAAACCCCGAAGTACCGCACGCCAAGCTGCGTATGAACGTCTGCTCGCCCGGCGGTTCTTCCATTGTGGGTGTGAATGAAATGGATCGACTGGGGGTACGCGGGGCCATCATCGAGACCGTGTTGGCGACCCATCGCCGTGCCCTTGAAATGTCGGCCGACTAGAAAGCCCCCATTCAGGGAACGGCCGAATGACACCAAGAGAGGGCGGATATCATTCTGGCGGAGGCTAGCTCTGAGCCTCCGCCGTTTTTTTGGGGAGAGATCATGCATGACACCCCTCACAGCTCGCGTTGGGCATCGTTGTGGGCGCTCACATGGCCGCAAATGCTCATGCTTCTCGTACAGTTTGGCATAGGGCTGACGGACGTGTGGGCCGCAGGACGCATCGGGCCGGATATTCAGGCATCCATAGGCCTCATAGCACAATGCCACATGGTCTTGATGGCCGTTGGCATCGCCACGGGCAACGGTGCCGTCGCTGCCGTGAGCCAAAGCATCGGAGCGGGGCGGCAGAGGCGTGCGCGACGTTTCACCGGCTTGGTGCTGCTGGCAGGAATGGTGGCAGGCATTTGCCTAGCACACCTCGGAGGCTCTTTCCGCCAAGATCTGCTGCATATCATGCAGACGCCGCAGCACCTCATGGAGCCTGCGGATACTTTCCTCCAGATATATTTATGGACACTGCCGGGACAATACCTTCTGGCAATAGTGACGGCTGTGCTGCGCGCCGTACGTTCCGTACGCCTGCCGCTTGTTATCACGCTGGTGACGGGGCTGCTCAATATATGGGGCGATCTTGCCTTTGGCCTAGGCTGGTGGGGATTTCCCCATTATGGGGCTGCCGGGCTTGCATGGTCAACTTTCGTTTCTGTAACTCTGGGAGCTTGCATCCTGTTTTTTGCGCTGTTTCCCTTCGGATTGCTCAAGCATGATTCGCTCCCTCCCCTGCGCTGGATGCGCTGCGGAGGGAAGTATCTGCTTCGGATAGGGCTACCCGCTCTGGGAACGTCCTTCCTCTGGCAAACAGGTTTTGTCCTTGTCCTCGTGATCACGATGACGCTCCCCCACGACAACGTCAATGCGCTGGCCGGATTGACCGCAGGCATGCGTATTGAAGCGATTATTTTTCTTCCCGCCGTGGCTTGCCAGATGGCCGTGGCTGTATTGGTGGGGCATTCTCTCGGCAGCGGGAACAAGAAGGAAGCACAACAGTCCGCATACGACATGCTGAAACTGGCGGTCATCGGCATGAGCCTGCTGACCTGTGGCCTTTGGTTCATCCGCGATGAACTGGCCACCCTGATGACTAACGATACTCAAGTCCGACTCGAAACAGTCCGCTATCTCGTTTTCAATTTTTTGTCGGCGCCGCTTATGGTGGCGAACCTTGTGCTGGTCGGCGTATTTCTCGGGGCGGGTGCCACGCAGTATCCCATGTGGAGTTATCTTTTTTCCGTATGGGGAGTGCGATTACCGCTATCTTGGTGGCTGGGACATATTGTAATGGAATCTTCCAGCGGGGTATACTGGGCAATGGTGGCCTCACAGCTCGTGCAGCTTGCCATCCTTCTCTGGGTGTTACTCTGCGCGGACTGGAAACGCTTTACGATGACGACATCACATGAATCGCTATAGAACGGTTATCGTTCCATTCATTCACATACTGAGCAAACAAGCAACGGTTCTTTGAAAAGCCCACAGTTGTAAAATGGAGGATTGGCAAGCCTTCAGCTAGGTTCAGGACTCATTAATTAAGATAAAAGATAACGGTAACAGCAAGGCAGATGGCTGAGAAAAAGGTATGGGCACAGCAGTCATACCAGGTCGCGATACGTCGCCAATCCTTCAGCCTGCTGAATGTGTTTTCAATAAAATGTTGCTGCTTATACCGCGTGTTGTCAAAGGAAAATGCTTCATTTCCAGTTTTTCGGGGTGGCATGCAGACTGTCATCCCTCTGGCTTTCAGCGATTCACGCAACCACGTTGCGTCGTAGCCTCCGTCTGCCAGAAACGTACTGTTATCGGGGAGGAGATGCTGGAGGATGGCTGCACCCTTGTCGTCGCTGACCTGTCCTTCAGTCAGCAAAAGCAGGACAGGACGCCCATGCCCGTCACAAACAATATGGAGTTTGGAATTCAGGCCACCTTTTGTTCGTCCTATAAGACGTGGAGAATCCCCTTTTTGAGCAGGCTTGCAGCCGTGCGGTGAGCCTTGAGATGGGTGGAGTCGATCATCAGGGAGCCATCAAAAGGGTTTTATTTGTCAACTCAATGAAAATTTATTGAAAACACCGAGCCTGCTCCACCTGACAAAGCGGTTGTACAGTGCTTTGTGGGGGCCGTACTCATCAGGTGCATCTTTCCACTGAAGTCCGTGCTTGATGACGTAGATGATGCCGCTGACGACACGCCTGTCATCCACACGGGGAACACCGTGAGAACGGGGAAAGAACGGTTTGATACGCTCCAACTGACTTTCGGAAAGATAAAACAGGGTACGCATGGGACACCTCCGTGCCTCCTGCATACCCTGTTTTCCTTCCCTTGAAAATAACGAGTCCTGACCCTAGTCGGAAAATGTTCTGCATTAGAGCTTCCAGCTCAACAGGCCCCTTGGGGGATTCGCCACCTTTTGTACTATGATGAATGATAATAGCAGAAAGATTATTATTCTTTAGTGACTGAATAACTTTTTGAAATTTTGTTATATTTCCTTTTGCAGCCTGTGAAGCAAGAGAGAGAGAGAGAGAGAGAGAGAGAGAGAGAGAGAGAGAGAGAGAGAGTGTGTGTGTGTGTGTGTGTGTGTATTATCGTGAACACAATCTGGCAATTTTTTCTTTAATAATCCTTATTATAGAATTAATTTCAGCATTATCAATTTTATCTAATGCTATATGAATCTGTAATGTTACATAAATAAAACATTTTATAAAAATATTAAATTATTCATCACTATGACATATTTGCTTACGCACTCTCCTCAATATGCTTTGATCTAGTTCTCCTTCTAATGAGTATACATTCTTTATAGAATAAACTTTCAATCAAAATCACTTTTCTCTTGTAGTTAACGATTTTATGAATTCGAACATAACAAATATTTTACTTATATTTGAAGTTTCCAAAATTAATGTCGCATTTGAAGGGTAAATAATTGCATCAAGTTTATATTCAACAACATCTTCTGCAACTTATATATCACAAAGTTTTTCGAATAAAATCAATGGAAGTTTGTTTTTTATTCAACAATACTGGCAGTTGCTGCTTTAAGCCATAATCATGAAGCCATCCATGATATTCTTTTAAAGAAATAGATTCATCTGCGATATTTTTTAATACCGTAGTATCAGCACCATATAAAGGAATTACATGGCAAGCTAGGGTTCTCAAACATGTAGGAGATTCTTCTGATGCCATTGGCATTTCATTTAAAAGAAGCATTCCACTGTAAACACGAACATTCGAAGCCCCTCCACGTTGGCACCGTTTTATCCATTGAGGAACACTTTTAACCCATTTTCAGTAATTGGTGGTACTATGAAAACATTACGTCCAGCAAGAGGACTAAAATCTATATACTTTTGAACATCAGCATGTTCCCAATAACCAGAAACAATAAAATTTGAACTTTCGCCATGACCGTCCTCCTTCAGTTGTTTCCGAAGAAAATAGCTTATATTTTCATCTTGGCAAAGTAACACAGTAGCATAGGGATTATCATTCATTTCTTTACGAGAAAGGAGCCTTATAGTCACTGGCTTACGTCCAATGTAAAGGAATCCTTTATTCACGTCTTCAGGAATAACTCGTACTGCCATGAAGTAAAAATAATTTCCCTCACTATCAGAATATCTGCACTTCGCCTGTTCAATATTTACGCTACAATCAAAGACATCATCTACAGGATTCTGAATAATAAATTTTTATCTCGTATATATAGACTTTTAGGAATATATTCATCACTAACTTTTGTTCTAATATATTATCATTTATAAGTAATTATTCTTGTTAACAAAATAATATCAAAACAATTTTCATGAATATTTTACATAATTCTACCTATAACAAATGTATCCATTTCACGTTAACATTTTATTTTTGTAGGTATATTCAAGAAGTAATCATAGTATAATTATTGGTTTATAGAAATTTGTATCAATTATTTAACTATAATATTTATTAATATCTTACACAAAAGATATTTTATCATCATTGCTCAACATTGATAAATAATAATTGACAATATCAATATATTAATCAATGTTCACAGTATTGCGTAGGCTACATGAAAATCGTATTTACTTATTTCTTTATCGAGTATATGAAGATAGTATTCCCATGCATATCGATCTTCATTTGTAATACTACGTGATCTCTGTGTTGAAATATTAGCATATTCTTTAAGAAAGTGGTCATCCATATTAACCTCTAAGAGCAATTTCTCTGGAAAAATGAAATCCAATTCAATTTTTGAATGACATCCATCGTAATTTTCAGTGACGCCCATATCCACCATCTCATGCCAACCCCGGCCTGAAGCATAGAAAGGTCCACACGGCCCTCTTTGTGCAGATACTCGATCACTGTATGGCGGAAGCTATGAAAAGCCTTGGTTCTCAGCTCACCATGTTGACCACCCACTCCTACAGACGACGATAGCGCGTAAACCAGTGCGTCAGGGCGGAAACCGAACTTTACGGTGGCATGGTTCACGGCGTTTACTCTTTCCTATGAATCAGGAAAAAGCAAGGTTACGGAACCCAGAAGCGTAATGATACGCCTTCCGTTGCCTGAACGTACTTTCTCATGTCCCCGAAAAGTGCTTTCAGCTCATCTTGTGTGAACGACTCACGTTTCACGCCTTTTCGTCTGATGTCCTTGTCGGAGAGAACCTTCGGGAACCCTGAGTTCACGTATTTGGCCTGTACAGCTCCGCGATACTCCAACTCACACAGTTGACGAAACTTCGCACGTTTGTCTGGCGGACTTCCATCGTCTTCACTCTTAAAAGCCATTCGATCTGCCCGGAGCGGCCCATATCGGCAAGCTGAAGCCAGCCCTTGCCCGTAAACTGTCTTTGCCTGCACAGGCGGCAGGGAAGGTGTTTCAGCGTATCGAAGTAGCTACGGATGTGCTCACGAGAAAGCTCATCCACGCAGATATCCCGACCATGCTCCAACTCCCTCACAATTTCCACGAACTGGCGAACCTGCGGGGGAATGTCTTTGGCGCTTGCGGCTGACCATGTGAGCGTCTTGGCTTTGACACAGGCATCAAAAGCTTCCCCGAGATTCGGAAGCCTACCCTTCTCCTCCAACTTGATTCTGCGGCGAACTGTCTCTGTTGGTTCCACGGAAGGCGTTTCTTCTTTTGGAAAAGAAAAACGCTCCTCACATGCCCTACCAGCCTCGGTAGCCTCAATTTTTTCAGAAAAAATTTTTGTAGAGGAGACAATTCCTTCCTGCTCCCTCAAAAAAGAGGGAAGCAGGAGGGTCAAAGAAGCGGGAGAGAGGTCTTTTTTCAGTGTGGAATCGAATAGAAATGTACCCACGGATTTGATGTTTTCTTTTGTAATACCAAATGATTGAACAGTTTTTTCCTGTGTACAATGTATCCGTTCATGGGCAAAATCATCAGCCAAGGCAAAAAAATGTTGGGCAGCAAGCGAGAGCCGCAACGCCTTGGTACGGACGGTACGGCTGTCCAGACCATTTAAAGAACGTCTGATCTCTCGTTTTCCAATCAATGATTGCAGGTGGTTGGGTACAAGAATGCGGAAGTAAAAAATACCGCGATGGGTCGTCAGGTAGGAACGGTACCGGGAATGAGAAGATACCCCGACGGATGGCATGGTGAGCTCCAAATGTATCCCTGAACTGTATCCACGGGAATAAAGCTCATGCCAAAAACAAAAAACCCACTGTTTCCAGTGGGTTCAAAATTTATGGCGGAGAGGGGGAGATTCGAACTCCCGGTACCTTTTGAGTACACACGATTTCCAATCTTGTGCATGGGTATCTATGCATACGCATTTAGCTAAAAACAAAGGATATTACGGTACAAACTGGTATACACCAAACATCTACACAAAGTAAATCACGCATAGAATCACGTATAGAAAATCCCCCTCTCATGATATGCCTCATCAGGGGCAGAACATGGGAGGGGGATTTTTTTGTATATTCAATCCGACTTTTTCGCCACGAATCGGATCTCATCTCGGTGCTCAGGCAGCCATCTGCACTTGTTCAGGCACCACCACGGCGTGATGATGAATCGACCATCGGCTTTTGCTTTCCTGTCGGGATGAGCACCCGACACGGCACAGTCCAGAGAACATAGCATCAGGGATGGGTAGTGGTATGGCCTTCCTCCTTTTTTCTAAAGAGTCTAGCCATGCATATGATTTTTGCAACGGCTATGGTTCCACAGGCCACGGGCACGCCGGATCGTCAGGCCCGTTCCACGGGAAGCCAGGCTGTTCGGGAAGATCGCGCAAGGCTTGCCGATATACCTTTATCTCCTCAAGCTTTTCTTGAGATATCGGATAGTCTGGCATGACAAGGTAATCGGTTGCGGTTATGCGCCTATCGCGTTCGGCGCGTACGCTAGCCGCGAGTTCTTCGGGTGTCGGTAAGGGCGGCGTATAAGGCTGTTCCTCAGTCACGCATTCGGGGTGTGCCTCGGCGTAGGCGTTGACGTCTTTCCAGAGTTCTATCCAATCTTCGGGGCGTATCGTTTTATCTGTACCCGGGTTTGGGACGTGATACATGCCGTCCCGAATTACATATGAGCCGTCAACAATCCTTCGAATGACTTTTCCATAATTATTCATTGCTACTCCTCTTCTCATGGCTCGATTTGATCACACCAGTAGATAACCCCGGTAGATGCTTGCGTATCCCGTATCTTTGTACCGCCGGGAACAATAACGGAAGAAACATTATCAAGCATAAAAAGTGCTAGCTCCGATGCTGTTGCCTGTGCATCGAATCGTACAGATACCCCCCGGCATATCCAAGTCCCCCCGGATGGTGCATATGCAGGCGTTCCACGGGTTGTAACGACGACCTGTGTATTTTTTAATATCGAATTCGGAAGTTGACTCCACGCACCCCATGCACCGGAAAACTCGTCTTGCGTTCTCCAAAAGATTCTTGCTGTGCCATCAGTGCTATATTCTTTGAGAGTCTGGACAGGCCCAGCGGCTTTTTCGACAAGCAAAGAAAATGCAATATTCGTCGGACTATTTTGAATGGTTCCGGCTATGAAATTAGAAGTACACGTATAAAATCCAATAGTGTTATACGTGTTTAGATCTTCATTGACACTGATATCCCCGATTTGTGCAGTAGGAATATAGTCTCCTCTTCCTGAAAAGACCTTATTTTGTGCACCGATAGGGGCTCCTGGCACTATACCGCTCACTCCCGGTTGTGCTTCAGTAGCTCCTTGGTAAGGCCGAGCTGCAAGTGTCACATCTTGAGAAAGCACCCCACCACCTGTGAGCCCGGTTCCGGCGATTATTCGGCGCGAATTCGGAACAAGGTCGCTGGAGACAAAAGACGTAATAGAAATCCAGTAGTTACGATTTACTTCTTGCGTAGGATCTTTTACTCCAACCCCCGACACATCTGGCCCCGAATGTTGCAACGCGATGTACTCGACATCATCACTACCTTTGACATGAGAGCCCGTGATATAGTTCAGCGTAGCTTGCCATGGATAGACGCATCCGGACTGCTGGAAAAAGGCGTGTTGGCCAAGCAGATTAAAAAGCGCGTTCATCCATGCACGTTCGACCATGACGCCGCCCGCGTCGGGGTCGACCTGCGTGATGAACGGAAAGAGATCCCGGAAAGAAGGAATGCCTTGACCTGTCGGGGTCATCTCAGGGATCTGCACGGTATCCGCTGCATATCCCAAAACGTTGGGCATGATACTAGGAGTCGAGGGAATAGGCATCTACAGGGCCTCCGTACGGCTGAAAAACGCCGTTGCTGAAATTCTGACCGCCGGATCCGGCGAAACCAAAGGTATGTTTCGGGATGACTTGATAGACGTCATAGCCGACGCCAGCCGGCTTTGGGGGAACGTCATCGCGCAGGAGAAGCGCCCGTTCGTATGGCTGGAGCTTGAACCCGATGACGTAGCGGATTTTCATCGTTCCGACATGCACGACGGCGATGTGACCACGCGCCGAAAAAAGCCAGTGGACGATTTTGTTCAGGTCGAGAAGGCTGCCGTCAGTGATGTTTGAAGCGACCTTCATCCAGATCAGAAGCCGGTACGCATTATCCTGTAGGACAAAAGTGTTCGATTGGCTCTCGTAGGCGAACGGGCCATGCCCGAAGTTGCTGAGGGACGACCCGGCGAACCCGAACGGTTTGATGTCCGTCGCCTTCACTTCAAGCGTCCGTGGGATGGCGACGATGCGCCCCCACACGTCAAGCCCCCATCCGAACGCCGTTTCGGGGTCAAAGACGGACTCATAGAACGCCGCGATATCCGCCGTGGGCTCAATGGCGGTATTCATCGATTCGATGAGCGCCAGCAGCCGTTCCGAGTTGTCGTACTGCGAAAGTATCGTTTCGCGCCAGTTATCCACGGCCCGACCTCGTTTCGATAATAGTTACAGTGACGTTGTCGGAGACGAGCGTGGGGGCTTCATCTATATTGATGGTGATGTAGTCGCCCCATGTTGGTGGGGAGCCTTCGCCGACGGGCGCCGCGATTTCGATACTCACCAAGTCGGTGACACCCGTTCCGAGCACGGCTGAATAAAAGCGGCTGGCGTACACGGTATCCCCGATATGCACCCTCTGCCCCGCATTTCCGCAGGCATCAGCGTTTTCTCCATAAAATTCTGCGACAACGGCGGACTTGATGAGTTCTTCGACGTTGCTCGGCATTGAGGCATTTTTGCGGATAGTCACCTGAATGCCCACCTGGAGCGATTCCGGGCGCTCAAAGAGCACTGTTTCGACCGCTCCGGTTACCGGATCAGTCACAGTGACGCTGGTGTTGCCGTTGTAATCACATCCGGCTGAACAACGGGCGTAAATGGCCTCAGCAATATCACTATCCGGAGCGCTGCCGACGACCGCCACATAGATTGAGTGCGGCTTGAGCGTGACGCCCTGCACTTCAAACGGTGCGCTGGTTTTGTTCTCGCGCACACAGACATCAAGCACGCCATCCAGATCGCCGACGTTGGCATAGACGGCGGCGGCAACGCTCCGGGCGTTCTTCGCGACGCTGGCGTAGCGCCGGGACTCGAACGCGGCCCGGCTCTCGACGTTTTGCCCGGTGATCCCATCGGCGTTTGTAATCGTATCCCATCCGGGGATGGTACGTACAATCGTAGTCACGGTTCCCTGCCGGATTTCAATAGGCCCCGGAACCTGACAGGCAAACTCCAAAACAATGCTTCCGGATTGAGGTATCGTGCCGCCTGTCTGACAGACCAAGATGTTCCCGTCCGCATCTTTTGCAAGCGCCGGGGCTTCGCTGCCGATGCCAGGGATGACGGTGCCGGGAAGTCCCGTACAAGTACAGGGGACGACCGTGGAACGGGCGGCCTGCCGGGTCAGAAAGTAAATTTTGGCGAGCGCGTCTTGATAGATACCCTCCGCAGTCTCAGGGTTGAACATGTTCGAGAGGAACAAAAGCTGGCTGTTCTTGTCCTGCACGATGGCCGTTTCTGAGGTAATGAGCTGTCCCTGCGGCGTTGCCGGATCCGGGTTCAGCCGATTGTCGAATGCCGCCTGCCAATCAGTTTCGACAGCGTCCCGGACGGTCGCTGTGTCGGGTACGACCGGGCCGTTTTCGGTAAAATCGATGCTAGACTGTGACATCTGCGGTTTCCCCCGTTTCCGTGGTGATGCGGATTGTTCCGGTCAAAACGCGGCGGTCAAGCCGGGAAAGCTGCGTATTCGCCTGCGCTACTCCGGGGACCTCAAGCGCGCGGGCATTCGAGCGTGCCCGCACGAGCTCGGCGGGAGGGAGAGCCCCAAGCTCACGCATGAAATATGGAATGCCATCTTGCTGCGCGTAGTACGGTTCCCCCTGAAATGTCCGCACGTACGATGCGACGTCTTGCACGATGCGTACAGTTCCCCCTGCCGAAGCAAGGTTACCCCCTGCGGAGAGCGTCAAATCCCACTGTTCATCAAGACGTAAGGATAGGAGCCCCGGATCTACCACTTCTGCAGATGATTGCACTTCATCACGAACATTGGATAACGCGCGTACGTTCAAAACCATTCGGAAATTCATGATGCTGCCTTATCTGCAAGCCGAGCCTGCGCAGCGGCGACAAGCGTCGCTATGTCCCGCCACTCTCCATCGCCACAGAGCACGTATGTGGCTTGCCCGGCGGCTGCGGGCGGAACAAGGCCGCTGGTTCCGGCAGCTGATGCCGTCG